>JYMV01008380.1_pt1 | contig 30750 bp, 30 predicted proteins | sample 338911 | NCBI WGS metagenome assembly JYMV01 (sample SAMN03354496, study PRJNA234377) | hydrothermal vent metagenome | biome: Deep sea; feature: Hydrothermal plumes at the Eastern Lau Spreading Center, Western Pacific Ocean; material: Seawater | place: Tonga | collected 2009 | depth 2000 m m
AGAAGGACCAGAATCTGATCTTTAGTACGGACCTTGTGCAGGTTTTCCACCAGGGTGATGTGAAGATCATTTGTCCGTTCTTCTAACACATGCATGGCTTTTACCATTGCCATACTTGCCTTTGGGTTTTCGCGAAAAAGAGCCAGCATTTCAACAGATGCTTTTAGAAATGAGAAATCGACAGCGCTGGTAGTTTCCACCATATTGGCGATGGCATTTAAAGCCATGGGATGCTGGGTATTGGCTAAAGCCCTGCCAGCTTCAGTCCTGGCCTTGGGGTGCTGATCATCATCATTATATAACTGAATCAATTCATCTAGAGCCTGGACGTTCCCGTCTTGATATGCACTCCTCAGTTTTTGGATATTGTTCAAGAAATTTGGGTCGTCCGGATCCATAATGGATTTTCTTCCAAAAAAATTCTTAATAGTAGCACATCCCTGAAGAAGCATCAGGCATGAAAAGGTAATTAACAGTACCTTACGCATCCTGTCCCCATGGATGTATGGTAAGATCCTCTCCGTCAAATACGGCATAAAATGGGTTATGTACCCAGTCTCCAAGAACGGCCAATTTTCCTTGGTTTACCTGTATCATTTCGCCTAAATGATAATGACCGCAAACCATATAGTCAAAACCATTATCAAACTGGTTCGCAGCAGCCTGCTTTAATTCATTTCTAATTTCCAATTTGGATTCTTCAGAATGTACAGAATGTCGACCACTCCTTGAAATTTTACGGGCAATTTTGTAGCCGATCGTAGGATGAAGCCATCGAAAACACCATATGAGAGCAGGGTTGCGGATGATATGTTTTAGTAAACGATACCCCCAATCCCAACTTAAGATACCATCACCATGTGTGATGTAAAAATTCTTGCCGTTTACAGAAAACGTGGTGTCATCAAAATAAGTTTTATTCATGATTTTCTTTTTCATAAAGTCCATCAGCCAATAATCATGGTTCCCCACGACAAATCGCAGATCCACACCTGCTTTCTTTAGTTGATAGGCTTTGTTGTAAAAGTCAAAATAAGCCTTTGGCACCATATCAGGGTATTCAAAATAAAAATCAAATACATCTCCCACAAAAAACAAGGTGCCTCTCGTTGTTCTGACGTAATTCATGAAACGATATAGTTTTTTCCGACGATGTTCTTCTTCTTCAGAGTTATTCAGCATCAGATGAATATCGGAAATGAAGTAGATAGGTAAATCCATGGCTGTAAAACTAACTTTTTCACTTTAGGAGTGGCAAGTACAGTAAATTATGAGAATCATCGGATAAATGACCATTTATTGACATTTCCAGTAATTTTTAACTAATGTCAGGGACCGGTGTCTTGAATAACACATTTAGTTTAGACAGTATGTATAGATCCTTTATTCTGGTACTCACATTAATATCGATAGCCTACGGGCAGTCCTTTGGTCAAAACAAGGTTCAATACCGTGATTTTGACTGGTCGTTTATCCAAAGCGCTCATTTTGATATCTATTTTTATGGCGGTGAACAGAATTTGGCAGAATTTACCTCAGGTATAGCTGAAGAAGCCTATGAACAGATTTCCAGAAATTTGGGTTGGGACCTGCGGAAACGTGTATCAATCTTGGTCTATAATTCACATAATGAATTTCAGCAGACAAATGTGGTTGGGACATATATGAGAGAAGGTATTGGTGGTGTGACGGAACTGTTCAAGAATCGGGTGGTGTTCCCCTTTTCGGGAAATTATGAGCAATTCCGGCATGTGATCCATCATGAGCTGGTTCATGCGATGGTTAATGATATGGTTTACGGTGGCAGTATGCAGAATGTGGTTTCCAGCCGCACTAAACTTCGGGTCCCTATCTGGGTAAACGAGGGCTTAGCGGAGTTTCTAAGTTCAAACTGGGATACAAAAGCTGATATGGTTCTTCGCGATATTGCTATCCATGAGCGTATTCCGACAATAAAAGAACTGAATTATTTTATGGCTTATAAAGGCGGTCAGTCATTGTGGCTATTTATTACGAGTAAATACGGCCGCGAAAAAGTTGGGGAGATCTTCCGATCCATGAAAAGGGTTCAGAATTCAGAAAAAGGCTATCAGCGTGCTATGGGTATGAATTGGAATGAACTCACAAAACACTGGCATAAGTATTTGAAGAAGGAATACTGGCCCGATATCGCGGATCGGGAAGCGTTAGAGGATATGTCTGAAAAGCTGACCGATCATAAGAAAAACAAAAATTTTTATAATATATCCCCAGCGCTTTCGCCAGATGGTAGCATGGTGGCTCTTCTGACTGATCGATCAGGATATTTCGATATCTACTTGCTGGATGCCCAGACTGGGAGAAAGAAACGGGTATTGGTAAAAGGAAGTCGATCTGTTGATTTTGAGGAATTGAAGTGGTTGCAGTCTGGTATTTCATGGTCTCCTGATAATCGGAAGCTCGTATTCGCCGCGAAAGCAGGCAAAGGGGATGTGCTGCATATTTTAGATGTAAAAACGAAAAAGTCAGAAAAGATTGATATTGATTTGGACGGTGTATTTTCAGCTGCATGGAACCCCAATGGGAATGATATTGCGTTTATAGGGAATAAAGGTGGTGCCAGTGATATCTATGTTTATAATTTGAACGAAAAAAAATATCGGCAGATAACGAATGACCGTTTTTCCGATTCAAATCCATCTTGGAATTTATCCGGTACAGAAATTGCTTTTGCTTCTGATCGTGGGGACTATGTTGATGGCCGCTACGAAGGAAAAATGGAAGATCATAATTACCGACAAACTGATATTTATGTATTGAACGTTGAAACTGAAGCGATCCAGCGAATTACCAATACCCCGGAAAATGAAGATCACCCAATCTGGATGAATATGCAGCCGGCCCTGTATTATACTTCCGATCAAAATGGAGTGTGGAATCTATACTTTCATCCCTTGGGTTCCGATGGTAATCAGGATAGTCAAGAATCAGGCCCTTATGCCATCACTAATGTTTTAACAGGCCTCCAACAACCCACCATTTCCAGAAATGATGATTTTTTAATATTTGCAGGATATGCTGGAACCGGCTGGGACCTGTATAGTTTAACTCAACCATCCAGCCTTCCGCCAGTGACGGTTGCCCCGACACAATATATCTTGAATATGGATTCAGGTGATGAATCAGTTGTAGACCTGCGGAAAAGCAAAAAAATATTTGGGATGGAAGATGAAATGTCAGCAAGTTATTCCAAATGGATATTTTCCCAGGGTTACGAAAATTATAACACTGCAATTTTGGATAAAAAGAAAGATACTTTACGAAGTATAATTAATGATACCTTGGTTGACGGTTGGCACGTTCCACAAGCGTATAAAACACGGTTTACTCTAGACCTCATTAGTGGAAACTTGCAGATCAGCAATGTTTTTGGTGCAACCGGGATGACGTACTTTGCTTTCAGTGACATTCTTGGGGACCACCAGATTGCTTTTGGTACGGAAATGGTACTGACTCTGGAGAATAGCGATTATTACTTTTATTATGGTTACCTGAAAAATCAGACCGACTATCATTTTGTTGGCTTTCAAAATGCTAACTTTTTTCAAATTGGTTATTATACGCTTGGCCGGCTTCGGCATTGGGGGTTCCAGACATTAGTTTCTTATCCTTTCAGCCGCTTTCAAAGGCTGGATGTTGGATTGTCCTTGCACAATGTTACCTATGATATTTTGGATCAGGTCTATAATCCAGTTTTAGACCAGCGTGAGTATGTTAAAAGATCATCCCAGGGATTTTCAACTATTTTGCCAACGTTCAGTTGGGTAATTGATAATTCTGTTTTTGGGGTTACCGGTCCTATTGATGGATATAGGCAGAATACATCAATGACAGTAAGTCCAGGTGGTGGTGAAACTGATATGTCATTTCAAACAATGAAAATAGATATGCGGAAATACTGGCGTTTAGGCCGGGATTATACGTTTGCTTTGCGTGGGTTTTTGGGGCGCAGTCAGGGCGATGATGCACAAAAATTCTTCCTTGGCGGTATGCCCTATTTGCTAAGCGGAAGCGGTGAGACCAATGGGATTAAGGATAATAGCTATTACCGTAATGTTCTTATGGACACATCAAACACATCTATGATCAGTGATATCTATTTTACAGAATATGCTTATCCGTTGCGAGGAGCCAGGTTCGCTGAACGGATCGGAACTCAGGCCGCTTTATTCAATTTTGAGATCCGGTTTCCATTTATAAACTATCTTGCACTGGGTTTTCCGCTAAAAGTTGTATTGGGTAATATTCGCGGTCACGCATTTATGGATATGGGCGCAGCTTGGGATGATTTTAAGGAATTCACAGATAATGATTGGCCAGTTAAATATGGTTTAAATAATGAAGGTAATTATTCACCCTGGGTGATCACAGCCGGGCTGGGGGTAAAGATAAATCTGGGGTACTTTCTGCTGAGGATTGAATCCGCCTGGGATAAGAATCCTAATGGCTATTCCAAACCTCAATGGTATTTTTCCTTAGGGCCGGACTGGTAAAACCTCCTGCTTGATTCCATCCGCCGTGAAAGGCAATTTCTTATCCTTTCATGGCCAAAATAAAATCCAAGATACATTTTCTTTGTTCTGCATGTGGTGATGATTTTTCAAAATGGCATGGTCAATGTCCCACATGCAAGGAATGGGCGACTCTTTCTGAATTCAAGGTATCACCTAAAAAGAACGGACGCAAGATTGAGCCTCGTGAATCCAAATCACTTTCCAGTATTTTAACTCAAGAACCAAGGAAACGAATCCCAACAGGGCTCAAGGAAGCTGATCGTGTTTTGGGCGGTGGTTTAGTGCCTGGATCTCTGCTCTTGCTTGGGGGAAGTCCCGGTGTAGGAAAATCTACCTTAGCCCTGCACATTTGCTCCGGGATTAAACGCAAAGCCCTTTATATTTCTGCAGAGGAAAGTGAAGAGCAAGTTGCATTGCGAGCCCGGCGGCTAAATATAAATCCAGATCAACTCCACCTTTCAGGAGAGAATGAATTAAACGGTATAATTTCACATATTGACAGAATCTCACCTGAGCTGGTGATTATTGATTCCATCCAGACTATCATGAACTCAGAGTTGGATTCATTATCTGGTTCTCCCAGTCAGCTTCGGGATTGTGGGCAGCGTTTCCTGGAAGTCAGCAAGCAAAAGGGTGTAATAATTATGATCACTGGTCATGTAACCAAAGAAGGGACTATTGCTGGGCCAAAAATGTTGGAGCACATGGTGGATACCGTGCTGTACATGGAAGGAGATGATCGCTACGATCATCGTATTTTACGGTCTGAAAAAAACCGATTTGGCGCAACCCATGAAGTGGGGATCTTTAATATGGATGAAGAAGGATTGAGCGAAGTTGTCAATCCATCTGAAATGTTTTTGGCTGAGCGAAGTAAAAAAATTCCCGGAACTTGTATTTATCCGTCCTTGGAAGGAACCCGGCCTATTTTAGTCGAAGTTCAAGCATTGGTTTCCAATGCCAATTTTGGAACACCCCAGCGAAATGTGAATGGTTTTGATTTTCGCAGACTGTCAATGCTTATGGCTGTTCTGGAAAAACGAATGGGATTGGTTATGGGAACAAAGGATGTTTTTGTAAACCTAGTAGGCGGCCTACGGGTGGATGACCCGGCAGCAGATTTATCAATTTTGTGTTCAGTGGCATCCAGTGCTATGGATAAAGCCATAGATGAAAATATAGTTTTATTGGGCGAAATAGGTTTAACTGGAGAAGTTCGTTCAGTCAGTCGATTGGAATATCGGTTAACAGAAGCTAAAACACTTGGCTTTAAAGAAGCAGTTGTACCTATAGCTAGTTTGAATGAAAAAGTAAAAAGGATAGGATTAATAATCCATTCCGTCCACTCAGTAAATAATGCATTTAAAGTATTATTTTAAGATATAAGATCATTACGATCAACTTGTGATGAAGAAATTTGCAATATTTTGAATGAGTTTTCTTTGTCCCAATCGCAATGAATCAAAAATAATTAAATGAAATTTTCATTAACAAATACAGACGAAATTACATCCGCAAGAACAGGCATTTTAGAAACTGGTCATGGTTCTATCGAAACACCCGTATTCATGCCTGTTGGGACAGTGGGTGCGGTAAAAACTTTCGCGCCCCATGAACTGGAAGGCCTGGGTGCCCGGATTATCCTTGGAAATACGTATCATCTTTATCTGCGGCCTGGAACAGATGTTATACATCAAGCAGGCGGATTGCAAAAGTTCATTAACTGGTCGAAACCAATTTTAACAGATAGTGGCGGTTTCCAGGTCTTTTCTTTAGCTCGATTGAATAAGATCACCGATGATGGGGTGGAATTCCAATCTCATCTGGATGGAAGTAGGCATACCATGACACCAGAAATATCCATGGAGATCCAGCGAAACCTAGGTGCCGACATTATTATGGCCTTTGATGAGTGTCCACCGGGTAATGCGGATAAAAAATCCATCAAGTCAGCCGTAGTTCGTACCGCTAAATGGATGAAAAAATGCAAAGTTTTTCTTGATGAAAATCCACCCCTTTATAATTATGAACAAACACTTTTTCCAATTATTCAGGGAGCAGTGGATAAAGATTTGCGTAAAGCAAGCACTGATGAATTGATGCCTTATTCTTCATGCGGAATGGCCATTGGCGGCCTGGCTGTAGGAGAAGAAAAAAATGCTATGCTTGATACAATTGAACAGTGTGATGGTCTTCTGCCGAAGGATCAACCACGATATCTTATGGGTGTAGGGCGACCATCGGATCTGATTAATGCAGTCAGCCGGGGCATGGATATGTTTGACTGTGTTATGCCAACCCGTAATGGTCGTAATGGGCAAATTTTTTCAGGTTTGGGTATTATCAATATTAATAATGAAAAATACAGAAAGGATTTTTCACCCGTTGATGAAAACAGTCCCCATGCTTTTGGTCGAATTTTCTCAAAAGCTTATCTTCGACATCTCTTCAATATCAATGAGATACTGGGTTTGAGGATCGCATCTACATTGAATCTTGCATACTATCTGAATCTTATGACAATCATGAGACAAAAGATCCAAGCGGGTGATTTTAGTGTCTGGTCTAAGTCTTGGTTCAGAGACATGGAAGATAAGAAAGGAATGTAATGCCAAAAACAAAGATTCGCGTTGTTGATGCTTACGTATTCTGCCAGACGAAAACTGGTTTTCGGTTTTTACTATTAAAACGTGCTAGGACGAAGATGTATGAGCATCTTTGGCAGGGTGTAGCAGGTAAGATCGAAAAAGGTGAAAAAGCCTGGCAGACGGCGATCCGCGAGCTAAAAGAAGAAACAGGTTTTGATCCGATACGAATATTTGTTGCGGATCATGTTAGCCGGTTTTATGAGACACATGGTGACCGCGTCAACCTGGTTCCTGTTTTTGGAATTGAAGTAGAAAATGGAGACGTAACCCTATCTAAAGAACATTGTGAATTTCAATGGGTTGATTTTGAGACTGCCAGAAACACTTTAGTCTGGAATGGGCAAAAGGAAGGCATTGCTGCTGTATTTGATATGTTAAATTCTGATGACGATAGAATCAAATGGTCAGAAGTAAAGATTTGACACAAAGACCAACGAGAACTCAAAGTAATTTCTTGGAGAACTTTTTATTTTAAAAAGGAAATAATATGTTAGAAGAAGGTACAAAAGCACCGGATTTCACCCTCGATGACCAGGATGGTAATCCTGTTAGTTTAAATGATTTTGAAGGGCAGAAAATATTGCTCTGGTTTTATCCCAAAGCAAGCACCCCTGGATGAACGATCGAAGGTCAGGAGCTCCGGGATGAGTTCCAGAATTTTCAGGATAAAAATATTGCTGTACTGGGTATGAGTGCTGATTCTGTGACGAGACAGAAAAATTTTTGTGCTAAACAGGAATTTCCCTACCAGTTGCTATCGGATCCAGATAAAGAAACTATCCGTGCATACAAGGCGATTGGGATGAAAAAAATGTATGGCAAGGAGTATGAGGGCATCCTGCGTATTTCTTATATTATTGATGAAAATGGAATGATTGAAATAGCCTATCCAAAAGTGCAGCCCAAGGAGCATGCACAGCAGGTTCTGGCCGATCTTGCTTGATTAATAATTCGCACTGAATGGATCAGATTGTTCTGGTCGCAATGTGGCTAATGCTGGGCTATGCTCTGGTTGGTAGCATTGATGGTGTTTATTATCATCTCTATAAATTTAAACTATATGCCCATCCGGAGTCTCGATATGAACACATACTGCATACCATTCGCGTCTTAACATTTCCATTGGTATTATTATTATTTGTAAAAAACTATGGCGGTATTTACCTATGGTTGGGAACGGGATTGGTTATAGTGGATTTGTTGGTGGAGACCCTAGACATATATTCCGAGGAGAAGAGCAGAAAACATCTCGGTGGTCTGCCTCGAACAGAATACTATATTCACATGATGACCAATGGGCTGCATTTTGCGCCCATGGCTATGATTATTGCAGTCAAACCTCTTTTTGCGTGGAAATTGAATTCTGAAACAGTTCTGAATCCATATCCGGAATTCACATCAATGATTTCAGCCGTTATGATCCCCGGAATAGTTATTTTATTTTTCCTGCATGTGTATCTCTATCTTTTTCCTCAGGGAAAGTTAAAAATATGATCTTTTTAAGCCTGAAACCTGCGTCCTTTTTATCTATAACATTAGGTACAATGCTTCATCTCTAAACCCTATTTCATTTGCATTATCATTTAGATAGCCCATCATTACTGAGTGTCCTTGAATTTTTAATTCAGATTTACCTTTTTCATAATGAGTAAGATGGACAGGTGAATCTCCTAGGCAAAATGCAGCAGTATTTTCCGGGCAGATCCCGAAATGATGATTCTCAAATTCTTCCAGATTTTCCCAATCATTTCTAAGTTGAAAGCCATTTTTTTGATTCACATCAGAAAAAGAGAAGATTATATCGGGGTTAGACTCTGTGTATAAACACCCAGCATAAATCGGCAATATAGCTTTGAATACTACCCAGGCAGTAGAAATAGGCCGCAGATTACAGGATAATTTTGTCCTGACTTTGAGATCCAGGGCCTTTTGTATACTGTTTGTATTGACAAGCAGGTTATAATGCGACAAACGGATAGATTTATCCTTATTAATAAAAACGAGTGCTTCGTCACTAAGCAGAGCTTTGTATTTGGGGTCGAAAAAGGTAGGAAAAGATTTAATCTCACTGATTAGGTTGATTTTTGCAGGGATTTTTTTTACAAAAGTTTTTATCCTATTATTAGGAATTATATTTTCGTTTTCTATAAGTACACCAATAGCCCCCAAGTGCCAAATTCCAAATAGCAGTATTTCTGTCTGTGGAAGTTCCAGTTGCTGGATAATAACCCGATCTTTCGGCTGGATACCCAGCCCATCTAGCCAATGAGCTGTTTGTTGAACAAATTCATAAAACCGAAGGTTGGTAATATTTCCCTTTTTATAAATAACCTGATCACTGAATTTGATATTCTGACCTTCGATTAGTGACTGGGTACTGGGATAGGGGACCATATATTCAATAGGCTCAACATTACCGATGCACTGCGCTCGATAGATTCGATCAGCAAGGCTGGCTGTCATATATTGAGTTTATTTGTCTGGCTTGATCTTGCGTATAGATTCAAAAATGTTTGTGATTTTTGTGTAATTATTTCCTGCGAGTCGGCCTACTGGATTTAATTTTTCTAGATTAATTCTCCCGTTTTCGTACACGCCGTCATCAATATGGAACATGACAATGATTCCCATGACAACAAATCCACTTCCGGGAGATCCATCACCCACTTCTACAACCTGATAAAGTTTACATTCAAAACTGATCTGTGATTCTTGAACAAGGGGTGGTTTTACCTTTTGGGATGGGCCGGGGGTAAGCCCGGATTCATCAAATTCATTAATGGTCGGATCAAAATCCGTGGCACATGTTACCATCTGATCAACAAATCCTTCTGAAACAATATTGACCACAAATTCGTGTGTGTCCTGTATATTCTGTAATGTATCCTTGATTCCGCCATCGTATCCGCGGCGCCCTGGAGCAAACATTATAGTAGGCGGATTTGAGCAAACACCATTGAAATAGGAAAAAGGAGCCAGGTTTAGAATTCCATTTTTAGATATAGTAGATACAAAGGCGATTGGTCGGGGGACGATGGATCCGATCATCAATTTATGGGATTCTTTGAATGGATGCTCAGCAGGATCAAACAGCATGGATATTATAGCCAGGAAGATGGGTAATCACTATCATCCACTGCTTTAGCCTGAGTTGTAATTTGAAGGGGTTTGAAAGTATCAATCATCACAGCCAGTTCATTGGTTTCCTTTGCACCCAATGATTCCTTGATCTTGCTGGGCTGGGGGCCATGAGGCAATCCCCCAGGATGAAAGGTTATAGAACCATCTTCCATACCTTTACGGCTCATAAAATTTCCTTTTACATAATAGAGAATTTCATCCGAGTCTACGTTACTGTGAGCGTAGGGTGCAGGCACAGCATGGGGATGGTAATCATATAGGCGGGGGACAAAATTACAGATGACCAATCCCGGTGCTTGGAACACCTGATGGACCGGTGGAGGTTGATGCACCTTACCAGTGATGGGCATGAAATCATTTATATTAAAGACCCAGGGAAAAAAGTAACCATCCCACCCTATGATATCAAAGGGATGGGTTTGATATTCATAAGATTGATAACCATCTTGGAGCCTAACCTTAACATTGACTGGACCATCAGTTTTGGGTTTCATATACTCAGGAGTGCGTATATCTCGTTCGGAGAGAGGGGAACTTTCCAGGAGTTGCCCATGTCTATTTCGGTACCGTGAGGGTGTTTCCACAGGACCTGAAGTTTCTATAATAATCTGCTTCATAGGTTCATTGATTTCAAGTTGCCAGATAACCCCTCGTGGGATTATTGTATAATCACCAGGTCCCAAGTTTAACCTTCCAAAATTGGAATGTAGAAAACCTTTGCCTTCGTGGATAAAAATCACCTCGTCGTGATGACCATTTCGATAATATATATCCATGGAAGCGTTCACATGGGCTTTATAGAATTTGACGTCACTATTAAAGAAAAGGGGTATCCGAGCACTGATTGCATCCCCGGTAGAATTTAAGTTGTGGGTAAAAAGATGGTGATGACGATGTTCTTTTTTCCAGGGAACCAAACTAATTTGTCGGAACTTTCCAACTTTAGACACAGCCGTAGGCGGATTTATATGATAGACATTAGAATAGATCCAACCGAACCCTTCACGACTGATCAATTCTTCCCAGTAGAGGTCGCCTGATTCGTCATAAAACTGGATATGCCGTTTTTCTGGTATCTGTCCTCTTTTTTGATAGAATGGCATGATGAATTATACGATTTTGTTTTCTAAAACACCCAATTGTTCTACTTCCATCCGAACCACATCACCCTTTTGTATCCATCCACCAGTATTTTCCGGCCGGAGTTCAAGGATACATCCCGTACCAACTGTTCCGGATCCAAGATAATCGCCGGGCAATAGGTTTGCATTCATGGAAGCACGCTCGATCATTTTGGTGAATGGATGGTAAAGATCATTTGTGTTCCCATCAGATATAAGGTTACCATTCACATGGCAAGTCATACGGAGATTTAGTCTTCCTTTATCATCCCAGTTATGTTCCAATTCGTCGGGGGTCACCATGTAAGGGCCAAAACTGGATGCAAAATCTTTTCCTTTAGCCGGGCCAAGGTTCATGGCCATTTCTTCCCGTTGCAGGTCTCGTGCTGACCAGTCATTACAGATCGTGTAACCAGCAATGTATCTATCCGCATCTTTTTGGTTGATGTCTGACCCGCCTTTGGCGATGATGACAGCGAATTCCAATTCAAAATCCAGTTCTTCTGTACCCCTTGGATAGGGGACATCTTCACCGTGTCCGTAAAGTGCTGCAGGATTTGAAAAATAAAATATAGCGATCTTGAACCAGTCCGGGTGCATTTCCAGTCCACGGAGTTTTCTTGCAGATTTCACGTGTTGTTCAAAGGCATAAAAATCACGGAAAGATTGCGGGTTTGGGACAGGAGGTAATAGTTGTACACCATCTTCCAAAACGGCAATGGGTTTTCCACCACCGGTATGAGATTGAATATTCATGTCCGGCAAAGAAGCATCCAATTCTTTCAATTTGGTGAAATTGGTATCCCAATTCTCCAATGTATTTTTCAGCGTAGACGGGATTTCAAGGAAGCTGGAATCACCTTTATTTTCATTCACCCATATCGCAGCCCTGATCATATCTATTATATATTCATCTTTTTTAAAACCAAATCTGGATTGAGCCCCACCTTCCAGGTTGTAAGTCACAAATTTCATTTAAAGGTTTCCTCTTCTTTCTTGTTCTCTTTCAATGGATTCAAATAATGCTCTAAAGTTGCCCTTTCCAAAACTGTTGGAGCCTTTCCGTTGGATGACCTCAAAGAAAAGGGTAGGCCGATCTTGGAGTGGCTGGGTGAAGATTTGGAGCATATAACCATTCTCATCTACATCCACCAGGATACCCAAATCCGCCAGCGTTTCAACATCTTCCTCGATTGGGCCAACTCTATCGGTCAGGTTATCATAATAAGTTCTTGGGGTAGGAAGAAAATCCACACCGTTCTCCCGCATCATTCTCACGGTGGAAATGATGTCTCGTGTGGACATGGCCAAATGCTGGACACCGCCAGTTTCATAATAATCAATAAACTCCTGGATTTGTGATTTCTTCGGACCATCCGCTGGTTCATTGATGGGCATCTTTACGACTTCATTATCATTGGCCATCACAATAGAACGCAGGGCAGAATATTCGGTGTTGATATCCTTGTCATCCACACTCCAGAATCGGTGCCAACCAAAAACCTTCTCATAAAAATCACAAACGGGCTGCATATCGCCATCGGGCTGATTTCCAACAACATGGTCAATATGAACCAGCCCTGTTGAATCAACTTTCAATCCAAGATCATTAGATTCAAAACCAGGGAGAAATGAACCTATATAATTATTCCGCTCCACAAATGTATGGATCGTGTCGCCGAATGTTTCAATGGCAGAAACAACGGCTTCGCCATCATCATCCTTGATCTCATTCGGCTCCATGGCACTTTTGGCGCCACGCTCCAATGATGTTTTCCATGCTGCTTCTGCATCGTTTACCCTAAAAGCGACATCTTTGACACCATCACCGTGACGATCAATGTGTTTGCCAATTTCCGTATTTTTCTTCAGGGGAGAGGTAATAACCAGGTTAATTCTGTCTTGGTTCAAAACATAACTGACCCTGTCACGAGTTCCAGTTTCCAAGCCACGGTATGCCACCGGCTGAAACCCCATTGTGGTCCGATAATAGTAGGCAGTCTGTTTTGCATTGCTTACGTAGAATTCGCAATAGTCAAATTCTTTGATCGAGTAATTTAAATCGCTGATAGGACACTCCTTAAACTTTCAATACATTGAATATTTTCTTCTTCAAGTCCCACAGATATCCGAATACAATTTGGCCAGCCAAAAGCTGTTAATTGTCGCAGAATCACACCTTTTGCCAGTATACTTTGATGTATTTTTGCAGCTTGCTCATCTGATTCCCAGATTGTGGTGATGAAATTTGCAGCACTGGGAACCTGCTCAATACCTAAATTATCTAATTCGTCTTTCAAATAAGACATTCCTTTTTGGTTAGTCTGGATGGTTTTTTCCAAAAATTCTATATCATCCACAGCTGCTGTGCCTGCAGCCTGAGCCACCAGTGATGGTTCAAAAGGTACTTTTACCTTCATCAGATTATTGATTAGTATATCATGAGCAAAACCATATCCGATCCGAATTCCGGCCAAGCCATAGGCTTTGGAAAAAGTTCGAAGTGTGATCACGTTATCGTAACGATAACTCATGGAGTCTGGGTAGTCTGGTGAATCCTTGGCAAATTCGTAATAGGCTTCATCCAAGATAATGAGTATACGCTCTGACACGTGAGAAAAAAACTCATCGAATTCTTCACGGGTCACATAGGTACCCATGGGATTGTCCGGGTTGGCAATATAAATGATCTTGGTGTAATCCGTGATCTTGTCAGCCATGGCTTGCAGGTCGTACCGGTGATTTTTCATAGGGACCCAATGGACCCGTCGACCAGATGCATTGGCCAAAACACGAAATCCGATGAAAGAATTATCGGCACTGATGAGCTCGTCATCGCTTAATAAGAATGTTCTCATGATAGTAGACATGATCCCTTCAGAACCGGCACCGAGAATCACATTTTCCATCTTAACGTTGTATTGCTTAGCCAATTTGTTTCGTAGTTCATAGCCAGTGGCATCGGGATAGCGATGAAATCGATTAAAGGATTTTTCGACGGCTGCCAATCCTTTTGGAGAAGGGCCTAGTGGATTTTCGTTGGATGCCAGCTTAACGAAATCAGCCATCCCCAGTTCCCGTTGGGCTTCGGTAATGGGTTTACCAGGCTTGTAGCTGGCCAGTTGTTTGATGTATGAAGGAACCAGTGCCATGGTCAAATCACCAACCGCGTCTCCTGTTTAAAGGTAGAAAGAACAACCGATGTTTTCAAGTTCTGTACATTGGGCAAAGCAGATAATTGATGCAGAATCAATTCCTCATAACTGGGGATATCTTTAGTAGCGATCTTTAAAAGAAAATCTGCTTCCCCGGTGATGTGATGGCATTCCAAAACTTCAGGTATATCAGCAATGGATTTGAAAAAATCTTCTACGGGTGTTTCTCCATGGCGGGCTAGTTTCACTTCAACATAGGTAAAACAGCCGTAGCCGGCTAACCGAGGATTCAATAAAGTGATATATTTGTCAATGAGCCCTGATGTCTCCAGTTTCTTGACCCTTTCCAGGGTGCTGGATGGGGAAAGGCCCACATGCCTGGCTAGTTCTGTATTGGTGATGCGGCTATTCTCCTGAAGCTTATCCAGTAATTGTATGTCTTTACTATCTAAATTCATGAATATATTTCGTAATTAATTAATAATAGTAAATAATATATGGAGATAATTGTAATATACCAAATAATATACCGTTATTATATAGCTCTTATATAGAAATGTTAGGCAGAATAAACTTTCATCACTTAATATGCGGTATCTATTATGAAAATTAAAGGTCCGCTGGTTCACGCAAAATTTATTGAACGCCCTAATCGGTTTATCACTATTATTGAGATTGATGGTATTCAACACCGAAGTCACCTGCCGGATCCGGGACGGCTAAAAGAATTATTGATCTCCGGTGCAGATCTTGTGGTCCGAAAGGCTCCGGGTGGCTCAGAGCGCAAAACAAAATATTCCACTGTTATGGTTAAGCACAAAGGACAATTAATATCCCTAGTTTCCTCATTACCCAACCAGTTTGTAAAAGAAGCGTTGGAACAAAAGAAACTTTCTATGTTTAAGAGTTATAAATTGATTCGTCCTGAAATAAGTGTAGGAAAGCACCGTTTTGACTTTTTGTTAAATGATCATCAGGAGAACAAGTTTTATCTGGAAGTAAAGTCAGTTACCTTTGTTAAAAATGGGATAGCCCAGTTTCCAGATGCAGTCACGGCGCGTGGAGCAAAGCATGCCTTGGCATTAAAGGAATTAGTTGAATCTGGAGAAAAAGCAGGGATCATATTTGTTTGTCAGCGGTCCGATGCAACATCATTCCGTCCAATGTGGGAACGGGATCCAAGATTAGCACAGGCGGTACTTTCGGCCAGTCGAGCTGGTGTAAAAATATGGTGCATCACCCTGAATATCAGTGAGTCAGAAATGACATTTTGTAAAGAGATTCCTGTAAATTTGACCCCGCCAGATTCTATTCAATCAAATTGATCTTGACCAGAAAATACGCAATCATATATTTCAGCCTTAGTGGGTTTCTTTTTTTATATTCCTGTGCTGCGATTCAGGCACCTCCCGGAGGGCCAAAAGACATTATTCCACCGGAGTTGGTTCATGCTGTGCCTGCTGACGGGTCCATTTATTTTGCTGGTGGTCAGGTTGAGCTGGTCTTTTCCGAATACCTACTAGAAAGTTCTGTTGAAATGTCGATTCGGATTCAACCAAGCTTACCAGAACCACCGGAAATAAAGTATAGAGGTCGAACTTTATGGATCAATTTCCCAGATTCTCTGGCAGAAAACCAGACTTATATTATATCCATAAGCAGGGACCTGCGGGATGAACATAATGTGCAGTTAGGTCAAGGTCTGCAGATCGCCTACGCTACTGGTGCCGAAATTGATCAGGGGAAGATCAGTGGTAAAATATATTATGAGAAACCTGCTGTTGTACATCTTTGGAAAATAGTTGAAGAAAATGACCTGTCTCAATTTTATAAAAGGTCCCCAGATTATGTAACAGATACTGATGATGATGGGAATTATTTGTTTTATTACCTATCGCCTGGCGCTTATAAATTGTTGGGTACGGACAGATCATTTGCAGGGTTACCGCTCGATCCCGAACGTATGATATATGGACTGTCCTGGAACAATATTATTCAACTCGATTCTGTCAATACTAAGGATGGGATCAATATGCGGATCACAAATAAACCCCGTTCAATCAGGTTAGTAAGAGGAGAATGGCAAAGTAAAAACTGGGGTAGGCTCATCTTTTCTGATAATATATCAAATTACGAAAAATTATTGCCCGTCCGTATTTTAAAGGATAGTGCTGTTATCGTATCCAAGACCTTCCTTGATGAATTGGATCAAAATATTCTCCACTTTATGCTTCGGGATTCTGTGCCGGGTGGCTCTCACATTATAATTTCCATACCGGCAGTTTCTCAGGGCGAACAAACTATTATTGATTCTGGGAAGGTGACAATAAGAACACCAATGGAACTGGATACGACTTATCTTGATATTGTTTATCCTAAAAGCGGATTTGAGATAGAACCTGAGCAGGACCGGATTGTGCCATTGGATATTTATTTTTCCCGGACTATGATTGATTCTATTGGCAAAAATGCGGTACAACTGTTTGCAGATACAACCTCTTTTCCATTTGATATCCAATGGTTATCACCTCTCCATCTTCAGATTAATCCAATGGATAATTGGAAACCAAGATCAAAATTCTCACTTGTTGTAGCTCGTGAAGGAATTTTCCCATTTTTTGGTCGCAGTATTCAAGATTCAATACAAACTATCCAAATTTCGACGACCCGTTATAAAGGGTTTGGAAACTTGATCGGACGTATAGAAAAGCCTTACCCACAACCATTAATAGCTGAATTGATACCCCTTGAAAAGGAACAAAGTAAACAAAGGACTGTTGTAAATTCCAACTCTGAATTCGAGATTAGCCATGTTTCCGAAGGAAAGTACTCGTTGTTAATTTTTAATGATCTGGATGGCATCCGGAATTATTCCTATGGCCAGGTGGATCCATTTCGGCCTGCAGAATGGTTTCAGTTTCTCCCAGATACAATATCCATTCGTAATAACTGGGATATGGAAATAACCAATATTCAATTGAAGCAGCAACCTTAAATGCATTGTGTAATATTAGCAGGTGGCAGTGGTACGAGGTTTTGGCCGTATAGTCGGACTGATCGACCAAAACAACTCTTAAAAATTATTGGAAATCAGTCCATGCTCCAAATGACGGTTGATCGTTTGAGGAAACTGAAATCGACAAAGAGAATTTATATTATTACCCGGGAAGAATTGCATGATTCTATTGCCTCAGAAATAAAAGGAATTAACCTGGAAAATATCATTGTCGAACCGAGCGGAAAAAATACAGCTCCGGCCATAGGACTAATGAGCTTGAAAATATCTGCAAATGATCCGGAAGCGGTTATGGGTGTGTTTCCCGCAGATCATTTGATTGTAGGTCACCGCGATTTTGAAAAATCTATAAACCAAGCTCATCGTATGGTTAAGAAACATTCCGGTTTGATAACAATTGGAATTAAGCCTACTTATGCTTCAACAGCATATGGATATATTCAATTTGAGCAGGTAAAGAGCAAAGAAAATCTAGGTGGATACAGGGTAAAGACATTTGCGGAAAAACCACACGAAAAGTTAGCCAAACGTTTTTTAGCCAATGGCGACTTTTTATGGAATGCTGGTATTTTTGTTTGGGAAACCAATACATTATTATCTTCCATGGAAACACATATGCCGGAGCTCTATGAATATTTAGGAGAAATCAAGAAATGTATTCAGAAAGATAAACCATTTGACCATATTTGGAATAATATTACTCCAGAATCAATTGATTATGGAGTGATGGAAAAATCGGATAACATATTTGTAATTCCCGGAACATTTAAGTGGAGTGATTTAGGATCCTGGAATGCCTTGTACGATGTACTTACAAAATCCAAAGATGGGAATGTGGTCCGCGGGTCTGGTATGGTACTAGGCGGTGAGAATAACCTAGTACATTCGAATGGCCGTTTTACTGCTATTTTTGGTGCGGATAATTTAGTCGTTATCAATACAGAAGATGCAACCTTGGTGGTTCCTAAGGAAAAGGTAGAGAACATAAAAGACTTGGTATCTTGGCTAAGAAAAGAAGGTCACGAGGATTTGCTTTAATGACATATGAAAAATTATTAGAAGAATTTGGATTACTTAGCGATCGACTGGGTATAAAGATCATCAAAGGTAAAGGTGACTTTGCGGGTGGCAATTGTACCGTAAATAAAGAAAAGATAATCGTAATTAATAAGAACAAACCTATAGAACAGCGTCTAAATATTCTGGCGAAAAGTTTTATAGAATATGATCTTGATAGACTTTATATTGTTCCTGCTCTTCGAGCATACATTGATGACTGCCGGACTTTAGACCTTTAATTTTCTTGATTTGCAGGGAGTCCGGGTTTTACAATCCAACCCTTTCCCTTTTAATTATTACAACTATATAAAGGAATATACATGAAACAATTTAATTCTAGGGATATAAGGAATTTTGCTATTGTAGGTCATGGTGCTACTGGTAAAACATCACTCGTAGAAAGTATGTTGGTACTTGGGGGTGAAATAAATCGTATGGGCACAATAGAAGCTGGTTCAACTGTGGCTGATTATCACCCTGGAGAAACAGAACGACAAATATCTATTCATTCCACTCCACTGCATATGGAATGGACTGATAAAAAGTTTAATATGATAGATGTTCCCGGTTACTCTGATTTTATTGGCGAAGCTATTAGTTCACTGGCTGTTGTAGATATGGCTGTGATTTTGATCCATGCCGTTAACGGTTTAGAAGTCGGCACTGAGAGCATGTGGAATAATGTCACGAAAATTGGTATTCCCAAGACATTGGTGATTAACGGTTTGGATCGAGAACACACCAGATTTGATCATATATTAAAACAGACCAGGGAACGGTTTGGGAAAAATGTTTTCCCTATGCATTTGCCGGTGAATGCTGGACCAAACTTTAATCAGATAGTGGATGTATTACGCCGGGAATTAATTACGTATAATACTGATGGCAGTGGTCGGTATCAGGAAGATGATGTGCCTGAAAACCTGGAATCGGAAGTAGGCAGGCTCCATGAGGAACTTATCGAATTTGTAGCCGAATCAGATGATTCATTGCTTGAGAAGTTTTTTGAGGAAGGTGGCTTAACGGAGGAGGAAATGCGCGGTGGTATTCACCGTGCCATTCAGGACCAAACGTTTATACCTCTTTTCTGTACGTCTGCTACGACCAATATAGGCGTAGCCAGACTCTGCGATTTTATTGCAAAATATGGAGCGTCACCAGATGACCGTAAAATAGTAAAAGCACTCGATGAAAGCGAAAACGATGTGGATGTTTCGCTGAATGGCAGTGATACGGTTATTCAAGTGTTTAAAACAACGGCGGAATCTCATGTAGGTGAACTGTCATTGTTTCGCGTCTATTCAGGATTAGTTAAAACAGGCACCGATCTATATAATACCAATCGAAAGAATTCTGAAAGATTAGGACAACTGTTTGTCTTAAATGGAAAAAACCGTACACAGGTAGATCGTTTATCAGCTGGTGATATCGGCTCCGTGGTCAAGCTTAAAGATACCCACACAGGAAACACACTTTGTTCCGGTAAAAAGGTAAAACTCCCAGAATTAGACTTGCCCAATCCCAATATCCACTCTGCTATCAGTTCATCAGCAAAAGGTGACGAGGAAAAATTGGCTGTTGGACTCGCCACACTCCATGAAGAAGATCCTACTTTTGTGTACCGTGTAGATAGCGAAGTAAAACAAACCATTATTTCAGGACAAGGTGAATTGCATTTACAGGTTAGCACAGAAAGGCTGAAGCGAAGGTTCAATCTTGAGATTGAACTTGCGAAGCCAAAGATCCCATTTCGGGAAACGATCAATGGCAAGGGGGAAGCTAAATACCGACATAAAAAACAGTCAGGCGGCGCTGGTCAGTTCGCAGAAGTTTGGATGCGTATCGAACCTAAAGGTCGAGGTGAAGGAGTTGAATTCACCCATTCACTTGTGGGCCAGAATGTAGACCGTGTCTTTGTACCTTCTGTTGAAAAAGGGGTTAATGTAGTCTGTAGCGATGGTGTTCTGGCTGGATGTAAGGTAGTGGATCTCAAGGTAGATTTTTATGATGGTAAAATGCATCCAGTAGATTCCAAAGATGTGGCTTTCCAGATGGCGGGGAAAATGGCCTTCCGGGAATGCTTTATGGCGGCTCAACCCTGCCTTCTTGAACCAATTATGAATATAGAGGTGAAAGTACCAGAAGAAGACATGGGTGATATCATGGGTGATATCTCTGGCAAACGAGGTAAAATAATCGGAGTGGACTCGGATGGCAGTTTTCAGGTAATTAAAGCACAAGTACCGCAGGCTGAACTTTATAATTATGCCACCACAATTCGTTCATTAACCGGGGGTCGCGGATTACATTCAGAAGACTTCAGCCATTATGAGAAAATGCCTAAGGATCTGGAGTCCAAAGTCATTGCAGTCAAGACAAAAAAAGACAAAGAATAAACTAATGCATGGATAAACTCTGGGCACCTTGGAGAATAGACTACATCCGCTCGGAGAAAGGAGAAGGATGCATTTTTTGTGATAAACCAGCAAGCGGAGATGACCGTACCATGCTCATTCTTTATCGGGGAGAGTATAGTTTTGTTCTCATGAATCTGTATCCCTATAATAATGGGCACCTAATGATTGCTCCTTATCAACATACAGGGAATACCCAGGAATTAAGCTACAGTTCCAGAAGTGAAATTATGGAATTAGCTGATCAGACAATGACGATTCAGAAAAATGTTATGAATGCTGAAGGTTTTAATTATGGTGCTAATATCGGATATAGCGGAGGTGCGGGGATCGCAGACCATATCCACTTTCATATTGTTCCTCGCTGGGCCGGTGATACCAATTTCATGCCCGTGGTAGGCCATACCAAGGTTCAGGTGCAAGGTCTTCGGGAAACATATGATGACTTAAAACCTCATTTTGACAAATTGAGATAGAAAATTTAATGTCATATTTCTCCCATTCTTGGCTGCCGTTTATTTACCTGTACGGCTTGGGCGGATTGTTATTTATTTCAGGAATTATTATTACTCTTAAATCCGGCTCTTTTAATCTTAAAAATCATATTCACCAACAGTGGCTCTGGGTACTCGTTTTTGGTTTTATCTGGTATATGGCGATGCATGGTGTTCTGACCCTTATAGCGCTTGGATATAATCAACTCGCTGTCGTAATAATGTTTCTAGTCATAGGTCTTTCAATTACAGGTACTATTCTGTTGCAGAGAAAAACACTGCATAATAGGTAATGGAAACAGGTACAACTACATTTCATAGTATTGGGACAACCGCTGATTGGGTAGTAATGGTGGTATATTTCATATCCATTATGCTATTTGGAACCTATTTTGGCCGGTATACCAAAACGACGTCCGATTTCTTTTTTGGTGGTCGCCGATTTTCTTGGTGGTTGATCACCATGTCTATTGTGGCAACCGGTGTAGGAAGCCATAGTTTTGTAAAATATTCTGCGAAAGGGTTCGAGCATGGTATCTCCTCATCCATGACCTATTTGAATGACTGGTTCTTTGTGCCTTTTTTTATGTTTGGCTGGCTGCCGATCCTTGTTTATTCCAAAGTTCGCTCCATTCCGGAGTATTTTGAAAAACGGTTCAGTCCTTCAGCGCGATTCCTGGCTACAATTCTACTGCTCCTTTATATGGTCGGGTATATTGGGATCGGATTTCTAACTTTGGGTAAAGCGCTAATACCCATGTTGCCGGAAGCATTCACTGTTTTTGGCATGACCATACCAGTAACCTTAATGGGGGCCATAATTATAATCGCTGTCATCACTGGCGCTTATATTACTTTTGGTGGTCAAACAGCTGTGATCTTTACCGACTTATTGCAGGGATTTATACTCCTGTTTGCAGGTTTTATATTGTTTATTCTAGGGATATCATATCTGGGCGGGTTTGAGATATTTTGGAAACTGTTGCCTGTGGAGTGGAAACTGCCTCTTGCAGATTTTAACCAGCCACCCAACTTTAATTTTGTAGGAATATTCTGGCAGGATGCTATCGCAGGATCCATCGGGTTCCTCTTCATGAACCAAGGACTGATTATGAGATTCATGGCGTGTAAGAGTGTGAATGAGGGTAGGAAAGCTGCGGCAGTGAATATCCTTTTTGTGCTACCTCTTTCTGCCATTGTGGTTGGGAACGCAGGTTGGGTCGGAAAAGCTATTTCCGTGGCTGATCCTTCTATTGTTGCACCCACTACATCGCCTGACCAGATCTTTGTAGTTGTTGCCAATATAGTTTGCAGTCCCGGAGTGTTTGGTTTTGTTATGGCAGCACTTACAGCTGCCCTCATGAGTACAGTAGACACACTGATCAATGCAACCGCTGCGATTTTTATCAATGACGTCTATCGTCCAATAAAACGTTTAATGGATACGAATGCCAAAGGCAACAAATTAGAGGATAAACAGGAATTATTTGCTGCCAGATTATCATCCATTGCAATCACCGCTCTCGGTGTGGCTGCTGTGCTGGCGTTTAAAAATTTCCCAACGGTTTATGAAGCTCACGGTTATTTCCATTCAACACTGACGCCACCCCTGGTAGTGGCTATTTTCATGGGTGTGTTCTGGAAACGATTTTCCCCAGCAGGCGTGATCACAACATTTGTAGGAGGTGTGGCACTGATGATTCTTGGTGCACGGTATCCCGGGGTTTTTATTGCCCCGTTTGATCATGGAATTACAATGAATCCAGATCGACCTTATTCTTATATACGTGCATTATATAATATCCTGGCTTGCACAGGAGTAGGTGTTTTAGTTACCTGTACCACATCTCTCCAGGAATGGGTCGTAGCGTGGTTTAAATCTAGACCATCGGGGCGAACAGAAATGATAGGTCTGTCGGGTTTTTCAACCTTTGCTTTTATATTGATCCTTTTTAATGGTGCCGATCTTTTCCTGCAGGTCATTTCTGTAATGATAGTCATAATCCTAGTTCCGACAATTGTTGGATATTTTGTTTCTTACAATAAACAAACTGCGACAGAAGGTCTCACGTCATGGTCTATAGATAAAGCGAGAGCTATGTTTAAAGGTTCAGATCCAAACGATAAAATTGGAGCAGTAATTCAAGTAAAGTTCAAGGTGATTGAAGGCGATGGAACAAACATCATGTTTTCGGAAAGCGATATGGATCGTATGGCTGCAAAACCAGGTGATCTTGTATATCTTTCTGATAAACGGAAGTGGCTGGGCGGTTTAAAGTCAATTCATTCTGTGTATGGTAAACCGCATCAAGATGATGAAATTGTTTATTTAGATGATGGTCAGGTGGCACAAGGACTGTTTGATCATGGACGTACTTTAACTGCAGAAAAAGAAATGTAAAACACTTTTATTCTTTCAAATACTTTTTCAAATTAATTGTGAGAGAAATTGGCAAATTTCTTGAAATTATTTTTTACACACCTGACTAACATCCTCTTAAATAAACCACATTTGAAAGGATCGGTCAGGATCTTATTTGAAGGAGTAAAAGTAATGTTGTGCACCCGGCATAAGTAAATTTTAAGATGAATTTGTGATTGAATTTTCTTAATAAATTGCGCACATAATTTTCCACAAATGAAAAAGCAAGTCCCACCTCAGTATTACCATGATTACTTAAACTTAGAAAACCTTCTGACTAGCCAGAAATTGTTAAGTGAGAAAATTGGCCAGAAGGCACATGATGAAATGCTCTTTATTATTATTCATCAGGTATATGAGCTCTGGTTTAAACAGATCTTGTTTGAATTAGATTCTATTATTAGAGCATTCGACCGGGACGTTATCCGAGAATCACATATCGGTATTGCAGTTAGTCGGTTGAACCGGATCATTGAAATTCAGCGTATTCTCATTGACCAAATCCAGGTTTTGGAGACGATGACTCCCATGGACTTTCTTGATTTTCGTGATTTGCTTACGCCCGCATCCGGCTTCCAGAGTATTCAGTTTCGTCTCATCGAAAATAAGTTGGGACTGAAAGCTGACAGCAGATATGAATACGGACGTCGCGATTATAAATCACAGATGCATGATGAACATCAAATGATCCTTAAAAAATCAGAGGCTTCCTCATCGCTCTTTGAATTGGTTGAACGTTGGCTTGAACGCACACCATTCCTGGTTTTTGAAGACTTCAATTTTTGGGAACAGTATCGTTCAGCTGTAGATAAAATGTTAGCCAGTGATCGCGAGATCATTTTAGAGAATAATACACTCTCGAATAAAGAGAAAAAAACCCACCTGAAAGAATATGAAAATACGGAAATTATGTTTGACGCTGTATTCGATAAAAAAAAGCATGATGATCTGGTCAATAAGAGCGAAAGGCGCCTTTCTCATAAGGCAACACAAGCTGCATTACTGATCCTTCTGTATCGCGATCGCCCCATTCTACATAACCCATACAAGTTATTGAACAAACTGATGGATGTGGATGAATTGTTGACCACTTGGCGCTATCGACACACACTGATGGTGACCAGAATGATTGGCCGTAAAATTGGTACGGGTGGATCAACGGGTTCTTCCTACCTGAAAGAAACTGCAGAGAGACATAGAATTTTTGCCGATTACGGAAATTTGACTACATTTCTAATCCCCAGATCATCATTACCTAAATTGCCCGATGAAATAATAAGAAACTTGGGTTTTTATTATAATTCAAATGCACATAAATAAATGACTGATTCTGTAAACTCAGATAAAGCTCCGGAACCAGTTGGCCCATACCCTCATGCCAGGAAAGTAGGCAACCTGCTTTTTCTATCTGGTGTTGGTCCGCGCAAACCCGGCATGAAAACAATACCGGGGGTTGAATTAGATAAAAGTGGAAATATTCTTTCCTACAATATAGTCGATCAATGTCGGTCAGTGTTTGAAAATGTACGCTACATTTTGAAAGATGCAGGGAGCCATTGGGACAATCTTGTAGATGTAACCGTATTTTTAACGAATATGAAAAATGATTTTCCAGTTTATAATCAGGTATATGCAGAATATTTCAAAAATAATCAGCCTTGCCGTACGACAGTGGAAGTAACCGCGTTACCAACACCGATAGCTATTGAGCTTAAATGTATTGCAACCATTAGGAAATAGACATGGGTTTAAATCTGCCTATTAATTTTAGACATTGGATCCGGGATAATCGCCATCTCTTAAAACCGCCTGTAGGCAATCAGGTTGTGTATAATGGCACTGATTTTATGATTATGGTTGTAGGTGGTCCTAATTCCCGGAAAGATTACCATGTGGATCCCGTTGAAGAATTTTTCTATCAATTGGAAGGAGATATGCTCCTAAAAGTCATAGAAGATGGTTCCCGGGAAGACATCCCCATTAAAGAAGGTGAAATTTTCTTATTACCTCCGAATGTTCCCCATTCACCTCAACGTTTTGAAAGTACTGTTGGTCTTGTTATCGAATACAAAAGGGAGGATGGTGCACTGGATGGATTCCAATGGTATTGCGATACCTGTGACAAACTGCTTTATGAAGAATTTTTTGTTTTAACGGATATTGTTGCCCAACTGCCGCCATTATTCCAAAAATACTGGGATACGCTAGAATATAGAACTTGTAATCATTGCGGTTCGGTGCAGGATCCGCCTAACTGATTCCAATATTTGAGAATCGATATCCACACTCATATTCTGCCGAAAGAATGGCCTGACTTAAAAAAGAAATATGGTTATGGCGGCTGGATTCACTTAGATCATCATAAAACAGGCTGTGCCCGCATGATGAAAGATAACCAGTTTTTTAGGGAAGTAGAGTCTAACCTGTGGGATCCAGAAATCCGGGGCAATGAATGTGATAATTATGGTATAGATATTCAGGTTCTCTCCACTGTGCCGGTGATGTTCAGTTATTGGGCGAAACCAGAGCATGGCCTTGATCTGTCCAAGCTGTTAAATGATCATATTGCATCAATAGTTGCTGATCAGCCAAGGCGTTTTATCGGTTTGGGGACATTACCAATGCAGGAACCATCTTTAGCCGTATCTGAATTGGAACGCTGTGTAAAAGAGCTTGGTTTAGTAGGCGTTCAAATTGGGACCAATATAAATGGTATGAATCTTAGCGATGATTCGTTATTTGAAGTGTTTGAATCAGCTGAGTCTCTAAACGCCGCAATTTTCATTCATCCATGGTATATGATGGGTGAAAAGGATATGATTCAATATTGGTTGCCATGGCTTGTCGGTATGCCTGCAGAAATATCCAGGGCCATCTGTTCCATGATTTTTGGCGGAATATTTGAAAGATTACCCAATTTGCGAGTTGCTTTTGCCCATGGTGGTGGGGCGTTTCCAGCAACGATTGGACGTATTGATCATGGCTTTAGTGTCAGGCCGGATCTTTGCGCTGTTGATAATGATAAACTTCCTTCTACCTATCTGGGAAAATTCTGGGTGGACTCCCTATTGCATGACAGAACTGCCCTATCATACATCATCAGTAAAGTCGGTATGGAGAAAATTGCTTTGGGCACTGATTATCCATTTCCTCTTGGAGAACTTGAGCCGGGATCGTTAATTGATGAAATGGAAAATCTTTCAGCGGATAACAAAGATATGCTTTATTGCAGAAATGCATTAAACTGGCTAGGGCTTGACAATAATTCGTTTTTGAAATGAAGTGTAACGTAAAAGTGGGTCATCGGTGGTTTGAATATGAATCCACACAGTTTCAAGATGTATCCATTCCCCTGGACTTTAAAGGACCTCAGGTAAATTTCTTTAGTGTTGATCATGCATCGGCATCGCCTTACAGAAGTGAAAACGTCATTGGTGATACTGTTCAGGGAGGTGGGTGCAATTTTGATACAATTACTTTCATACCCCATTGTTGTGGAACCCATACGGAATGTGTTGGCCATATTGTAAATGATGATGTTTATATCAATGACATTTTACCAGACACATTGGTTCCTGCATCCCTCGTGTCTATTGAAACAATAAAAAAAAATAGTAGCAGTGATCAAATTATTCCAATGGACAAACTGGAATCGGAATTGTTGTCTCTAGACGATGAATTTAAATCCGCTTTGGTTATACGAACCTTGCCGAATTCGGAAACAAAATTATCAGCAAGCTATGATGCTGACAACTTACCTGCCTATTTAGAGAAAGGTACGATGGAATTAATCATTGAACATGGCGTAGATCATCTGCTGGTTGATTTGCCTTCTATTGATAGAGCTTATGATGAAGGAAGATTGGATTGCCATCATCTTTTCTGGGGATTACCTAGAGGATCGCATGAATTGGATGGTATTGAACCTTCCCATAGAACAATTACCGAGTTGATTTTTGTACCCAATATTATAAAAGATGGCAGGTATCTGTTGCAGTTGCAGATCACTAATTTTATACGTGATGCGGCACCCAGCCGGCCGCTGTTGTTTTCTATTGTTGAAAAATGAATTTTCAAACAACGGAAGAATTCGCAAAACAACTGGATCGTAAAGATCCACTTCGTAAGTACCGTTCCAGATTTCATATTCCGCATCGGGATGACAAGGATGTCATTTATTTTTGCGGGAATTCATTGGGCTTGATGCCCAAGACGACTGAAGAATATTTGAATAGGGAATTAGCTGTTTGGAAGCAAGATGGCGTTCTGGGAAACCACACCCGCTGGGAACCGTACCATGAACATGTAACTGAGTCAACAGCAGGATTGGTAGGAGCACAACCTTCGGAAGTTGTTGTCATGAATGCTTTGACAGTGAACATTCATTTACTGCTCGTTTCATTTTATCAACCGACAGAAGATAGATTTAAAATCATCATCGAAAAAGGTGCTTTCCCTTCCGATCGGTATGCGGTGGAATCGCAAATAAAATTTCATGGTTTTGACCCAGATAATGCATTAGTGGAACTAGAACCGCGTAGTGGTGAAAGATGTCTGCGTACCAATGATATTTTAAATACACTTAGGGAAAACGAAAACACTGTTGCAACCATTATGATTGGTGGAGTTAACTATTATACCGGTCAGGCTTTTGATATGGGCAAAATCACAGAGACAGGACGAGAATGTGGTGCGAAGGTCGGTTTCGACCTAGCTCATGCTGTAGGAAATTTGCCGTTAAGTTTACATGAATGGGGTATGGATTTTGCAGCTTGGTGCAGTTATAAATATCTCTGCGCTGGTCCTGGAAGTCCTGGAGGCATTTTTGTTCACAAACGCCATGGCAGTTGGGATGGTCCTCGTTTTAATGGTTGGTGGGGACATGATAAAAACACCCGCTTCAATATGGACCCGGATTTCATTTCTACCAAAGGAGCAGAAGGGTGGCAGATCAGTAATGCCCCCATTTTAGGATTAGCCTGTTTGCGGTCATCGATGGAGATTATAAATGATATCGGTATGTTGGCATTACGGATCAAAAGTGAAGAATTAACAGCTTATTTGGAGTATCACCTGAATCAATTGAGTGACTCTCTAAAGATTATTACACCTTCTGATCCAGCTCAACGGGGCTGTCAGTTATCTGTGGTTATGAATAATTCCGGTAAACAAGTATTTGAAAAATTGAAAGTAAAAAATGTTATCTGCGACTGGCGAGAACCCGATGTTATACGGCTCGCCCCAAAACCACTTTATAACTCATTCTCTGAAGTCTATCAATTTGTTGAAATATTGAGATCCATTCTGCAAACCAGGTAGCATGCCTGTTCCGGAAAAAATAGTTCTGATTGGTGCCGGACTAACAGGACCGCTTTTAGCTACATATTTAGCGAAACGTGGTTTTGAGATTGAAATATTTGAGCGCCGTCCTGACATGCGCACTGAATCTATCGGTGCTGGTCGTTCCATTAATCTTGCTGTTTCATTAAGAGGGGTCCATGCCCTGAAAGAAGTAGGGTTATTTGAGGAAATTAAAAAGATTTTTATTCCAATGAAGGGCAGAATTATCCATGACTTGAATAATTCTATGCATTTTCTTCCTTATGGAAAGGGTGAAAAGGAATTTATTAATTCTGTTTCGAGAGCAGAATTGAATATGCAATTGATGAGCCTTGCTGAAAAAACTGGCAAGGTTAAAATTCATTTTGAGCAGCGTTGCTTGGGTATGGATTTTACTAAACGTATAGTGTCTTTTGTTGATGAAGCCAGCCAGGAAAAAAAGTCTCTGAGGAGCGATTGTGTAATAGGTACAGATGGTTCTGCTTCCAACTTGCGGTCTTCCATGGAAAGTCTGGAAGGCTATGTATCACGGTTTATTCCACTGGGTCATGGATATAAGGAACTTTCTATTTCAGCTGATAGTAATGGGGATTTTAAAATGGAACCGCACGGGCTTCATATTTGGCCTCGTGGCAATTATATGCTTATCGCTTTGCCGAATTTGGATCGTTCATTTACATGTACATTATTTTTTCCAATGAAAGGCGATGTAAGCTTCGAGAGTTTAAAAACAAAATCTCATATAGCATCTTTTTTCGAAGAACAATTTCCTGATACAATTGAACTGATGCCGGATGTGGTAGATCAGTATATTTCTTATCCAACCAGTACACTGGGAACTGTCCGGTCTGAGCCTTGGAATGTAGAAGATATTGCATTGATCATTGGTGATGCTGCCCATGCAATAGTCCCTTTTTTCGGCCAGGGAATGAACGCTGCTTTTGAAGATTGTACAATTTTAAATGCAATGATGGATGATTATGAAGATGATTGGAAAAACCTGTTTTCTGATTTTAGTCAACATAGAAAGCTGCATACAGATGCAATCGCCGACATGGCTATGGAAAATTATATTGAAATGAGGGACCTGGTAAATGACCCTGATTTCTTGCTGGCAAAAGAAGTAGAAAGAGAATTGGAAGAAAAATTTCCTGGAAAATTTATTCCCCGTTATTCAATGGTTTCATTCCATCGTATTCCTTATGCTGAAGTATATGCAAGGGGTCAGAAACAGATCACTATCGTGAAGGAATTAATGAAGAATTTAAATCAGGTCAGAGATCTGGATATGAAGCATGCGATTGAATTAATGGCGGATTATAAAGTATAAAATAATTTAGATTTTATTAGGTTCATTGCGACCGTATAACCGCTAAGCCTCTTTCTA
>JYMV01051902.1_pt1 | contig 30748 bp, 30 predicted proteins | sample 338911 | NCBI WGS metagenome assembly JYMV01 (sample SAMN03354496, study PRJNA234377) | hydrothermal vent metagenome | biome: Deep sea; feature: Hydrothermal plumes at the Eastern Lau Spreading Center, Western Pacific Ocean; material: Seawater | place: Tonga | collected 2009 | depth 2000 m m
TTTAAAGTTAGAAGTAAGAATGTTTTAGGTAATCAATCAAAACCTGCTGAATTTAACTTTTATGTTCAACCTAAATGGTATGAAACTAATTCTGCAATGGTCATTTATGTTATATTATTTATTGGTCTTTTTATATTAAGTTGGCATCTCGTTAAAAGAAAAATAACACGTGAAAAGGAGAAATCGATACTTAAGGAGCAGCGTACAAATAAATTGCTTCAATTAGAAATTGACCAGCTCAAGCTTCAGAAGGATAAAGAAAAAATTGAAAAAGATAAAGAGCATCTAGAACAAGATATACTTTTAAAAAGTAAAGAACTTGCTAATTACACGATGTTATTAGTAAATAAAAAGAACTTCTTCTCTACCCTTCAAGAAGATCTAAAGGAGCTTAAGAATATTGTAAAGAGTAAACAGTCTAATCAAAAGATTCTTGAAATTTTCAAGAAAATGCATCAAAACAAAATTGATGAAGAATACTTAGCTGTTTTTGATAGTAATTTTGAAAATGTTCATCAAGACTTCTTTAGAAATTTGAAAAATGTTGTTCCTAACCTTACTAAGAAAGAACTACGCCTTTCAGCATTTATCAAAATGGGATTATCAAATAAAGATATAGCTCCACTTTTGGGTATTTCTGTAAGAGGTGTAGAAACCGCAAGATATCGTTTCAGAAAAAAACTAAATCTCGATCACGACGATAAATTAGTTGAATTTTTTGAAAGCCTTTCAAACTAAAAAAATCCCCTGCAACTGCAAAGGATTTTTAGGTTTGAAATGTTTTCTACTGTAAAACTTCAAAAACTTTTGCTACGGCTTCTGCTCCCGGATCTGGAATATCTTTTAAAGATTTTTCAGATAAATAAGAAGATCGGCCAAAATCTGTATGAGTAATTTCTTTGGTTTTGTTGGCTCCTTCCCTAGCCTTTGTTGCCGCTTCTTCGATCGTTCCATTTTCTGATAAAACTCTAAATGCCGGTTGTAATGCGTCGATCATCGTACGCTGTCCTTCTTCGGCACCACCAAATTCTTTCATTTTTTGCAAGCCTTCGTTTAAAGCTTTCCCTAAATGCTGATGTTCTTTGTAAGCATTTCCCGCACGCGTAAACATAATAGAAAGTAAAACTCCGCTAGAACCTCCGGTTTCCCGAGCTAAAATTCTTCCGATAGTAATGAGTAATTCAGCGTCATTATTAAAGGGTAATTTATCATGTAATTCTTGTAATTTCTTCGCCCCTGTAGCAAATGTTGAGCCTGCGTCGCCATCACCAACTTTTTCATCAATCGCGTTGAGTTCTTTTTCTAAACTGATCAATTCATTGGTAATTTTTTGCAATGATTCTTCTTTAGCTGAATTTGATGAAGCTTCAAATGGAAGTGTCTCCGGTAATTGCGGACTTTCAACTGAACTTATTTTACCAAATTCTCTAATGAACCAAGAAACGGGTGTTGCTTCTGCAGTTAAGGCTTTTTTAATTTCTTCATCTATTACTAACATCGAAATTGAAAAACCATTCATATTTAAGGAAGTCATCAATTGTGAAGGCCCAACAATTAATTTCACTCGTTCTGCCAGCTCTGATTTTTGAAATGCGTAGAGTAAAATATTCATTTCGATTGGAGTGACACTTCCGAGGTTATTCAGCATTAAGGCATATTCTTTTTCTTTAGAAGGAAGATATTCTTTTAATTTCTGAATTGCTTTTTGCATTAGACTTTCTGCGTTATCCATCGAAATGGTTTCTACGCCGGGTTCACCGTGAATACCTAAACCGAGTTCAGCTTCCGATTGATCTAAACGAGAACTTTCAGGGTTTTGAAACTTTTGTCCTTCTTCTAAGGAAAGTCCGATAGAAAAGGTTTGCTTGGCAACATTTTTCGCCATTTTAGTAACTTCAGCTAAACTTTTACCTTCTTCAGCTAAATAGCCAGCAGCTTTGTGAACAAATAAAGTTCCTGCTAAACCGCGCTGCTCAACATCTTCACCTAACGCAATATCGTCACCTACAATAACGGTTTCAACTTTGTAACCCATATCGCGAGCTTGCTCTGCGGCCAGACCAAAATTGAGTCGGTCGCCGGTATAGTTTTTAATAATGAGTAAGCAACCTTTTTCTCCCGTCGTGGCAACGATGGCAGACAAAACTGCATCGACAGATGGTGAAGCAAAAATATCGCCACAAACGGCAGCAGTTAGCATTCCTTTGCCTACAAAACCAGCGTGCGCAGGCTCGTGACCCGAGCCGCCGCCAGAAATGACAGCTACTTTATTTTTATCGATGTCTTTACGAAGAACGACTCGAACTTCTGGAAAGTTATCTAGTTTGGTAAGATTAGGATCGGTGAGTAAACCTTCAATCCCTTCATCTACGACTTGTTGAGGATTATTTATAAAAAATTTCATTGGAATATAGTTTTCTAATAAAGGTAAAGAAAACGTATTCGTTTGAGGTTTAAAGAAAAGTTAAGCTTGGGCATAAAAAAAACCGGATTTAAATAAAATCCGGTGAATTGATTGATTGATGAATTTTTATATGGAATCCTATATTTCTACTTTTACTTCGATACTGTCTTTTGTTTTCTTAGACTTTTCGTTTAACTCTTTACCAAAGCCTTCTAAAACATCTAAATTCACATCGACATCGCCTTTTGCAGCAGATCGCATTAACTTCATAATGGCAGCAAAATTCATATCGTCACCTAATAATCGAGCTACCGCAAAACCTTTGGTATCGTCGTTAGCATAGACAATTACTTCGTCGATGGCATCTTCTTCACCTAAATACATCACTTTTACATTTTTTCCTGAAGACCCAAAACGCATCAAGACTTTGTATTTTTCATCTTTCAGAATAGTTTCCATCGTAGCCTTTTCTTCTTGATAAATATCTTGGTTGTTATTGTTTACCGGTAAGACTAACACATTGGCTTTTCTTATAGACCGAATTACTTTTTGATCTTCTTCTGAAAGGCCGGAATTATCTCCTAAAAATAAACTCGAAGGAACATCTAAGACTACAAAATTCTCGTTTTCTTGATTTTCTACATAATATTTTTGTAGTGAAGGCTCACCGCTACAAGCTACCGCAACCACTGCGATAACAAGTAACAAAATTTGATTTATCTTTTTCATAGCAATTTTATTATTGATCTTTAACTTTTTCTAATTGGTCTGCACCGGGAACTTCTAAATCTTGTGCCAGTTTAGACACTTCTTTTAAATCGATATCACCTGTTATTGATAAAATAACAGTAATTGGTTCGCCATCTTCCATTCCTTTTAAGAACATAAAAAGTTGACTTACTGCTCCTTTTTTACTGCCTGGTTTTGAGTAAAAGTCCACTTCTTTACCATCATCTTTAAAGCTCATCAGTTTACTCATTGAAGCAGAACTTAAATAAGAATTAACATCGGCTTCCATCTTTTTTGAAATTGAAGCATCTTGCGTGGTTAAGACTTTAATGTCTTCTAGATTTTCAATAAGTTGAATGTAACGTTTTACTTCTGGATCGGTACTTTCAAAATCGATATCGGCTAGAAGTTTAAACATCTCGCTGGTCATCACCATCGAGCTTACACCTTTCATATCTGCATAATCGCTAAACGACTGAGCTTGACTTAAAAATGGTAATACACTTAATGCAATAATTAATACTAACTTTTTCATAGGACTATTTGTTTATTAATTGATTTTTGGTTTGATTGATTTCTTTTAAATAGGTTAACTGCTTTTTACCGCTAGAAACCGCATCGGTCATCATTAACAGTAAGTCTTGCGTGTTTTGCATCGCCAGTTCATATTCTACTGGTTCTTGATTGGTAACGGTATTTTTTTGTTGTTGGCTGAATATAAAAACCGAAACTAAAATGGCTACACTTGCCGCAATACCAGACCATTTGTAAATTAATGATCGGTTAGATCGTTTTTCTTCAACTTCAAAAGGCATTTTAAATTCTATTTCTTCTGAAGTTTCGAGGCTTCGTTCGTTTTCAAAAAAGTTGAATAACGGAATGTACTCTTGCAATTCTGGAGCTACGTGATCTGAAAGAAAATAAGTTTCTAAAACTTTTTCTTCAGCTAGCGTAGTTTCTGCCTCTAGATATTTATCGAGTAGGGTTTTGATGTTAGACAGTTCCATAGTGATGTTTTTTAATAATTTCTTTTCTAATTTTTTTTCTGGCACGAGATAAAGCTACTCGTATGGCGGTAGACTTCATCCCGGTAATTTCTATAATCTCTTCATATTCTAATTGCTCAATATCTCGAAGCTGAATTAAGGTTTGTTCCTGTTCTGATAGATCTTTAATAATTTCAGCAACAATTTCTAATTCGTTTTTTGCTTCTAAATGTTTCTGAAGCGATTTACTTTCATCTTCATAATTACTATGAACAATTCTCAGGTTATTATTTTTCTTCAGTTTTAGTTGATCGAGACAATGATTTTTGGTCACCGTCATCGCGAAAGCGTGTGCATTATCGTATTTTTTTAAAGTGTCTCTTTTATTCCACAATTTCACAAATACTTCTTGAACCGCATCTTGCGCTGCTTCTTTAGAAACCAACAAGCGTACCGAAAGTCTGTACATCTTATCTTTAATGGGTTCTATAAAAACTAAAAATTCTTGTTGGTTCATTTCTTTTTGCTTTCGCTCTACACTATGGTGACGAACGGGTTTAAATTTTGTTACAATATATTTTCAATTTATAATATTGTGAGTATTTTAGAGTTATACTTTTAAATTGCAATGATGAAAAATAAAATTACCTCTTTACTACTTTTACTAGTAGTAAGTACTACATTTATCGCCTGTTTTGAAGATCGAGATGATGAGATTAATCCGGCCTCTACTTTAGAAATTCAAGATTTTGTATGGCGTGGCTTAAACATTTTTTACCTCTACAAAGATCAAATACCGGCGTTAGATGAAAATAATTATGCTACTACAGCCGAATTAGAAAATTTTCTAGATAATTATGCGACTCCCGAAGATTTGTTTGATGCCCTTATTTATAGTGAAGATCGATTTAGTTTTATCGTCTCCGACTACCGAGTTCTAGAAGATGCATTAGCAGGAATTTCAAAAAGCAACGGAATGAAATTCGGATTAGTTCAATTACAATCTACCGGAGAAATTTTTGGTTACGTACGTTATGTATTACCAAATACTTCTGCCGAAAATGAAGGTGTATCTCGAGGGATGATCTTTAATCGCGTTGATGGCACTACTCTAACCCTAGAAAATTATAATTCGCTATTAGCTGCAGATACTTATTCGATTGGTTTGGCAGAGTTTAGTAACGGGGAACTTACAGAATTAGATCAAACTATTACATTGACAAAAAATGAATATACCGAAAATCCGGTTTATATTACCAATACTATTGAGTTGGAAGATAAAACCGTTGGATATTTAATGTACAATGCCTTCAATAATAATTTTGATGATGTTTTAAATAATGCTATTTCAGAATTTCAAGCAGATAATATTACCGATTTAGTGATCGATCTACGTTACAATGGCGGCGGAAGTATTGAAACAAGCAACGATCTTGCCAGTATGGTTACCGGACAGTTTAACGGACAGTTATTTACAACTCAAGTTTATAATGAGAATTTTGAAAATCAAGAACGTTATTTTAATAACGAGATAAGTACCGGAGCTTCCATTAATAATTTAAACCTTAATAAAGTTTATGTTTTAACTACAGGAAGCACTGCTTCGGCTAGTGAATTATTAATAAGTTCATTATTGCCTTATATAGAAGTTGTTCAGATTGGCACAACGACTACAGGAAAATTTCAAGGATCGGTAACACTATACGATTCACCTGACTTTTCTCGCGCCGGTGCAAACATTAATCACCGTTATGCTATGCAACCCTTGATCTTAAAATCGGTAAACGCCAATGGTTTTACAGATTATACAGATGGCTTGACTCCAGATATAATTATTGAAGAAGATTATGCCAATTTAGGTGAATTAGGAAATCCTAACGAACCATTACTTGCCGCTGCTCTTAATGAAGTTAGCTTTGGAAGAATGGCGCCTACTCAAAAAAGTACGCTTCAATTTAAAGAAATTGCAGAAAGCGAAATGAATCAGCCTAACTTTCAGCGTATGTATATTGAAACTTTTGAATAATTTTTCAGTACCCTATAAAATACAAAACTCCCGAATTATCATCGGGAGTTTTTTTGTGCTTAACTCAAAAGCACCTATTTACTTCAAAGTATTAGTCATTAAAATAAAAACCATTAGGCCCCACTCCAACGGTAATATTATTTAATAAATTACCTTGAAGGTCATAAACTTCTACAAAACTATCTGATGCAAAATCGCCACCATCGGCAATGTAAATACGGTTATCTTCCACCTCAAAACCATACATTACTCCATAAGCAGAATTTGAGTTATAAGTTAAAACTGCATCTTCCGGAGCTTCTTCAGCATTTATTCCCATAGTGTAAACTGAATTTGAAACTGTAAAGTAAATTTGATCATCTTCAATATCTAAATTAGCAGCAGAAAGTGGATTTTCTTGTGTACCAAAACTAAAATCTACCGCACTAATCATTTCTAATGAATTTATATTGTAACGCTGTATAGAGTTTGCGCTTAATGCATAAATGATCCCGTCTTCGATCTCAAAAGAATTTAATTGATCGGCAGTAGTTAACGTATTTTCAACCTGATTTGTAGTCGGGTTAAATACAGAAATATGATTTCCTGTTCCATAAGTTGCATTCTGAATATAAAGTAAACCGTCTTCTTCTTCAATAAATTCTACAGCATCCCCAATAACGACAGTTTGTTCAACTTCTAAACTTTGTAAATTGATAACGGCAACATAATCGTCTTCGTTAGTTGAAAAATCTGCTTGATTAGTTACATAAGCTTTTCCGTTTTCTACAACTCCGTAACGCGGTACATTTAAACCACTATCAACAATCCCAACTAATTCAAACGTATAACGATTTACTACGGTAATTAAGTTAGAACCGTTAGAAATAATATACGCAAGATCGTCATCAAAAAAGATCGATTGCGCGTAAGCTCCAATATCGTCACCACTATTTACAGCTTGATAAATAGCTTGTTCACTCGTTTGTAAATCTTCGCTGATGTAAGTTACGGTTCCTGTTCCTCCTTCGTTCAGAACTAAAAATCCGTTATCGTAAGCACCAAGTGGCTCGTTTACTTCTTCTGTAAAATGATCATCATCGCTACAAGCGCTTAATAAAATTGAACCAATAAAGGCTCCCATTAAAAATTTGGTTAGTTTCATGTTTTAAAAATTAAGGGTTAAATAAATAGTATAATTAGTTCCCGGCATTCGCCGGTCTTCTACATTTTGATAATCGCTATTAAGCAGGTTTCTCACCTTCCCGCCAAGCGTAAAATTTTTTGAAATATGATAGCCTAAACCGGCATTCCAAAGCCAATAAGCATCTAAATTATAGCGCGGATTGTTATCACTTCTCGTAAAAACTTCTCCATTATACAAAGCTTGCGTTTCTATAAACAGATCTTGAAATGCGTAATAAACAGATCCCGTGACTTTATGATAAGGCACGTAGATCAATTGTTTTTCGGTAATTTTATTTTCTGAAACGGTGTATGAATAAGTTCCATTTACTGCTAAAAGATGACGATCGAATTGTTTTTTATAATTCAGTAGAAATTCTGCACCGTAAGTTGCTACTTCATCAATATTTCTGGGTGTCCAATAACCGTTATTCCCGGGAACCCAATTGATCATTTGCTGAATATCGTTGTAGTAACCGGTCAGCGTCATTTTAAAATTACTGAATTGAATTTCATTACCTAATTCATATTGCATCGCTTCTTCTGCAGCTAGATCGGGATTTCCGCCAGTCGCCCAATACAGATCGTTATAAGTTGGAATTCTAAAATTTTTAGAGACATTCAGCTTTAATTTGTAGAAATCGGTAAAGCTGTAACCGGTACCAAAACTAAATAGCAACGGACTTTCATAATCGTTCGTCAACTCTTTTCTGGCAGCGATTTCATATGCCCATTTCTCATTCACCAAATGCTTCAACAATAAAGCTCCAGAAGAAATATTACGCTCATTCTGCGGAATACTCGAACCTTCACCATCGGTATATTCGTGCGAAAGAATGGCATTTAGTTTTATTTTTTTTGAAAATTGATAACTAAAATCATATTTCCCGATCACCGTATTTGCTTCGCCAAAAGTGAAAGATTCAGTTTCAATGTTTGGGAAATATTTATATTCTTCTTTTAAATAAGCTACCCGAGCGATTGAAGTAATTTTTTTACCGCTTACTTCCCACTCCAACAAGTTTTTCAGACTTACGTCTTCATATTTCGTTCTATTTTCCGAAGGTCGAATGAGTGAAAAATGGCGTTCGCTTTCAAACACTTCGCTGTAAAATTTCAACGTGTTATTTTTATGAAATTGATAACCGAAAACTGCATTTAAACTGTTGTTATAAAAGTCTCCATTTAAGTTTTTTCGATCAGCATCGATATACTCAAAATCGTTGTCTGATTGATTTCTACTGAAAGAGATTTTGGTGCTCCAATTTTTCTCGGCTGCAGTTAATTGATAGCGCGCATCGTAAGTATTAAAACTGCCATAACTTAAATAAATACGATTTTTAAACTGTTTTTCAAATTCAATATTATTCGACAAATGCACCGTTCCACCAATGGCTCCGGTACCGTAGATCACACTTCCGCCACCGCCACGAATATTGATCGCATCGTAACTTCCGGTATTTATTGTATTAAAATCGGTTTGCCCGTTAAAACGAGAATTTATGTTAATTCCGTTCCATAACACGGCGGTTTGTGAAGCATTGGTTCCTCTAAAAGACGGCGAAGCCACCATTCCCAAACCATTTTCTTTAAAATAGATGGGCATATTAAAATTTAAGGCAGAAATTAACGAAGGCTTGTTTTGAAGCAACAACGAATCTTGCAAACTTGTCAAAGTTTGTCCGGTTGAAAATTCTTTCAACTTCGTCGGGATCACCAAAACTTCTTCCAAAACAGTGATTGAATCTGTTTGGGAGAATGCCGAGTTTAACACCCCTAAAAATAAAATGTAGCGTATAAAATGTTTCATTCACCAGAGACCTTTTACCCGAAAGTCTTTAGATTTTAGTTACAAACTGGCAGGTCTCCTGGCTCGCGTCTTGTGGTCTTCCTTCCCATCTTTCGACAGTGGATTTTTTGAAGTTTTACCACAAGCATCTTTTCAGACGAAGCTTACAGTTGCGGGAACAGCTCAGGTTTTTTCACAAAGAATCACCTGATTCCCTTTTAATGATGACTGAAATATTTTCAGCAATCAACCAATTTCGCTGCGAAAATAAACATTTCTTCAGCATTTTCTAACTTTAATTGAAATAATCTTACTTTTGTGCGCGAAAACCAATTTTTATACCAATGAAAAAAATAGGCTTCCTTTTCGCTTTAATTTTACTGTATAATTGTAAAGAACAACCGAAAAACACCTCTTCTAAAACTTCAACTCATGCTAAGGCTGAAACTGTTGAAATCTCTTACGCAGAAGGTTTTAGCATCACCAACTTTGAAGATTTTAAAATTGTAAAAGTCAACTCTCCTTGGCCAAAAGCTGAAAAAGAATTCACTTATGTTTTGGCTGAAAAAAATGTAACACTTCCCGACACACTTCAATTCGATCAAAAAGTAACGATTCCTATCAAAAAAATTGTGGTGACTTCGACCACGCACATCCCATCTTTAGAGAGTTTAGGACAAGAAAACACCTTAATTGGTTTTCCGCATCTCGATTATATTTCATCTAAAAAAACGAGAGATTTAATTCAAAAAGGAAAAGTGGAAGAAATCGGCGAAAACGAGCATACCAATACGGAAGTATTACTGAATCTAAATCCTGATGTGGTGATCGGTTTTGCTGTAGAAGGCGGCAATAAAACTTTCGAAACCGTTAACAAAAGTGGAATTCCGGTGGTTTACAATGGCGATTGGACAGAAACTGATCCGCTAGGAAAAGCTGAATGGATCAAATTTTTTGGAGCATTTTATAACCAAGAACAAAAAGCTGAAGAAATTTTTACTGAGATTGAACAAGAATATCTTTCCGCAAAAAAATTAGCGCAACAAGCCGAAAACCAGCCTAGCGTTTTAGCGGGATCGATGTACAAAGATGTTTGGTATTTACCCTACGGAAATTCTTGGCAAGCTCAATTTATAAAAGATGCGAAAGCCAATTATCTTTACGCTGAAACCAACGGAAATGGTAGTATTTCTGCCGCTTTTGAAAGTGTGCTTGATAAAGCTCAAAATGCCGATTTTTGGATCGCTCCGGGAAGTTTTACCAGTTACGAGCAAATGCAAAATGCTTCTGAACATTATCAAGAATTCAACGCTTTTCAGCAACAAAAAATTTACAGTTTTGCCGGTGTTAAAGGAGAAACCGGTGGTGTTTTGTATTACGAATTAGCTCCGCAGCGCCCAGATCTTGTTTTAAAAGATCTCATTAAAATCTTTCATCCGGAATTACTAACCAATTACGAAACCACTTTTTTTAAAGCTTTGGAGTAAGTTCTTTGTCACCCTGAACTTGATTAACTCCGTATGACCAAATTCAAAATTATTACGATTTACAAACAATAAACTCTAAAATATTTACCTTCGCTAAATGCAAAAAACATCGCTATATCTTTTAAGTGGTTTACTGCTACTGCTGGTTTTACTAATGCTCAATATTAGTTTAGGTTCAGTGACGATCCCGTTAAAAGATATTCTAGCAAGTTTTTTTAATGCGGAAGTTGAAAAAGGAACTTGGCGATACATAATTCTCGATTATCGTTTACCAAAAGCCATCACTGCTGTTTTAGTAGGTTCTGGTTTGGCCTTAAGCGGATTGTTAATGCAAACTTTATTTCGCAATCCGTTAGCAGGACCTTATGTATTAGGTTTAAGCAGTGGCGCAAGTTTGGGTGTTGCGATCGTCATTTTAGGCGGAGCGGTTTTTGGTGGCGTTTTCTCTACTTTATTTCTTTCGAAATTTACCTTGGTAATCGCAGCAAGTTTAGGTAGCATATTAGTTTTACTGGCAGTTTTAGCAACTTCATTTCGAGTAAAAGACACGATGGCGTTATTAATTATCGGACTTATGTTTGCAAGTCTAACATCAGCCGTAGTAAGCGTACTCTCCTATTTTAGTCCGTCAGAATCTTTACAGAAATATATTTTTTGGTCGTTTGGCAGCTTAGGTAATTTAGCTTGGCAAGAAGTTTTCATTCTCGCTATTTTTTGGTTAACGGGAGTGATCATTTCAATTTTCTGTATCAAAAACCTAAACGCACTTCTTTTAGGTGAAAAATATGCCAAAAGTTTAGGAACCAATTTAAAACAAAATAGAATTTTGGTGATTCTCGCTACCGGATTATTGGCCGGAAGCATCACTGCTTTTGCCGGACCGATCGCTTTTATTGGTTTGGCGGTTCCGCATTTGGTTCGACAGGTCATTACCAAGAGTAATCATTTAGTGTTGTTTCCGGCGGTCGCTTTAGGCGGAGCAATTTTAATGCTTATTTGCGACAGTATTGCGCAACTTCCGGGAAGTAATCTTACTTTGCCCATCAACGCGATTACCTCTTTAATCGGCGCTCCGGTAGTAATTTGGTTATTAGTGAGAAAAAAGAAATTGTATTTTTAAACCTTTCCGCCTTTGGCACCTTTCCTTAATTAGAAAAGGAACTTTTAAAAAGATGATATGATAAAAGAAACTGAAATAAAACCAATTCTTCAAGCACAAGAACTCGCTATTGGTTATGCCGATAAAATTGTGGCTGAAGAAATTTCAGTTGAAATAAATGCTGCGGAATTGGTGGCTGTTATCGGAATTAATGGTTCAGGAAAATCGACACTTCTAAAAACATTGACCGGAAATTTAGATCCGCTTTCAGGGAAAGTTTCGATCCAGCAAAAAAGCTTAAAAGATATTGCTGTGCAAGAACTTTCTGAACTTATTAGCATTGTACTTACCGAAACGCATTTCTCTCAAAACCTTTCGGTGGAAGAATTAGTTGCACTAGGAAGACAACCTTATACCAATTGGTTAGGACAATTATCTTCGGAAGATAAAAAAGCCGTTCAAAAAGCTTTAGAACTATTAGAAATAACCGATAAATCCCAACGCAAGTGCGGAAGTTTAAGCGACGGACAGTTACAAAAAGTATTTCTAGCTAGAGCAATTGCGCAAGAAACTCCGCTCATTTTTTTAGATGAACCTACGACACATTTAGATTTATATCATAAAATTTTTGTGCTTCAACTTTTGAAAAAACTTACTCGAAAAACCAAAAAAGCGATTGTGTTTGCTACGCACGAAATTAATCTGGCGCTGCAATTATGTGATCAAATTATTTTAGTGAATCAAGGAAAGATCATTCAAAAAACTCCGGAAGAATTAATTAAAAGCAATCTGCTTCAAGAACTTTTCCCAAAAGATTTAGTTGAATTTGATGCTGCCAGTAAAAGTTTTAGGGTTTTGTAGAATATTATCCAAATGTCACACTGAGCTTGTCGAAGTGTTGATTAACTGCGTTGAATCTTCGATTTCAGCATCGCATCATCCTTTTTCGTACTTTAATATAATGAAAAAATTCCGTGTCAAGCACGGAATGACGCAGCGAACTATAAGTTCGTTAGAATAAATCTCTCCTTTGCTGAAGTAATTTTATGTACATTTGAAAAAAGACTTTTATGACAGAATACATCATTTTCGGAGTCATTGCAGTAGTGATGCTTTTCATTGGGATTTTTATTGGAAAAAGTCTCGGAAAATTAAAGCAGCAAGCACTACAAAAAAGCTTAGAAAGTGAAGTCTCAAGTTACCAACTTCAGTGGGAAACTTCAGAAAAAAATCTACAAGAAGTGAAAACTGAACGCGATTCGCTTCGGAATGAAAAAGACTTTTTTAAAGACGAACTCACGCGGAAAAATGTAGAGTTTGAAAACCTTCAGCAACGCAACCAAGAGCAAAAACAAGAAGTTGAACAGTTGCAAGAAAAGTTTCAGAAAGAGTTTGAAAATTTAGCGCATAAAATTTTCGATCAGAATTCAGAAAAATTCTCGAATCAGAATAAAGAGAATATCCAGCATATTTTGAATCCGCTTCAGGAAAAAATTAAAGTTTTTGAAGAAAAAGTAGAGAAAAACAGTATGAATTCGGTAAAGATCAATGCCGAATTAAGTAAACAGCTACAATTTTTAAATGAGCAAAATCTAAAAATTAGCGAAGAAGCGACCAACCTCACCAAAGCTTTAAAAGGCGATACCAAAATGCAAGGAAATTGGGGTGAAATTGTCTTAGAGCGCGTTTTAGAACGTAGCGGTCTACAGAAAAATAGTGAGTATTTTGTTCAGCAAAATTTTAGAACAGAAGAAGGCAAACGTGTAATGCCCGATGTAATTATTGAACTTCCGGGCGATAAAAAAATGATTATCGACTCAAAAGTTTCGCTCAATGCTTACGAACGTTATGTAAACGAAACTGAAGAAACGCAGAAACCACTTCATCTTAAAAATCATCTTGTTTCTGTTAAAAATCGTGTGGAAGAGTTGAGTAAGAAAAATTACCATCAGTTATACGATATGGAAAGTCCCGATTTTGTGTTGCTATTTATTCCTATTGAAGCAGCTTTTGCAGTGGCTTCTAACGAATATCCGCAACTTTACGGCGATGCTTTCGATAAAAATATTATTTTGGTAACGCCAACCACTTTATTGGCGGTTTTAAAAACCATCGATAGTATGTGGCAAAATGAAAAGCAAAAACAAAACGCTATTGAAATTGCTACGCAAGCCGGCGCTTTATACGATTCGTTTGTGAATCTGACCGAAGAATTTAAAAAAGTTGGTAATCAAATTGGCACCGTGCAAAATAGTTACGATAAAGCGATGAAAAAGCTTACCGGAAAAGGAAATCTGGTAAGACGCGTAGAAAAATTAAAACAACTTGGTGCCAAAGCCAGCAAACAAATAGACCCGAAATTAATCGACCAATCTATTAACGAAATTGACTCATGAAAAAAATATTAGCTTACGTTTTATTGGGTATTGCAGCGATTGCCATCGCCTATTATGCATTTATCTATTTTGTGCCTTATAGTGAAGGAACTCGCGCAGGAGAATTGATAAAATTTAGTAATCGTGGTGTGATGGTAAAAACCTGGGAAGGACAAATAAGCCAAGGGATTAGCGGTGCTCAGATTTTTAGTTTTTCGGTTTTAGATCAAGATGATGAAGTGATCGAAAAATTAAAAGAATACCAAGGTGAATACGTGAAACTTACTTACATCGAACGTTTTGGAACTTTTATTTTTTGGGGAGACACCAAGTATTTTGTGACCGATGTTGAACTTTCGCAATCTCCACATTTTAGAAGGTAGCGAGTCGATTGTAGATTTTAGGTCGTAGGTTGTAGGTTGTAGGTTGTAGGTTGTAGGTTGTAGAATATAGAAAAATTGGGTTCTTTTTTAACGGAAAACTAATTTTATAGATTTTTGTTCCAGATTAAAGATTTACACTTCGATAAGCTCAGTGCGACCAATAAAATCTTGATCATACAATTTTTATTTTCTATCTAGATTTTTCTTGTTTCAGCTTTCAAACTTCTATTTTTAACTTGCGCAAGGGATTGCAGCGGCATCCTTTTTTTGCTTTCGCAAATGGCAAAAAAAAGATATAGCGAAAAGCCCGACCCGCTAGGGTTGCGCCCAAAACCAACTAAAACTAATTTATGAGTAAAGAATTTAAACACGTTTCTGAATCTGAAGTGGTCATTTCTGAATTGATGCTTCCTTCCCATTCTAATTTCAACGGAAAAATTCACGGAGGTTATATTTTATCGTTATTAGATCAAATCGCGTTTGCTTGTGCTTCAAAACATAGCGGGCAATATTGTGTAACGGCTAGCGTCGATACGGTCGATTTTTTAAGACCTATTGAAATTGGCGAGTTGGTAACGATGAAGGCTTCGGTAAATTATGTGGGAACCAGCTCGATGGTGATCGGGATTCGTGTGGAAGCAGAAAATATACAAACCGGCGAAAGTAAACATTGTAACTCGTCTTACATTACGATGGTTGCCAAAGATAAAAGCGGAAATAGTATGAAGGTTCCCGGCTTAATTTTATCGCGCCGAAAAAGTGTTCTTCGCTTTTTAAAAAGTATGAAACGTACGCAATTAAAGCGTAAACGTGATGAAGAATTTCATCATATCGATTTCTCATCTGCAGAATTTCAAAATGATCTACAGCAATATCGTGTACAGGTAGAATTGAACGATTAAAAGTTAAATCTCTGCAAAAACAAGGGTTTACAAGCAATTAAAGTTGTTTTTTTGTCTAAAAATAAATTTAGTTATGAAAAGCAAATTTTTACTTTTAGTCGCAATTATTTCTTTAGCGAGTTGTTCGCCAAATATCGTAAACACCTGGAATATTGATAAATATGAAGTGGTAAACGATAAAGGTCAAAATACAACTTCGCAAAATATCGGGACGATCACTTTTAAGAAAAACGGAAAAGGAACTAAGGATATTCATTACAACGTTTTACAAAATGACTACTTAGATAAATCTGAATTTACTTATGAGTTACACGAAGATTATATTGTGATTAAAAGCACTAAAAAGAAAGATAAATCTGCGCTTAATAAAACTTGGATCATCGTGAGCGACAAATCTAAAAGTCAGGTTTGGAAATCGACCGACGGCAATCAAAGCGTTCAGGTACTTGAGTTGAGTAGATAAGTTTAAATATTTTATATAAAAAAAGCTCCGATTAATAATTTTAATTGGAGCTTTTTTTATGGCGTAACCTTACAGGTCGGGCTCTTCATTATATCTTTTTTTGCCATTTATCAAAGCAAAAAAAGGATGCCATTTCGATCCCTTACGCACCCAAATAAAATCCGTAATCTAAGAAAACGACCAACATTAAAATCCACCCGATGATGAGTGAAAGTCCGCCGAGCGGAGTTATCGGTCCTAAAATTTTAATTTTCTTACCTCTGCTAGAAGAAATACATAAACCGTAAATACTAAACGAAAAGAGAATTACTCCGGCGATCACAAAAAATACCATAAAATGTTCGATCGTATTTACCAAGGGAAAATTTAAACCGATCACCAACAGGAGAATGGCGTGATACATTTGGTATTTTACGCCGGTTTCAAAACTTGATAATTGCTCTTCAGTAAAAGTTTTTTTTAAAGCATGGGCGCCAAAAGCACCTAAAACAATGGCTAAAATCCCGAAAACAGCTCCGGAAATTAGGGTAATTTCTTTGATCATTATTTAAATAATTTGATAAGTTGAAAAGACTTCATTAAGTGATAAAGTCCCGGTAAAATAATAGCGCCACCAATAAGTAATGCAATCCCTAACACTTGAATCACACTATCTGGAGCAACACCATCTAAAATACTTATTTCTTTAGTTGAAGTAATAATAACATCTGGAAAATGCGCTAACATCGCCGCAGAAACTACTAATAAAACTTGTACCCCGGCTAAAATTCTGGCCCAAGCTTTTCGCTTCAGTTTAATCATTTTCCACAATGGAATTAAAACAATTCCTGAAATCGCTACAGCAATGATAGAATATTTATTCTCAATAAAATCGATTACAAAATCAATTTCATTAAAATAACCATAAGCTAAAATCACTAAACCTATGAAAACTAAAATGATGGTAGAATAACTTGCTTTTTTTCGATATAAATTTAATTCATCTTCATCATCTGCTTCGCCAATTAAAAAATTAGAAGCGATAAATGCACAAAGCGCGATATAAAAAACACCGATCAATACTGAAAAAACATTAAACCAACCGTCGATATAAATTTCTTTAAAACTAAGGTTATGGTTTTCCGAAAATAAATTAATGTTCCCTCCTACTAAACCACCAAAGATCACTCCTAAAAACAGCGGACTCAAAATACTTCCTAATTTAAATAACGCATTGTAAGAACCTTGCGAACGCCCTTTTACAGCATCGTAATGTCTAAAAATAAATGCTAAACCACGAATGGTAATTCCCAGTAACATTAAGGTAATCGGAATATGTAAATAAACCACAAAAATGTTGAAATACTGCGGAAAACCTATCCATAAGATCACGATTAAAATAATGATCCAAATGTGGTTGGCTTCCCAAATGGGTCCCATTACACGATAAATGGTTTGCTTGGTTTTCTCTTGATTTTTAGGAGAAGAAAATAATTCGATAATTCCGCCGCCAAAATCTGCTCCAGCTAGTAATACATAGAGAAACAACGAGAAAAATAGAAAGAATAAAACTACGGTTAACATACTAATCTTCGTTTTGGTTCAATACTTTAATTTGTCTTGCCAACAGCCAACTTACCACGCAGGTAAGTACAATATACATCCCGGTATAGGTAATTAAGCTGTAAAAAATTCCAGGCATTGGCGTGACCGCATCTTTTGTTTTCATTACTTGATAAATGATCCAAGGTTGTCGACCAACTTCTGTAACGATCCAACCGGCTTCTAAAGCAATATATCCTAAAGGCGCCATTAAGGTAAATAGTAGCCAGAATTTGCGATGGTTTTGCCACTTTTTCCATTTTAAACTTAAAAGATAGAATAAACCGACAATCGCTAACAGTGTACCGATACCCACCATAATTTGAAAAGCGTAATGAACAATCGCTACCGGAGGTTGTTCATCTTCAGGAAAATCATTCAAACCTTTTACTTCCGCATCAAAATCGCCAAAAGCCAAGAAAGAAAGTGCTTTTGGGATTTCAATTTTATGAGTTACTTCTTGCTTTTCTTCATCTACAATTCCGCCGATATAAAGCGGAGCGCCTTTTTCTGTTTCATAATGTGCTTCTAAAGCAGCGAGTTTTGCAGGTTGTCGTTCTGCTACATCTTTTGCTGAAATATCTCCGCTAATAGGTTGTAATAAAGCTGCAACCGCGGCAAAAATGATGGCAATGCGGAATGCTTTTTTGTGCAATTCTACATTTTTTCCTTTGTAAACTTGATAGGCATGAATTCCTGCAACGGCAAAACCAGTCGCTACAAAAGCTGCCAGCGTCATATGTAAAGCTTGCGTAAACCAAGCGCCATTCAACATCGCTTCTATCGGATTAATATCTGAAAATACTCCGTTTTCATAGGTAAAACCTGAAGGCGAATTCATCCAACCATTGGCGGCAACGACCAAAATACCCGACATCACTCCCGAAATACCAATAATAACTCCGGTAAACCAATGAAATTTCTCGGGTAATTTCTTCCACCCGTATAAATAAAAACCAAGTGCGATCGCTTCTACAAAAAAGGCGGCTCCTTCTAACGAAAACGGCATCCCGATAATGGGTCCGGCGTGTTTCATAAATTCCGGCCAGAGTAAACCTAATTCAAACGAAAGTGCAGTCCCGGAAACAGCTCCAGTAACAAAGAAAATTGCTACGCCACGTTGCCAAGCTTTGGTAAGTTTTAAATAAATTTCTTTTCGGGTTTTTAACCATTTATAGTGCGAGATCACCATAAAAAAAGGCATCACCATCCCAATACAGGCAAATACAATGTGGAAAATGAGTGTGATTGCCATTTGAAGTCTTGCGGCCTCTAGATTTTCCATAGAAAAAGCGAAGTTTAGTTCTTCTACAAATTTACTTCATCCTAATTTAAATAGCGTGACTATGGTTACCTAGTTTTAAGGTTTAACACTTTTTAATTTCGGCTAAAATTTATAAGAATTCAATGGCTAAATTATCGCCTTTTTGAACGATATTTGGTGCTATCACCTTTAGAAACGATAAATCGTATTATCGTTTTTTAAAACGATATTTGCATTTATCGTGTTTTTAAACGATATTTGAAGTATGACAAGTGTAATTACAGGAGATATTATTAATTCTCAATCGGTCAACTTGCCCGAAGCTTACCTAGAACAGATGCGTGCGACGCTTCAAGTTTTGGGTAAAGAGCAAAAAGATTGGGAAATTTTTAGAGGCGATAGTTTTCAGGTAGAAATAAAATCACCGTTAGAAGTTTTTTGGCAATGTGTGTACATCAAAGCCGCTTTAAAAACAATGAAAGAACTCGATGCCAGAATGGCGATAGGTTTAGGTGAAAAAAGCTATGATGCAGCAACAATTTCTGAAGCTAACGGAAGTGCTTTTATTAGATCTGGCGAAGTGTTTGAAAAATTGAAACGTGAAAAAACCAATCTACTCATCAATACCGGAAACTTAAAACTCGACCAAGAACTGAATGTATATTTTCAATTGGCACTTTTAACTATGGATCATTGGACGCCAAATTCTGCTGAAATTGTTAAATTGAGTTTAGAAAATCCGGAAATGAATCAGCAACAATTGGGAGAATTAATCGGCATTAAACAAAACACGGTGAGTGAACGCCAAAAACGTGCAGGATTGAGTCAGTTAACCGATTTCAATAAAATCTTTCAACAGAAAATAAAGTCGATATTATGATGCTATTAATTCAACTTATTTTAGCGCATTTGGTGGGCGATTTTCTGTTGCAACCTTATTCTTGGGTAAAAGAAAAAGAAAGTAAAAAATTAGCTTCGAATAAGCTCTATTTTCACGTAGGGATTCATTTATTGTTGAATTTTCTTTTCCTATGGAATTTAAAACTTTGGTACATTCCATTAATTATTGCCATTACTCATTTGGCCATCGACGCTTGGAAGCTTAGTTTTCAAAATGAAAAAAATCGACGTTTACTATTTTTTCTCGACCAGATATTTCATTTCAGTATAATTTTCGGATTGTATTTTTTAATCGAGCGGGAGAATATTCACTTTAACCTCTCGCCTATTTTGCTGTGTTACCTTACCGGAGCCTTCTTTTTGACCACGCCGGCATCGATTATGATTAAAACCCTAATTTCTATTTACAAACCCAATACCGAGATCGAAAAAGACGAATCGCTCGAAAACGCCGGAAAATATATCGGGATCTTAGAACGTTTACTCGTATTTGTTTTTATTGCGTCGCAGCATTGGGAAGGTGTTGGTTTTCTAATTGCCGCCAAGTCTATATTTAGATTTAGCGACCTCACCGAATCTAAAGACCGCAAGCTTACCGAGTACATTCTCATAGGTACGTTGCTCAGTTTTGGGCTCGCCATTATTGTGGCACTTTTGTGTAATTATAGTTTGTCATATCTTTAAAATTTAGGGCGTTCCCCTATCGGGTCGGGTTTTCGGCAGTCGCTTTTTCAAATTCCTGCGTGGGCAGGAATCTCAAAAGAGCTCCAACAAAGCCTCAACCTCTAACGCAAATAACCTCAACTAACAAATGAAAACAGAAAAAGAAAAAATGCTGGCAGGAGAATATTTTAATCCGCTAGATAAAGAGTTAAGTGAAGAGCGATTAGCTGCCAGAAAACTATTGCATGAGCTCAATCATAACCCGCCGGAAAATCTTCAGCAGCAAAAAGAAATTACCCGAAAGTTATTACCTAATTCCCATAAAGCGACTTTTATTCAGCCTCCATTTTATTGTGATTATGGTTATAATATTAGAACAGGTAAAGGCGTATTTTTCAATTTTAATTGTACACTTTTAGATCTAGCCGTGATAGAAATTGGCGAACAAACTATGTTTGGCCCGAATGTGCAAATTTATACCGCGGTGCATCCTACTAATGCAGAAAAACGAGCCACACATATTGAAAAAGGTAAACCTATACATATTGGTAAAAACGTTTGGATTGGCGGCAATGTAACTATTTGCCCCGGTGTAAGAATTGGAGATAAAAGCATTATTGGTGCCGGCAGTGTGGTGACCAAAGACATTCCCGCCAACGTGATGGCCGCCGGGAATCCGTGTAAAGTGATTAAAGAATTAGGATAATTCAACAATATGAAATCTGAATTTAGAGAACATTATTGGCTATCGATCAAAGCAACCATTATCGGGATGCTTATAGTTATTATTTTTCTTTTCTATATGGCTAAAGATGAAATGGGAAATTTTGATGTAAGACACGCCTTTTTTTGGTTAGGATGTGTTTTGGTAATTACACTAATTGGTGTACTTTATCAAAAAGCCAGGCACGATATTAAAACTATCGAAATCACTTCAAAAAATGTAATATTCAAATACCTAATTACGGGCAAAATAGAAAAGATAACTTATAAAGATATCGCCTATATAGCTACGGTTAGAAAGAAAAATGGCAAGGTTAATTCTCAAACATTTACCACCTATTATGTCACCGAAATTCATTTATTAAATAATACGTATATCGAAATAATTCACGGAGATTATAAAAACACTAAAGAAGTGCTAACCGAATTAAAAAAACATTACAAAGAACATCGAAATTTGTTTAGTTCTAAAACTCTTTGATCATTTCTTTTCGGTGATTTATTCCCCAATCGGCAATGACATTGGTAAGCTCTTTTAGAGATCTTCCGTAGTCAGAAATTTCATAACTCACGCTAACCGGTTTCGTGTCTAATACTTTACGGTGAATAAGGTTATTCATCTCTAGATCTTTTAATTCACGACTTAGCATTTTACCCGATATTCCTTCCACTTCTCTTAAGATTTCAGAATAACGCATGGGTTGGAAGCATAAACAGGCAATAATAGAGACTTTCCATTTACCGCTTAACACATCCATCGTGTCGTGTATGGCTCTAATTTTTTCTGAACAAGTGATTAACGCTGATTTTTTTTCTATTGCTTCCATAAATATCGTGGTTACTCGAATGTCACTATTACTTTTTGTCACAAAGTTACTCAACTAAAGTAGTACTCCTTAACTTTGTATAAAAATTTTTTAATGATGAGTTTACTTAATGATTTACAGTGGCGCTACGCTACCAAAAAAATGAACGGCAAAAAAGTGCCGCAAGATAAATTAGATTACATTTTAGAAGCGGCTCGTTTAGCGCCTTCTTCATCGGGTTTACAGCCTTATAAAATTATCGTGATCTCTGATGAAGCTTTGCTAACTAAGATCAAAGATCTAGCGTGGAACCAAAACCAAGTGATCGATTGTTCACATTTATTAGTTTTTGCTGCTTGGGATAAATATACCGAAGAGCGCATCACAGAAGTATTTAATTACACTATGGATGAGCGTGATCTGCCTCACAGCACGATGGATGATTATAAAAGTAACCTTTGGGGAATGTATTCTCAATTGAGTGAAGAGTGGCACGCACATCACGCCTCTAAACAAAGTTACATTGCATTTTCAATGGCAATTGCTGCTGCTGCAGAGCAAAAAGTTGATGCCACACCTATGGAAGGTTTTTTACCTGAAAAATTAGATGAACTTTTAAAATTAGAAGGTTCCGGTTATAAAAGTACATTGTTATTGCCTTTAGGTTATCGTGAAAATGAAAACGATTGGCTGGTGAATATGAAAAAAGTACGTACGCCAAAAGAAGATTTTATTACAGAAATGACCATCGATGATGCCGCAAATATGGAAACAGAACCGATGGAAAAAACAATTGGCAATCCTAAAAAATAATTGCTGATTTAAATTTTCATTTTAATAATAAAATAAAAAAAAGCCTTATCGAATCGATAAGGCTTTTTTTTTACGCATTGTATTATATAAAAATGTTTTATTATTGATTTCACTTAGAAGAATGTATACATTTGAAGAATAAGCAAATTTTATGAAAAACGATTTATATAAAATTTTGGTAGAACTCTCGCCAAACTATAAAAAGAATTATTTGCCAAGTATCTCTATAGATTGCGTAGTTTTTGGTTTTCATGATGCGAGCCTTAAAGTTTTATTGCTTCAACTGAAAAATACTACCAAATGGGGTTTACCTGGTGGTTATCTTAAAAGAGATGAAGATTTAAATGCCGGTGCTAATAGAATTTTAAAAGAGCGTACCGGTGCAGAAAATATATTTTTGAATCAATTTAAAACCTTCGGAAAGAAAAATAGATCTGAAGAATTTTTCAGCGATTTTCCCGATGATCTTTGGCACAAACAGCGCTACATTTCTATTGCGCATTATGCGCTTATTAATTTTGAAATTGTAAATCCGGTGATCGATCAATTTTCTGAAGCTTGTGAGTGGAAAGAAATAAGTGAGCTTCCAGAATTAATGATGGATCATGAAGACATTTTTAATGAGGCACTACTCCAACTTCGAAGAGATTTAAATTATAAGCCTGTTGGCCTTAATTTACTACCTGAAAAATTTACCATGCCCGAGTTACAGAAACTCTATGAAATTATTCTCGATAAAAAACTTAATCGTGGTAACTTTTACCGAAAAATGACGCGTTACGAAATTTTAGAAAAATTAAATGAAACCCGTAAAGGCGGTGCGCATAAGGCTCCAGACTTATATAAGTTCGATGAAAAAAAATATAAAGCTGCTTTAAAAACTGGCTTGCAAGAAAGTTGGTAATTTTTAAAAGTTAGAAAGAAATATCCCATTGTACTCGAAAACGCCATTCGTTTTCGACATTGGCTTGTGGAGTTTCATAATCAAAATTTGAAACTTCCATTGAGAGTTTATTACGATGTTGTTTAAAGTACCAATTAAAGGCTAAAGAAGCTTCTTCTAAATTATAATCTGAAACTTCACTTGGGTCGTAATGAGCATATCTTGCCGCAATCTCTAAAGGTTCTGGCCACCAATTAATGGATTGATGTGCTAAATAACCGGCTTGTAAATAGTATCCTTTTAAAGTATTTGTCTGATTATTATTAAAATGATCTACAATTTCTTTGGTATGAAACTCTGATTGCCAACTTAAACCTTTATACATCAAAGCAGTTTCTAAGTTCAACTGGTTTGTACGATATTGACCGGGATTCTGCTCTTCGAAACCGGTAAGAATGCCTCCTCCTGCGCTTGAAAAACGCGTAAAAGAACTTCTATTGGTTACTCCGGCAATGGCAATGATTGCAGCCGGCTTTTCGTGTATTTCAAAATCTACGCTTTTAAAACCAAGGTCATCTTCAAGAAAGTTCCATTGTAATCTTCCGAAGTACATTAAATTTTTATCGTCGTTATCTCGAGCTCCGCGTCCTGTTCCTGTAAAAACTCCAGCCCAATAACTAAAATCTAGTGCTCCTTTATCTCTTAATCGACCATATAACTCAACACCTTGTTGACGATCAACGGTAAAATTTCGATTTAAAATAGAACGATCTACCAATTGTTGACCGCCACTACTTATTCTACGTTCACGAGAAAATTCTACTTTCCATTGGCCCAATTTTAAATTTAACCATTCCCATTTTTCGATCATTACTCGAAAATCGAGCAAATTAGATCGACCTAATTCATACTCCCAATAATATTTTAGCCAAGGTTTATATGCGTGACCACCAACTTTAATTCGAGATCTATTAATTTTAAAAACACTATTTTCTTGATTATTGAAATCGTTGAAAGTAACCGGATCATTATCACTCGGCGTTGCAAATCTAAATTGTAACCTGCTCTGTATTTGTAAAAGATAATTATTGTCTGAAGATCTGAACTCGAAACCATTAGAGCCGTAATTAATTTTCCAATTAGGTATAGAATCTTGTCGAGTTTCTTGCGAGTGGCTAAAGAATAAAAAAAAGAAAAAACTAAAGGTTAGGACAATAGTTTTAGAAAATAGACCCTTCATAAAAATTTAATTACTTAGGCCTACAAAAATAATAATATTAAACAATTACATAACTTTAAATTAAAGTTTTAGAAACATTAATTTAACTTAAATAAAATGATTAAAAAAAGCCAGAAAGTAAATTTTCAGGCTTTTTTTTTTGAAATTATATGTATTATCTAGTTAAGTACATTTTACGTCTTGCGTAAAGCTCGTAAAAATCGTCATCTTTTAGATCTTTGATAAACAAGATACTTTCTCCTGTACTCTTCATCTCTGGTCCTAATTGCTTATTTACTTTCGGGAACTTGTTAAAAGAGAATACCGGTTGTTTGATCGCATAACCCTCTAATTGCGGATTAAAATCGAAATCTTTGATCTTTTTATCGCCTAACATTACTTTGGTTGCATAATTTACATAAGGCTCACCATAAGCTTTTGCAATAAACGGAACAGTTCTCGATGCTCTTGGATTGGCTTCGATAATGTAAACTTTGTCGTCTTTAATTGCAAACTGAATATTGATTAAACCAACTGTATCTAATGCTAACGCAATTTTACGCGTATGATCTTTTATTTGCTGAAGTACTAAATCTCCTAAGTTAAACGGAGGAAGCAATGCGTTTGAATCTCCCGAGTGAATTCCGCAAGGTTCAATATGCTCCATAATACCAATAATATAAACGTCTTCTCCATCGCAGATCGCATCTGCTTCAGCTTCGATAGCGCCATCTAAATAATGGTCTAACAGTAACTTATTGTTTGGTATTTTTCTTAATAAATCTACGACATGCGCTTCTAATTCTTTTTTATTGATCACGATCTTCATTCCTTGACCTCCTAATACATAAGAAGGACGCACTAAAATTGGGAAGTCTAACTCATCTGCTAAAGCTAAGGCTTCATCTGCAGTTTCTGCTGTACCAAAATCTGGGTAAGGAATGTTGTTATCTTGTAATAATTTAGAGAAACTACCACGATCTTCAGCTAAATCTAAAGCTTGGTAGCTGGTTCCCATAATTTTTATTCCGTAGCGGTCTAATTTTTCAGCTAATTTAAGTGCAGTTTGCCCTCCTAACTGAACGATCACTCCTTCCGGCTTTTCGTGTTTAATGATATCGTAAATATGCTCCCAGAAAACCGGTTCGAAATAAAGTTTATCTGCCACATCAAAATCGGTAGAAACCGTTTCTGGATTACAGTTAATCATAATGGTTTCGTAACCCGCTTCAGAAGCTGCTAAAACTCCGTGAACACAACAGTAATCAAACTCGATCCCTTGACCAATTCGGTTAGGACCAGAACCTAAAACTACGATCTTTTTACGGTCTGAAACTTCACTTTCGTTTTCAACGTATTTTGTACCATCGGCAGTTTCAACTTCACTTTCAAAAGTTGAATAATAATAAGGTGTTTGTGCTTCAAACTCTGCCGCACACGTATCTACTAATTTATAAACGCGATTAATATTTAATTCTTCACGTTTTTTATGAACTTCACTCTCTAAACATTTCAGCATAAAAGCGATCTGGCGATCACCATAACCTTTTTGTTTTGCTTCGAGTAAAATTTCTTTATTAATGGTATCGATCGTGTATTTAGAAGAAATCTCTTTTTCTAAGTGGTAAAGCTCTTCATATTGTTTTAAGAACCACATATCGATCTTCGTGATCTCGTGAATTCTACTTAACGGAATACCTAATTGTATTGCATCATAAATCACAAATACGCGATCCCAGCTAGCGTGAGTTAATTTATCGATAATGGTATCGTAATCGGTGTAACCTTTACCATCTGCGCCTAAACCATTACGTTTAATCTCTAAAGATTGTGTGGCTTTATGAAGCGCTTCTTGGAAAGAACGACCAATACCCATCACTTCTCCTACGGCTTTCATCTGTAAACCTAAGGTTCTGTCTGATCCTTCAAATTTATCGAAGTTCCAACGTGGTATTTTTACGATGACGTAATCTAATGTTGGCTCGAATAATGCTGAAGTAGTTTTGGTGATCTGGTTATCTAATTCATCTAAGGTATAACCTAATGCTAATTTTGAAGCGATTTTTGCGATCGGATATCCTGTTGCTTTTGAAGCTAATGCTGAAGATCGAGATACACGCGGATTAATTTCTATAGCGATAATATCTTCTTTATCGTCTGGGCTTACCGCAAATTGTACATTACAACCTCCTGAGAAATCACCGATACTACGCATCATTTTAATGGCCATATCACGCATTTTCTGGAAAGTTGTATCACTAAGCGTCATTGCCGGCGCTACAGTGATCGAATCTCCTGTATGAATACCCATTGGATCCATATTCTCGATGGTACAAATAATAACAACGTTATCATTTTTATCGCGAAGAAGTTCTAGCTCATATTCTTTCCAACCCATCATCGCCTTATCGATCATCACTTCGTGAATAGGCGAAACTTCTAGACCTCTGGTTAACATTTCGTCGAAGTCTTCTTCTTTGTAAACAATTCCGGCTCCTGCTCCTCCTAAAGTATAGGAAGCTCTAATTACTAACGGAAAACCAAAATCTTGTGCAATTTCTTTTCCTCTTAAAAAAGATGTTGCTGTTGCTTGCGGAGCCATCGGGACACCAATTTTGCCCATTAACTCTCTAAATTGTTCTCTATCTTCAGTAATATTAATAGCGCTAATATCTACCCCGATAAGCTTAACATTAAAATCTTCCCAAATACCTTTTTCATCTGCCTCGATACAAAGATTTAATGCGGTTTGCCCACCCATCGTTGGTAAAACAGCATCGATCTGCGGATGCTCTTTTAAAATTTCGATAATCGATTTGGTGGTAAGCGGTTTTAAATAGACGTGATCTGCCATCGACGGATCTGTCATAATCGTTGCGGGGTTAGAATTTATTAAAATAGTTTCTATCCCGTCTTCTCGCAAAGAACGTAGGGCTTGTGTACCAGAATAATCAAATTCACAAGCTTGGCCAATAATAATTGGTCCCGATCCAATAATTAAAATACTTTTGAGGTCTTTGTTTTTAGGCATCTGAAAAAATATATTAGTTTGGGTTACAAAGTTAAGATACGAATAGGTATAAAAAAAGGCGTTACGATAAGTAACACCTTAATATTTTAAATCACTAATAAATCATATTAGTGTTTGTGTCTGTTTTCTGAAGATACAGAAAGTTTCTTTCTTCCTTTTGCTCTTCTACGTGCAAGCACTTTTCTTCCGTTAACGCTACTCATGCGCTCTCTAAATCCGTGCTTATTTTTTCTTTTTCTCTTTGAGGGTTGAAACGTTCTTTTCATTTTAAAATATCTTTAAATCTTCTTAAGTATCTTCGTTGTTTTGTATAAGAGAATCTCTTTTTTAAAACTGCGGGCAAATATACAATATCTTTTAACTCTTCCAAACTGATTTTTAAATAATTTTCTAATTGTTTTTTTTTACCTTTGCGGCTCCAAAAAAATAAGATTCATGTTCAATAAAAATATAAAATTAGTTTTAGCGGCAGCAAGTATAGGTTACGGTATTTATCAATTTATAGAAAATAATATTGGTAATGGTATATTACTTATTCTATTAGCAGCAGTTTTTATCTTTTTATACTTTAAAAACGAGTTAATTTTATTAGCCTTTTTAAGATTAAGAAAACAAGATTTTCCAGGAGCTAAAAAATGGTTAGATAAAATTTCTAATCCAGAGTCTGCCTTGGTGCAAAAACAGCAAGGTTATTACTACTACCTTCACGGACTTATGGTTTCTCAAACCAATATCACTCAAGCTGAAAAATTCTTTAAAAAAGCGATAAAACTTGGTTTATCGATGAGTCAAGACCTTGCCATGGCAAAGCTTAATTTAGCAGGTATTGCGATGACTAAACGACGTAAACGAGAAGCACAATTGTTGCTTAAAGAAGCTAAAACGCTTGATAAACACGGGATGCTAAACGAGCAAATTAGAATGATGAAGCAGCAAATGAAGAAAATCTAATTTTTTGCATTTGTTAGTTTAGAAGATAGTAATTTGACTAATTATTAAAAAAATAGATATATTTTAGTATATTTATATTAGTTTTTTAGATGCTTGGCGTATGATTAGACTAATACCCATTATCTTATTTTTACTTTCTCTCTCTTTTGTTCACGCTCAAGACGATAAAACTTATTTTTCTGAAGCGATAGGCTTAAACATAAAGTCCTACAAGAAAAAAGTAAGTGATGCTTATCGTTATAAAGATATTGAACGAGCAGAATTCCTTTTTGATTCTTTAGTAAACCACTGTCTCAAAGGGTCTTACATTGACAATTTTAGTATAAATTGTTTAAACAAAAACAAGAATTGTTTTAACGATTACGAGAAACCAATATTTCTTTTAACCTATGCTTCGTGGTGCGTTCCCGGTAAAGGTGAAATACCTGCTTTAAACGAAGTTTCTAAAAAATACAAAGATCAAATAGATTTTATTGTCTTATTTTGGGATAAAAAGAGTAAAGTTAGAAAAGTTGCAAGAGAATATAATAACTCTATCGACATAGTTTATGTAGATGAATTAGAAAATCGTGATGCATATATAGTGAAAACCATGAAACATTCACTTGGTTTCCCAACCACATTCTTCATTGGTTCTGATAAGCAAATCGTAGATATTAGTAGAACCGTGATTTTACCATATAATTCTCCTTACGAAAAATCGTATACACTTAATTATCAAAATGTTTCTGAAGGAGTTTCTCAAATTTTAGAACACGAAGAAGAGTTACTTAATCAAGTAGAGTTTACGATTAAATAGTTTTATTAAAGTAGCGGTGCCCAAAGTCTGCTAAAAGATTCTTTAACTTTCTCCCAAAAGGCACGATCTTCCCAATCTTCTATATCTACTTTTTCACAATGTTCAACGTCTTCTTCAAAAATTTCTTTCATTTTTTTGCTAATTCCTTCATTATAGAAAATAGCTGTAATCTCGAAGTTAATTTCAAAACTACGATAATCCATATTTGAAGTTCCTATAGTTGAAAGTAAACCATCGACCACCATTGTTTTGGCGTGAACCATACCTTTGCAATAATGGTAAACTTTTATGCCCGACTCTAATAATTCTTGGATATAAGAATTTGTAGCATACTTTGCAGCCCAAGAATCTCCTTCTTTAGGTATTAAAATTTCTATATCGACTCCTCTCCTACTCGCTGTTTTCAAAGCCGTAAGCATTTGATCGTTAGGTATAAAATAGGGCGTGGTAATTCTTATGTAATCTTCAGCTCCGTTAATGGCTGTAAAAATAGCTTCCATAATGTGCGGATAGTCTGAATCTGGACCACTCGCAGCAATTTGCACAGGGATATCACCACATTTTTCTTCAACATTAGGAAAAAAATCGTCGGTAATTTCGATTTCTTGTTCAGAAACAAAATTCCAATTCAACAAAAAATGAGATTGAATCGATTTTACAATATTTCCTTTTAATCTAGAGTGTGTATCTCGCCAATACCCGGTGTTGTTAGGGTTCACATATTCATCTGAAACATTTACTCCGCCAACATAACCAATAATCCCGTCGATCACTACAATCTTTCGATGATTTCTATAATTGAGTTTTCGGGTTAAATTAGGAAACCAAACCGGCATAAACGGGAAAATCTCTATCCCGGCTTCTTTCATTTGTTTGATGGTTTTATTGGTAATCCCACTCGCTACATAATCGTAATTTACACGAACATCGATGCCATCTTTTGCTCTTTTAATAAGTGCTTCTATAAATTTAGAACCAATTTTATCGTCGTTAAACATGTAATATTCAACATGAATATGGTTTTTAGCTTCTTCTAGATCTTTAAAAAGTGATTCAAACTTCTTTTCGCCATTAATAAGGATCTTCACATCGTTACCAAAGATGAGTGGTTTTCTTTGATTATTTTGAAGCAGTTTAACAACGTTCACTTTGTTATGAAGAAAATCTGATTGATAATTCTCTAACCGATAATCATTCAGCATTAATTTCTTTTCCCATTTTTTAACCTTAATTATTATCAACTATGTAATTGCCATTGGTACGGCAATATTTATTATACTGAATAATAGAAATCCCATAACGACCGTG
>JYMV01024442.1_pt1 | contig 30708 bp, 25 predicted proteins | sample 338911 | NCBI WGS metagenome assembly JYMV01 (sample SAMN03354496, study PRJNA234377) | hydrothermal vent metagenome | biome: Deep sea; feature: Hydrothermal plumes at the Eastern Lau Spreading Center, Western Pacific Ocean; material: Seawater | place: Tonga | collected 2009 | depth 2000 m m
CTACTTAGAGGGGTGTTGCGGAGGCTTTCGGGATGGAGTGCCTTGATGTCAATGACTTCTTAACAGGTTCAACTCAGGTGTGACCGAGAGATCTAAGGTCCGATTTAAAAGGCTTCCGTCCAATCCGGATCTCCCGCTACCTGTACGAGCAACACCACAAGCTGCGGGGTATGACATCCGGTCTGCTGAAGGCGAGGTAGTGCTAGATCCGGGCGAGATTCGTGTAGTACACACGGGGCTAATTATGGAGCTCCCAAACGGAATTGAATGCCAAGTGCGCCCGCGCTCGGGATTGGCGCTGAACTATGGGATCACATTGCCGAACAGCCCGGGTACGATCGACCCTGATTACAGAGGTGAACTCAGGATCATTGTTCAAAATCTTGGACCGAAGCAAGTGACGCTACTTAGAGGGGAGCGTGTGGCCCAACTGGTCTTCTCGCTCTTTGAAACGCCTGAAGTACTAGAGGTGGAAGAACTTAGCGAGACACACCGGGGAGAGAGCGGCTTCGGGAGCACTGGAACAGGTTAAGTGCCTCCGGATACGTTTGGGATACTGGCCTCCGGTAGTCAGTAAACGTATGTTCACAGGCCCTTCGGGCGGTGATCTATGAACGTAAGACACCTACAAGCCCGAACATTGCCTCGCGACCCTGGAATGTCGACTGAACTGTTGTCCGGACTGAGTAGGTGGTTTAACTCGGGACGTCTAGTCCCAGTGAACGACATCGCCGTCGACCTTGGCACTGCAAATACCTTAATCTACGTCAAGGGCGAGGGTATCGTACTCAACGAACCATCTGTGGTGGCAGTTGAGAGAGGTACTAGTCGTATCATGGGGATCGGGCTCGAGGCCAAGCGCATGCTCGGGCGCACACCGGAGGGGATAGAGGCGATTCGTCCGCTAAAGGACGGCGTAATTGCTGATGTGGACGTGACAGAGATGATGCTTCGACACTTCCTGGTTCAGGTTACGCATACACGGATCTTTCGGATCAAGCCCCGCGTAGTCATAGGTGTTCCGTCAGGCATCACGGAGCTTGAGCGTAGGGCTGTCCGGTCATCGGCTATATCAGCTGGAGCCAAGGTTGTTTATATGGTGGCTGAGCCAATGGGCGCGGCTATCGGCGTGGGTCTTCCGGTGGAAACTCCGACTGGCAATATGGTGATCGATATTGGTGGAGGTACTACGGAAATCGCGGTCATCGCGCTGTCTGGAATCGTATCTAATACGTCAATTCGGGTGGGAGGAGACGAAATTGATGTGGCCATCGTCACCTTTCTCCGTAAGAACTACAATCTGCTTATCGGTGAGCCGACTGCCGAGGCTATCAAGATCCAGATTGGGTCGGCGTTCGACGTCGGGGAAGAGCGAGAGATGGAGGTAAAGGGGCGAGACCTGGTATCTGGGATCCCGAAGACTGTGACGGTCCACTCACAGGAAGTTCGGGAGTGCATACAAGAGCCGATTCAGGCGATCGTTGAGGCTGTGCGCAGAGCACTCGAAATCACTCCGCCTGAACTCTCCTCTGATATTGTGGACCGCGGAATAGTGATGACCGGAGGTGGTGCACTGATCCGGGGACTCGACCGGCTGTTACGGCACGAGACCAACCTACCAATCCACGTTGATGAAGAACCGCTGACGTGTGTGGTGCGAGGTGCGGGCCGGATCCTCGATGATCTCCACCACTATCGTACTGTTCTAGTCCAGTAGGAGGCAGGAGTCTTAGTGGCATACGGGCCCGAGCCGAAGCACGCTGAGGGTCGCCGTCAGGGCCTGCTAGCGATCTCATTCCTGCTTCTGGCACTAGTTGCGGCATATATACCTGCTGCAACTCAACAGAGCATCGCCTGGTCGATGCGAGTCACAGTTCTGAGACCTTTCATCGCGACCCAGCAATGGATGGTTGCTGCTAAGGACAACGCTGCAGACGTAGGAGTTCTGCGTGCCCAACTAGACTCCCTCTCCGCTACGGTTTCTTCCCAGGCCGGACTCTTGGATGAGAACCAAACCCTTCGAGACTTGCTTGATCTAGCTGAGCGGGGGGAGACCTCGTTCCGTCCTGCGACGGTTTTACGTTCAGGTATTCCTGGATCGGAGAGCATGTTTTTTCTGAACCTCGGTTCAAGGGACGGTATTGAAAACGGGGCACCTGTGGTGGATCGGCACGGATTGGTGGGTAGGATTCTGGAAGTGCGACAGGAAATCTCAGTAGGTATGGATTGGACCCATCCAGATTTCCGTGCAAGCGCCATGCTTCAGGATGGGGGGACCTACGGCATAGTCGAGAATCGCCGAGGAGCCTTCCGGGAAGAAGACCGATTGGTGCTCAACGGGACTGCTTACTACGAAACAGCACCAGACAACACACTGGTACTGACGAGCGGGCTTGGAGGCGTATTTCCCAGAGGAATTCCTATAGGCCGTATAGCTGGTATTGAGGAAGTTCAGGGGCAGTGGCGGAAGGCCTACCGACTCCAACCGATGGTAGAGCCTGGCTCGGTAACACACGTTATCGTCTTCACTGGGATTGTACCCAACAACCTTGACCGGCTGTGGTCAGCTGATTCGTTGAGGATCTTGGAGAAGGAGGTTGTGGAGGGTAGGGAACCATGAGTCAGGATGTCAGATTATGGCTTGTTGTTCTGGGTTTTTCCTTGATTCACTTCATAATGCACGTAGGGTTCGGGTTTGGGCCGGCGGTACCGGATATGCTTACGATCGCCCTACTTCTAGCCGCACGAGAGGTTGGAATGGGGTGGGCTGCCGGACTTGGGCTTGTGTTTGGACTCTTGGAAGATTCACTAAGTGTGCTGTCATTTGGGGCGAACAGTGTCGCCATGACTGTGACCGGAGCCCTGGGAGCGACGACACGGAACCTGTTTGTAGGAGACTCACTGAGTTTTCAGGTCTCTTACTTCATCATCGGAAAGTGGATCCGTGAGCTGATTCATTGGACGATGGCAGGGGAAGCTCTTCGCCTGCCTTTTCTCGAACAAGTGATGCTGAACGGTCTATTGGGGGCGGGGTACGCCGCTGGTATTTCCGTACCGCTCATGATGATGATGGGATGGCGCAGGAGAGAAGCGACATGAACCTGTACCATCCACATGCGCGGAGGCAGCGAGCACGCAGTGTATACCTGATCATCGGGCTCTTGATGGGTATCCTCACGGTTGCGTTCTTCCGGCTACAAGTGTTGCGCTCGGATACATGGGAGCTGCGTGCGGAATCGAACCGGATTCGCCAGCTTCCGATTCCTGCCCCGCGGGGTACTATTTATGATCGCAACGGCCAGATCATTGCCGATAATGTTCCGGGCTATGCGATAACGCTTTTGCCTGGGCCACCCGACTCCATCCGGGCGACCCTCAAGCAGATGAGTCAGTATATGGAGATCTCGGATGCTCGTATTGAGGATCTTCTGGCATTCTTGCGGCGTTATGGTCAACAGCCTTTAGTGGTGGACGCTGATGCTTCTTTCCGAGTTGTAAGCGCTCTCCAAGAACGTCGGACAGAGTTTCCTACCGTCCACATCGAAATGAGGCCTCATCGCAGGTATTTTGGTGGTGAAGCAGCAGCCCATTTACTCGGTTATGTCGGAGAAATCACCTCCGAGGAACTCGCCTCCAGTGACTTTGCCCAGAACCGCTATGAGCAAGGCATGGTAGTGGGAAAGACAGGTATAGAGAAGCAATACGAGTCGATCCTGCAGGGTAGACGGGGCCTCAAGTACGTTGAGGTGGATGCTCGTGGGCGGATCATAGGTGACTTTGCTGCCCTCCGAGTGGACCCCGGGGAGGGCGGAGAGAGCCTCCACCTCAATATCGACATGGAGTTACAGGAGTGGATCCACCACATCTTTCCCAAGTCGCTGTCCGGAGCTGTGATTGCGTTGGACCCTGCGGACGGTGGTGTTCTGGCCCTTTATTCCAATCCGGGATATGACCCCAACGATTTCGTGAGTGGCATATCAACTCAGGTATGGAATGACCTCAACAATGACGAACGCAAGCCCCTTTTCAATCGTGCTGTCATGGGTCTCTACCCACCTGCATCTACCTGGAAGTTGGCGACAGCTGGGATTGGTCTGGATCTTGGAGTTATCACACCCGACGAGGAAATGCCTGTCCCGTGCACTGGGTCCTATGCTTTCGGCAATCGATCCTACAGGTGCTGGAATCCAGATGGCCACGGGTTCAATAACTTAGCAGAGGCGATTGGTAATTCTTGCGATGTCTACTTCTACCAACTTGGGCTTCGAGTGGGGCTTGATGCTCTTCTCCGGCGCTCCACAGACATTGGCTTCAGCCGGAAGTGCGGTATCGACCTTCCCCAGGAAAGCCAGGGAATTTTTCCAGCTGAGAGAGAGTTCTGGGAGCGCCAGTTCGGCTATGCCCCCCGCGAGGGAGAGGTTCTCCCGCTCTCCATCGGTCAGGGTCCTAATTCCCAGACACCCCTTAAGATAGCTCAGTTTTATCTTGCTCTTGCGAGAGATGGATCCGCCCCCTCGCCGTTTCTAGCTCGCGATCTAGAACTTGAGGACGCGTGGGCGCTTGATCTGGCTCCCGAGCACATCATGTCCCTTCATGAAGGGTTGAGGAATGTCACATCCCCAGGAGGGACGGCCCACTTCGGTACGTCCCTTGAATACTGGGAAGTCCGAGGTAAATCGGGTACCGCCGAGCACGGACTAAGTCAGGCCGGTCTCGCTGAACCACATGCCTGGTTCGCTGGGATGGCTGGTCCATTTGGTGGAGCTCCAGGCATTGTGGTGGTCGTGATCGTCGAATACGGGGAAAGCGGATCTGGGACAGCTGCACCCATCATGGCAAAAACGGCTGATCATTACCTCAGAAGACAGCACGGCATCCCGGTCGACAGCGTACAAACGTACTTGGATCATGTGCGAATTGGGCCCGTACCAACGTGGTACCGAGAACGCTACCCCACCGGAGTCGGGGGTATCCGATGAGGCGTCGATTAAAGAAATGGATCCTAGATCCTACACTGGTATTCGCTGTCCTCGGCGTCACCTTTTTTGGGATGGCAATGATCTATTCTGCAGGAGTTGTGTACATCCCGAACGAGGTAACTCAGGGCGCGTGGATTCGCCAAGGCATGTGGTTCCTGCTTGCAATTATAGTGTTCATGGTTGTAGTCCGGATCCCAGTACGATGGATCGAGTGGATCGCAGTACCCTCTTACGCATTTAGCATTCTTCTTCTGGCTTCTACCCTTGTGGTGGGAACGGGGGCGGGGACGGCCGCCGGTGTGAAAAGTTGGATCCGGATCGGGTCATTCGGTTTTCAGCCATCAGAGATTGCGAAGGTTGCGACTATCCTCTTGCTAGCGAGGTTCTTGTCACAGAGAAAAGAACCGCTCAGTTCAGTTCAGGACCTTCTATTTCCCGCCCTTCTGGTCGGATTTCCGCTTGCACTCGTAGTGCTCCAACCCGACTTAGGCACTGCGATGGCGTTCGGAGGGATCCTCTTCGCGATGCTCTACTGGGCGGGAACCCCCGTGATTCTCCTACTTCTTATAGCGAGCCCTTTCCTTGGTCTGATCCTTTCCTACGATACAATTATATGGTCCGGCTACATCCTTGTATTGGTTGGCTTCCTGTACCTTTCCCGCTATCGACTGCTTCTGTTTGAATCGGTCACAGTTGTTCTCGCTAACCTAGCAGCTGGCACGGTATCTCGACCCCTCTGGAATCGACTTGCCCCATATCAACAAAATCGCATTCTTGTTTTTCTTGATCCCGAAGTAGACCCCCGTGGTGCTGGATACCAACTCATACAATCGAAGGTGGCAGTTGGCAGTGGTGGTTTTACAGGTCAGGGGTTCACTCTAGGGCCTCAAAAGCGTTACGACTTCCTCCCCGAACAGCACACTGACTTCATCTTCAGTGTTGTCGGAGAGGAACTCGGCTTCGTGGGCACTGCTCTCGGGATCCTCGCTTTTAGCTTTATCCTGGTGCGCTTGGTGAGCATGGCAACACGGACGCCAGATCCCTTTGCTGGCTTGGTACTCCTTGGTATCTTCGGAGCCTGGCTCACCCACGTCTTCGTGAATATCGGTATGACCGTTGGTGTCGTGCCGATTACTGGTATCCCGCTCCCATTCGTGAGTTACGGAGGCACATTCCTCCTAATGTGTTGGGTTTCCTTGGCTATTGCTGTTCGTGTAGCGCACGAACGCTAGGCGGACTGCTGGGTTAAGAATGGACTATGTGGACAAGCAGAATCGAGGGTTAAGCCTGCAGATTATCGCTGGTGTTCACTCACGCACTCTCAGTGAATCGGACTATGCATGATTCACCCGGCCAACTTAAGGCCCCACAAACACAGTTTTGATGGCTTGGTTCAGGAAGGAAAAAAAGCCACTTAAGGCTCAGAACAAGAGAGACTTGCCCGCGGATGTTTTCGAGCAGTGTCCGGGGTGTGGAGAGGTGCTCTATCGAGAGCGCCTTGCGAAAGATCTCAGGGTTTGCAGCAAGTGTGGGCACCACCTCAGGATTTCGGCTGAGGGCTACTTGAGCATTCTCTTAGATGCAGGAAGTCTCGAAGAGCTCGACGGGAATCTGAGGGCTAGTGATCCCCTGGAATTCATGGACCTTAAGGCTTATACGAACCGAATTGTAACAGCAGAGTCAGATGGAAGTGGAGAGGCTGTGATGACTGCCACCGGCCGCCTCGATGGGATTGAGCTTGCGATTGCGGCCATGGATTTTTCATTCATCGGAGGCTCGATGGGGTCTGTCGTAGGGGAAAAAATCGCGCGCGTGAGCCGGTTAGCTCTTCAGCGGTGCGTACCCCTTGTCATCATCAGCCAATCAGGTGGAGCGCGTATGCAGGAAGGTATCTACTCGTTGATGCAAATGGCCAAGACTTCCACAGTGCTAGCGAGGTTGCACGAGGCGTCTCTTCCTTTCATCTCAGTCTTAACGAATCCAACCACCGGTGGGATCACGGCGTCTCACTCGATGCTCGGGGACGTGAACCTTGCCGAGCCAGATGCCCTTATTGGCTTCACTGGCCCAAGAGTCATTGAGGAGACAATTAAGCAGGAGCTCCCTAAGGGGTTTCAACGCTCGGAGTTTCAACTAGAACATGGGATGGTTGACCTCGTGGTAGATCGACGCGACCTGAAGAAAACCATCGCCTTAATTCTCAGACATCAACTTGCGGGGTGGCCGGAATAGCAGACACCCAAGAACTCCAGGTCAAGCAAATAGACGTCCTTTCGTTCGATCCTTTAGCTGAGCGTCTGTTCCCATCGCTTGCAACTGGTGTCCGCTGGGGGCTTGAGAGAACTGAAAAAGCCCTGAACATTTTAGGTGATCCGCATCGATCTTACCGCACGATCCATGTGGGTGGCACTAACGGAAAGGGTTCGGTTGCATCCACTTTAGCAGCAGCCCTTAACGTCGCCGGTTTTCGAACCGGGTGTTATACCTCACCTCACCTTTGTTCATTCCGGGAACGGATCCTCGTGGCGGGGAAGCCCCTGACTCAAGATCGAACGTTGGGGCTTGCTGAAGAGTTAATGAATGTTCCTGAGAGATGCGGCCTTACGTTTTTTGAGGCAGCCACAGTGCTTGGACTTTACGCCTTCGAACGAGAGGGTGTTGAGGTTGCAGTGGTGGAAGTTGGGTTGGGAGGTCGCCTCGACGCGACCAACGTGATTCATCCCGAGATTAGTGCGATCACCAATGTAGCACTCGATCATTCAGACTACTTGGGCGACTCATTGACAGAGATTGCACGGGAAAAGCTGGGGATCGTAAAGCCGGGTGTCCCACTCGTAACGACTGAATCGGACCCAGTTTTACTAGAAGTATTCCGTGAGGTCACCAGTCAGAGAGGAGCTCCGTTGGTGAAGGCGAGTACGCCCGCACTTGAAGGGATTAAGGTCTATCACGATCGCACTTGTTTCGGACTGGAGACGCATTCCTGGGGTCTACTTGAGATTGAGACCCCCCTTGTCGGACGCCACCAGGCGACTAACGCTGCTCTGGCGATCGAAGTGCTTCAGCACATGCCTGACGATCTACGCCCCGAGTTGGAGACGCTGCGATCGGGGATCGCAGCTGTCGAGCATCATGGACGTGATCAGATCGAAATCATCGACGGCCGGACGTGGTTCTTCGACGTGGCACATAACGTTGCTGGAATCGATTCCCTCGTTGACACCATAGATAGTCTTGATCTACCACGTCCGCTTGTCGCCCTGGTCGGAGTCTTGGGTGATAAGGACTGGAAAAGCATGCTATCCTCACTCTTCTCGCGCGTGGATGCGGCGCTTTTAACCCAACCACCGTCCGCACCTCTCGAGCGCCGTTGGAAGCCGGCGGACGCGGCTCGGGCCTTAAGAGAGATCACGACTGTTCGAATTGAGGAAGATTTCAAACAAGCGTTAATCCAAGCACGGACTGACGCAGGTCAGGGTACTACACTTGTTACGGGGTCCGTACATACCGTAGGAAGTGCCCTTCGAATTCTCAAGAAGGAACCACTGAGGGGGGAGTGATGTCGAACTGGCCTGCCCAACTCACTGTTGCGAGCCCATTGTAGATCTGGACCGGCCTTCTAGATTGCGCGCCACGATGGCTACTTCAGTATTTGCGAGGCTTCCGGGGTTCCGAGACTTTCCGCCGGAAGACTTCGCCCTTCGAACTCATATTTGTGAAGCCTGGCGACGGGTGTCTCGTCGGTACGGTTTTCTAGAGTATGACGGCCCCCCCCTTGAGCCGATGGAGTTATACGTTCAGAAGAGTGGCGGCGAGATTGTCGACCAGCTCTACTCCTTCGTGGATAAGGGTAACCGAGAGGTATCCCTGAGGCCCGAGATGACGCCCTCGCTCGCCCGAATACTAGGGGCGAGGAGCAGGGGGATGAGCAAGCCGATTCGTTGGTTCAGTCTTCCACAACTGTTCCGTTATGAGCGACAGCAACGCGGCCGATTAAAAGAGCATTTTCAGTGGAATGTGGACGTTGTTGGAGAGGCCGGATTAGCTGCTGATGCGGAGATCCTGGCAGTTGCGATTGATGGGCTTCGTGAACTTGGTCTGACATCTGAAGACTTCGTCGCCCGAGTCTCGGATCGAGGACTCGTGCAAATGCTTCTCGGGACATTGGGTGTACCCGAAGATGCGGTCGCTGCCGCCCTTGCTGTAGCCGATAAGCTAGGGAGAACCCCAGAGGTGTCTGTGCGTGAGAGGCTTGTTGCAGATATGGGTTTCCCAGATGATCTGGCGGAACGAATCCTTGAGGTTTTCCTTGCCCCCTCACTCGAAGACCTAGACGCGCAGCTCTGCTCGAATAGGCAGGTCTCAGAGCGTATTGAATCATTCCGAGAATTCTTAGCGAGACTCGATGCGATGGGCTTAGGGGAGTATGTGGAGGTTGATCTAAAGATCGTTAGGGGACTCGCATACTACACTGGGGTCGTTTTCGAACTCTTTGATCGGAAGGGAGAACTCCGCGCTATTTGTGGAGGAGGGCGTTACGACAAGCTGCTCGAACTTGTCGGAGGGGAGCCACTCCCCGCGACTGGATTCGGGATGGGTGACGTCGTACTAGGTGAACTTTTGGCTGATCGCGGACTCGTTCCAACGTTCCGAAGAGAACTCGATTATTTTGTTGTCGCCGTTTCACCAGAGGAGCGCCCGGAAGCACTGCGGATAGCCCATACCCTGCGTGAGTCAGGCAAGAGTGTCGCGTATTCCCTACGTGAGCAGTCCGTAGTTAAACAGATGAAAGCCGCGGGACGCGAGGGCGCATCTGTAGTCCTCATTTTGGGTCCAGACGAGCTCGAGAGAGGCCGCTTAGTTGCTAGGGATATGACCTCGGGGGAGGAGCGGGAGGTCGTTCTCTCGGATCTCATGTGAATCACGCAAGTCGATCCGATCAAGGGGATGTGAAAGTGGCCAGGGAGGTAGCGGCGCGAGCTATCCTCCGCCTAAACCTTTTGGAGTGGGTGATTTTGGGTGGCGCAGGACTCATCGCCATCCTTGGTGGTTGGCTGGTGTCCTGGTTGATAGCCCCGCAGTTGAAGGTTTCCTTCCGGTCAACCTGGATGGGCCTATCGATGCTTCTTTTCGCTGTTCCTGGGCTGATCGCGATCTTTCGGTTGCGCAGAGAGACCAGCGTATCAAAGGTGGCAACAAAACTGAAGATTGAAGAGAGAGATGGGTAACGATAAGAAACTGACGCTACAGAGCGAAGACTTCTCGGCCTGGTACAATGAGGTTGTTCAGAGGGCCGAGCTGGCGGACCACTCTCCGGTACGTGGCAGCATGGTGATTAGGCCCTGGGGTTACGGCATCTGGGAGCACATGCAGAGTGCACTTGATGCGATGTTCAAGGAAACAGGACATGAGAATGCATACTTTCCTCTCCTGATTCCCATGAGCTTCATCGAGAGAGAGAAAGAGCACATAGAAGGATTCGCCCCGGAATTGGCGGTTGTAACAAGGGCAGGTGGTAAGGAGTTGGAAGAGCCATATGTGATACGTCCCACCTCAGAAACGATCGTCTACTCGATGTATGCAAAATGGGTCCAGAGCTACCGCGACCTGCCCGTGCTACTCAACCAATGGGCCAATGTCATCCGCTGGGAGATGAGGACGCGCCTCTTTCTCCGCACATCTGAGTTTCTTTGGCAGGAAGGACATACCGCACACGCAACGGCAGAGGAAGCTGAAGAAGAGACGCTCCTGATACTGGAATTGTACCGGAAGTTCATGGATGAGTGGTTGGCGATGCCTCCAATCACTGGCCTAAAGACTGATTCGGAGAAGTTCGCGGGAGCGGTAAGTAGCTATTCTTGCGAGGCTTTAATGAAGGACAGGAAGGCACTCCAGACAGGCACATCGCACTTTCTTGGTCAGAATTTCTCCAAGCAGTTCGAACTGACATTCCAATCGGAGGATGGCAAGGAGGAATACGCTTGGAACACGTCGTGGGGTGTGTCTACTCGCTTAGTAGGAGGAGTGGTGATGACTCACGGAGATGATAACGGGCTCGTTATCCCTCCACGTCTTGCTCCAACACAAGTAGTGATCATTCCTATCCTAGCCGGTGAAGAGACATCGGAGGTGCTCGCGAAGGCCGATGAAGTGCTTGATCAACTGAAGAACACAGGAGTCAGAGCAAGGATCGATAACCGTGACCATCTTTCACCGGGGGCGAAGTACTTCGAGTGGGAGAGGAAGGGCGTTCCATTTCGTGTGGAGATAGGGCCCAGGGATCTGGAGAAGGGACAGCTCGCACTTGTGCGTCGGCTCACGGCTGAAGGCGAGAGCCGCAGGGCTTTCGTTCCTGAAGCTGAGGCTATAGCGAAACTTCCAGAAAAGCTGGAGGAGTTCCAGGACGACTTGCTTGAAGCCGCCCGAGTGAGACGCGAGGACAGCACAGTGCGTGGTGTGGGTAGTTTGGGTGAGCTGGAAGAAGCATTCGACTCTGGGGCAGGCTTCGTGTACACAGGATGGAGTGGTGATCCTGCTATCGAAGAGATGGTCAAGGAGCGGTTGAAGGCCACTATTCGCGTGCTCCCGAGTCAAGAGTTCCGCTCTGTAACTGCGCCTAGCAGGTGTGTCTCAGGTGATCGAGAGTCTGTTGCGGAGGTGGTTTGGGCCAGAGCTTACTGACTGCATTTCCCCCTCGCATAGAAGCACGACTGCTCTGTGGGGATATTCCGGTTGTGGCGCTGGCTGACGGGGCGGAAGTAACTCTTGTTCGTGGGTCTGAAACACTTGCTGATCTGGTTAGAGGGGAGTAATGAGCCACAAGCATGATCGGGTCCTGATTCTTGATTTCGGTTCTCAGTTCACGCAATTGATTGCTCGTCGCATTCGAGAAGAATGTGTCTATTGTGAGATCCACTCGCCTGATAAGCCTCTTGAGTGGATTGAGGCCTGGAACCCTGCTGCTGTAATCCTGAGCGGCGGGCCCTCTTCCGTATATGATAAGGGGGTACCAACTACAGATATCAAGCTTTTAGAGGCCGGTATACCGATCCTAGGGATCTGTTACGGATTCCATCTCATCGCACATCTTGAGGGAGCAGAAGTCGAACAAGGGAAACGGGAATACGGACGTGCGGAGCTTCGGGTTCAAACGGCTGACGGAATATTCGAGAGCTTCCAGCAGGGTGAAACAACAACCGTGTGGTGCTCCCATGGAGACCACCTGGATGAACCGCCTCCCGGCTACGAAAGTCTTGCGGGAACCGACACACTTCCTGTTGCTGCTTTCCGAGCTGTGGATCGGCCAATCTACGCAGTGCAGTTTCATCCTGAAGTTGCACATACTCAACGCGGTGATGAGATCCTCTCGAATTTCCTCTTTAAAGTTGCCCGATGTCGACCGACTTGGACTGCTGGTACGTTCATCGAGAATACGGTGGCCCTGCTTCGCCGACAGATCGGCGAAGCCACCGCGATTTGTGGTCTGTCTGGAGGGGTTGATTCTTCAGTGGCAGCGGTTCTCGTTCATCGTGCCATTGGCGATCGACTCACCTGCATTTTTGTGGATCATGGACTGCTGCGTAAGCAAGAGCGTGAACAAGTAGAGCTCATGTTTCGAACACACCACAAGATGAAGCTTGTGGTTGAAGAAGCTTCTGCTCCATTTCTAGACGATCTTTCAGGAGTCGTTGATCCGGAAGCAAAGCGGCGGGCTATCGGAAGTCGCTTTATCCAAGTGTTCGAAAACGCAGCTCGACGCGAGGGCACCGGTGCCACTTTTCTTGTGCAGGGCACCCTGTATCCTGATGTCATAGAATCAGTGTCGGTAGGTGGCCCTTCGGTTACCATCAAGAGCCATCACAATGTAGGAGGGCTCCCTGAAGATGTCCCATTCGAACTCATTGAGCCTCTGAGGGAGCTTTTCAAGGATGAGGTCCGGCAAGTCGGTCGCGAATTGGGTCTTTCTGAAGAATTTGTAGGGCGACATCCCTTCCCTGGGCCGGGGCTGGCCATCCGTATTCTTGGTGAGGTTACAGAGGAACGGCTCGACATGTTAAGGGAGGCGGATGCGATCTACCTCGAAGAGATCCGAGGGGCTGGTCTTTATGATGAAATTTGGCAAGCGTTTGCCATCCTATTGCCGGTTCGGTCTGTGGGTGTGATGGGTGACGCTCGAACATATGAAAATGTTCTAGCCTTGAGAGCAGTAACTTCCAGAGATGGTATGACAGCTGACTGGTATCCGTTCCCGAGCGAAGTGCTAGCAAGCATTTCTACGCGGATTATTAATGAGGTGAGGGGAGTGAACCGCGTGACGTATGACATTAGCTCAAAGCCGCCGGCGACAATCGAGTGGGAGTGAAGAGGTACGGATGAGCCTTCGATTGCAGCGGTCTATTAATAGACTAGCGGCCTGACCCTTCAACATCGAAAGATCAGACCGCTAGTATGTATATTAGAAGAGCTAACTCAAGTTCAGTTACCGAGCCCCTCCGCACGCTTAATTAGGCCGAGGTGAGTCTGGCAAGCGTCCAGTCCTCCTTCCTGCCATCCAGAACCGGCACCAGCCGTCAGTTGGGCCCCTAGCTCCGCTAATTGACTAACCATTCCGGCCGCATCGGAAGCCGAACTCGCATCCTGAATGGATTTAGCCAGCTCAATCATTTGTGTTGCCCGTTCCACCGTGTTTTGCGCGGCAGTACTTACATGATTGGCGTGAGTCTTAACGGCATCTGATGCTCCATCAGAACTGGCTGCTAGATCGATATGACGTGCAACCCCACCGGCAGCTGCCACTACACCATATCCGGCTCCAGGACCATTCTCGACTTCTTCTGGGCTTAGTGCGTGTAACACATGACCCATGTGCCGCTTCATAGCGTCTAGGTTGCTGGGGTCACGAGCAGCAAAACCAGCGTGCTGTGCGGCCACACCCGCCTCAGCGATAGCAGCATCGAGTAAGCCGACGCCATCCGGCGTACCGCGGAATCCATCGGCGACATGCCCGATGTGATTGTGGGCTGGATTAGCTTGAGCAGCAGTATCTTGAGTAACGGCCAGGCTCGATACAGCCAGTGTGGCCAATACCATTAGTCCAAACTTCACGTGCATGATCGATCTCCTGCAGTGGTGATTCCGGGGGCGATAGACTAGCTCCACATAAGCATATACGCCACTCAGGATAGAAGTAAAAAGGTAGTGTGCTAACGACCGTGAACCATCCCAAGGCGGCCACTCCATCATCGGCCCTCTCTATGCTGTTCCCCTAGAGGAACCCAAGAAAAGAGCCGTCTTCGTCTGTTCAGACACTGCCTAGCCATAGTGTCCCTAGTTCAGACCTTCCGGAGATGAGCGCTTATTCTCCATCCTCAACTCAATTTCGTTCCAGATTTCCTGCATGAAGATCAAATCTTCACCGTGTATTTCGGCGAAGGAGATGAGGTCTCCCTCGGATATTCCGTGGCGATCCAAGACTTCGGACCGACTCGCCCCGGTAACTTGACCATCTTCTGTGATTAGAGCTGCCGCCCGAAGATCCACATAAGTTTCAATGAAATCCTCCGGGTCGATCAGATCACCGTCTACGGAGTTCAACTGGTTCCCCCCGCACGCGAACGAGCTGAGGAAAAATCCGACAGCTACCAGGCACCGTGAGGATTTTGAGTTACTCTTACACAAGTTGGAGAATCTCTAGGAAGTCTTCGAAGTGAATTCTGCTCTGATATACCCCAGCACGTTGACCAGGTCCTTCTGGGCCGCTGTGAGCGGTCGATCTTGAGGGGATTATGTCCATAAGGTTACAGGTATCTGGAACCCTCATGAGGTTGACAGGTACCGGAGTTTGCAAGGCCCTCATACGAGGTGCTGTACGAGTTCAATCAGGACGTCTTCGGTGCTAGACGGGTGAAGAAAACTGACGAGATGTCCTTTGGCTCCAGCACGAGGTACGAGATCGATCGGTTCAAAGCCCTCTTCTTTGAGACGTGTGATTTCAGATGTGATATCACCGGTACGGTATGCCATGTGGTGGAGGCCTGGACCACGCGTAGAGAGAAAACGGCCTACGGGTGTCTCTGGGTTCAAGGGCTCTAGGAACTCAATAGACCCGACAAAGGCGACGCGAACTCCGTGGGCTTCGAGTACTTCGGGTGTGGTGCGAGTTTCCCCGGAGAGGAGTTCAAAGAGTGAGCAAGCTTCTTCTAGAGAAGTGACAGCGATTGCGACATGATCAAGAGTTAACTTGGCTTCGACAGATACAGACATGATATCCTGCGGCGTAATCTACGTGATGGCACGATGGGAGGAGCGATCGTAAGCTCCGCCCGATCAAACTGACAAGGAGAAGTGCATGGGGACCAGTGATGCGATTCTTGAGGTAACCGATGCGAACTTTGAGGAAGAGATCGAACGGGCCGATGGGCTGCACATGATAGACTTCTGGGCAGTTTGGTGTGGTCCGTGTCGGATGATCGCACCAATCGTCGAGGATTTAGCGGATGAATACGATGCTAAGGGTCTCCATGTGAGTAAGATTGATGTGGACTCCAATACCAGCACGACAGTGCGCTTTAATGTGCGCTCAATCCCGAGCATCCTCTTCTTCAGGGATGGTGAACTCATCGACAGGGTCGTCGGTGCAGTATCACGTCCGAGTCTTGAGGAGAAGATCCTCCAGCACCTCTAGGAGGGTGGGACTAGACTGCACTGCTTTCAGCTGGGGCCGGTCGAAGAGGTTTCGACCGGCCCCAACGTTTATCTTCTGTAGTGGCTACTCTCTACGTTGTTAGCACCCCAATAGGTAATCTCGGTGACCTGAGCATTCGGGCAGCCGAAATACTCTGCTCAGTGCATCGCGTTCTTGCTGAAGATACACGTCGAACTCGGGTGCTGATTGATCACATAAATTCGGATGTAACACTTGTCTCGTTGCATGCGCATAATGAGGAGCACCGCATCAGTCGGGTACTCGAGTGGCTGGATGGAGGACAGGATCTGGCCCTTGTATCCGATGCGGGGACACCCCTCGTCTCTGATCCTGGTGCTCGGGTTGTGTCTGCTGCGGTCCGAGGGGGGCATGTCGTAGTTCCGATCCCCGGTCCCTCAGCGGTGTTAGCTTCGCTCGTTGCTTCTGGCTTTCCGGTTTCACAATTCAGCTTCTTTGGCTTTCCGGAGCGCAAGGGTCGTCGCCGGGTTCGCCTCCTAGAAATTATTCGTGATGCTGAACATCCCGTGGTACTCTTCGAATCACCGAAGCGCCTAGCGCGGTTGCTGAGTGAGTTGTCCGAAGTCTGCGGTCTCAACCGACCGGCGGTGGTGGCACGAGAATTGACGAAGGTGCACGAAAACATTCGTCGTGCGACTCTCGGTGAACTCTATGCCTGCTATCAGGACCACACTCCGAAGGGGGAGGTCACAATCGTGATCGCTGGTATAGGGAGAGAGGCATCCCGGGATGCTGCAGAGGACAGGGTCGAAGAGGCTCGGGCCCTTGCACGAAAATTGGAAGAGGTTGGTATGAAAGCTTCTGAGGCTGCCAAAGAGGTCGCACGTCGACTCGACCTATCACGCAATGACGCGTACCGTATCGTACTAGAAACCAAGAAGACTGTAGGAGAAGTATGACTTGGATGGTTCTAGCGGCGCTCATGCCTCTTGTCTCGCCTGTAATTGAGACTCCCAAAGGAGATTCGATCACCATTGCCCGGCTACAATACGAGGGTGGTGGGGATTGGTACGCTAATCCATCGTCCCTACCGAATCTGCTTGCGGCGATCCGTGAGCGCACGGGGATTCCGGTGGCCCGCCGGGAGATCAACCTCAGGCCCCTGGACCCGGCTCTTCGGGACTATCCGTACCTCTACTTGACCGGACACGGCGATGTGCGCTTTAGCCCGGCAGAGCGTGAGGCACTTAGGGATTACCTATTGGCCGGTGGCTTTCTCCATGCGGATGACAATTATGGTTTGGATGAATCATTCCGAGAGGAGATTGCCGAGATCTTTCCGGATGCTGCGCTCACTGAGATTCCGGTCGATCACCCTGTCTTCCATGTCTTCTTTGACTTTCCGGAGGGCTTACCAAAAATCCACGAGCATGATGGTAAGCCACCTCAAGCATTAGGAATTTTTCACGGTGGAAGACTCGTGGTCTTCTATTCCTATGAGTCGGACTTAGGGGACGGTTGGGAAGATGAGGACGTGCACGATGACCCACCTGAAATCAGGGAGCGTGCTTTGAGGATGGGCGTCAATCTGTTCATGTTTGTACTGGGACAGGCTACCTAGTGAGCCCAATGGCTCTTTTAGACAAGAAGGTATCCGGGGTCCGGAGCCGTCTTGGCAAGATGACGGCTGGCGCGATCGGGTTATGGTTCGCCGTAGAGGTCAGCTTGGTACTGGTGATCGCATGGATGCTTGCTGAGTCAAATCTCTGGTCCCAAGGGAGTGGAATTCCCGCCCTTCTCGATATGCTCGTCTTGTTAGGGTGTGCCGGCTCTTGGCTGATCTACCACCTCATCATGCGCTATTTGTTCGCTGAAGATCCACTGGCAGTGGTTATGGAACGGGCAGCTGGACTCAGGTCAGGTGTCCTAAGGGGCTCTATGGAGCTGGGTAGGGAATTGCCGGGAGGGGTGTCCCAAGTGCTTGCGAACGAGGCTGCTTCGAGGGTACTCACCAGGTTGGGGAAATACAGCTCAGGTGGGCTGACTGGAGAACTCGGCAAACGGATTCAACTTTGGACTCGCCGCGGCTCCGCTGCTCTGGTGGCGTCAACTCTCCTCCTAGTCATCCTTGGAGTGGCTAACCCATCAAGATCGTCGCAGGTCTGGGGATCGTTGTCGTCACCCTTGGAGGCCATGCGCGATCCTGTTCTGTCGCAGATTGTGGTCACACCGGGGTCGATCGAGATTCTGAGAGGCTCGGATGTCCGAGTCACCGTGCAGGCTCCAGGGCGTCAGTCGGTGACCCTCGGGTGGCAAGCCGCAGGTGATGTTGCAAAGAGTGAGTTTCTGGAGCTGTTAGAGGACCGTGCCGCGCATGTCTTCCGGAGTGTTGGTACGACCATCGACTATAAAGTCCGCGCAGAGGACGGAGTAGAATCAGAGGCATATCGGATCACTCCAATCGATCCGCTCTTTATCAAAGAATTGATGGTAGATGTCAGTTATCCCCCGCATACTAAGCTTGCCCCGGATGAGTACCGTGGGGATCCTCCTCCTCTTCGCATCCCAGTAGGATCTAGCCTCACCTTCGAGGGACAGGCCAGTCGCACGCTCTCAGGGGCAGATATACGGGACTCGCTCGGGGTTACAGTCGCAAAACTCACTACTGATGGTGACGACTTCGGTGGGGTTTGGCGTCCAAGAAGCAGTGGACTATTCGATTGGTCGATATCGGACAGCCAGGGTGATCCACCAGAGATCCAGCCTGAGCCCATGCATGTGACACTGGTTCCGGACTCGGCACCAAATATCACAATTCCACTCCCAGGGCGGGATACAATCCTGTCATTGAATCTTCAGCAGCCACTCATCATTGAGGCGAGTGATGATTATGGACTGAACCGTATCGAGCTTGTCGCCTATAGGGTCACTGCGTTCGGTGAGCGTAATGAACCGATAGCCCAGGGTATCGATTTGGGCGGAACTCGCGCAGCACTGGCACGTCCCCTGCTTGATCTTATGACATGGGGCCTCCTGCCTGGTGATACGGTGAGGTACTTCGCGCGTGCCATCGACAACTCGCCGGTTGGGCAAATCTCCACTACCAGGGAATATGTGCTATTTATGCCCGTAGCCTCCGAATTACAGCGGGCTGCGCAAGAGCAGCTTGAGGCAACTGCTGAACGCCTCGAGGAACTGGCAGCGGAAGCTGCTCGGCAGGCGAAAGAAAACCGTAATCTGGCGCGCCAAGCAGCCGCACAGCCGGAAATCGAAGAAGCTCGTGCTGGCGACAAGCAGGATCGGCTGGGCTTCGAGGAGCGCCAGGATCTTCAGCGTGCCCTTGAGGATCAAGAGCAGCTTACTGACGAAGTCGACTCTCTGCGCGCAGAGTTGGCAGAACTCGAACGAATGATGGAGGAGGCGGGGCAGTCAAATCCTGAGTTGGCCAAGGACCTGAAAGAACTCCAAGAACTGTTGGAGCAGCTCAATGATAGTGATCTCCAGGAGCGTATGGACGAGCTCGCGCAGTCGTTAGAAGAGGACGATCTGCAGCGTGCGAATGAGACACTTGATCAGCTCTCACGGCAACAAGAGGACTTCCGAGACCGACTGGAAGAATCACTCGCACGGTTCCGCCGTGCAGCGGTAGAGCAGGATTTTCGCGCAACCACACGGGAAGCTGAGGAGCTTGCCCGCCAGGAGCGAGCACTGGCGGATGCTATGAGAGAAGAGGACGATCCCGATCTTCGTCCGCGCCAGCAGGCAGAACTGAGGGATCGTGCGGAGGATCTTGAGTCTCGGATGGAGCGTCTGGGAGAACGTCTCACTGAGTTGGATGAGCGAGAGGCAAGCGCTGGTGTGGACCAGGCTCGGAAGTCCACGCAGCAGGCACGGGTTGAGATGGGAGAAGCGCAAGAGAAGGCCACTCAGGGTCGGAATCAGGAGGCTGGCCAGGAGGCCGATCAAGCGGCGGCGGTAATGGAGCGAGCCTCTCAGGAACTTCAGGCAGCACTGGATGACATGGCTCAACAGCAGTCGGAAGCAACTCAGGCTGCTTTGCAGCAGACCGCAGACGACGCACTATCGCTAGCTCGTCGCCAGAGTCAACTCGGGGAACGCATGCGTGGTGCGAGCCAAGAACAGGTCGCCAGTATGCGTGGGGACGAGGCTTCTTTGCTCCAAGGGGTAGAGAATATGGCCAGGAGCTTGCAGGAGGCGACGGAAGGGGCTTTCGGCGGGAATCCAGCGCTTGCTGCTCAGATGGGTCAAGCGATGGAGTCTATAGAGAGTACAATCCAAGCGATGGGGGGCCGGCGAGGGTCTATGCCTTCGCCGTATGCCCAATCAGAGCAGACGGTGGGACAGCTAAATCGCCTGGCCTTGATGGCCATCGCATCAGCGGAACAGATGGGTCAGGCTCAGCAGCAGTCGGGTGAGAACGCGGCGGAGCAGCTCGAGCAACTTGCGCAGGAACAGGGCGAAGTCATGAACCAGACCGGGCAGCTCATGCCGATGGAATTAGGGCAGCAAGCAATGGCTCAGCAGATGCAGGAACTTGCGGCCGGGCAGGAGTCGATTGCATCCGATTTGGGCGACTTGGCGGAGGAACCTGGTTCGGATGAGACGCTTGGCGACTTGGAGCAGATGGCGCAGGAGGCGGAGGCCCTTGCTCAAGCGATGGTTGAGGGTCGGCTGACTCCGGAAACAGTTCGGCGTCAGGAGCGGCTTTTCCACCGCCTCCTGGATGCTGGACGATCTCTCGAGCGAGAGGAACTCTCGGAAGAACGGGAATCAGAGCAGCCGGGTGTGTTCGAGCGGGGCGAAATTATGCCGTTGACTCCAGATCAACTCGGGGCACTGCGTTATCAACTTCCAGGCCCGGATCAACTCCAGCGCCTCACTCCTGCTGTGCGCCAGCTTGTGATCCAGTATTTCGAGCGACTCAACCGAGCGGGTGCTGAACCAGGAGGTACCTGGTGAAGCTCCAGCGATTCGTGCAAGCCCCTTTGGTAGCGATGGTTCTCACACTTGTCCTCCCATGTGTTGTCGAAGGCCAGGGTCGGCGTGGAAGTGAAGAAGGTCGCTTACTCAGGGATGCAGCGGCTCTAGAGTCACGCGGTGATTACGAGAGAGCAGAGATGGTTCTCCGGCGGCTCCTAGATATAGATCCTACCTCGACCGGTGGCCTTTTTGCACTGGATCGGGTGTTTCGGGCACAGGGTGAGCCCGAAAAGATTCTGCCGGTCGTGGATGTATTTATTGATACCAACTCTTCGTCGTCGGGCGTGCGCTACCTGAAGCTCCGGGTCCTGGCGGACCTTGATTCGCTTGAAGCGCTTGAGGCGGAGGCAACACGCTGGTTCAAGTCTGAGCCTGGGAGCGAGGTGCCATATCGGGAGGTGGCCCGGGTGTATGAGAGTGTATTCGGTATGGATCGCGCTATTGAGACCCTGAGACTTGGACGTGAGGCGACTGGTAGGGATGATGCCCTCGCTATGGAAATGGGTGATCTCCTTGCGGCTACTGGTGCCGTGGACTCAGCGGTAGAGGAGTGGGCGACTGCGGTTGGAGAGGATGGAGGTCAAGCCGCAGCCATCGTGAGGCGAATTGAGGAGCTGGAGACCGGGGAGGAAAATGCAGGTCGCCGGCTTGTGGGTCATCTCGCTACCTCGGGTGTTCTAGCGCGCCGGCGGGCCGGCGCGCGTATTGCGCTAGGCCTTGGTTTTGAGGAGGCAGCCCTTGATCTCTCCCGCAGAGTGGCTAGTGATCTTGAGGGACGCACCCGGGAGATATTTCTGTCAGAGGTAGCACGGAGGGCTCGTGAGGGTGGTCTTGCTCTGACAGCCTCTTGGGCGTATGAGGAACTCGGCCGTGGTGCTTCAACGCCTTCAGAGCGTCGTCAATTCGACCAGCGTATTATTGATGAGGCGCTTGTTGCGGGAGACACAGCTGCGGCGCTTGAGGCCCAACGAAGGGTAGCCAATTCCTTCTCGGCTGAATCCGTCGACCGCCGTAGGGCGACAGCTCAGGTGATCAGGCTTGAGAGTGCCCGTGCTGATCCTGCACGATTGAGTGAACTCCTCCGAGCTTTCCGCGATGAGTTTCCGAATGCACCGGAGTTGGACGATCTTGCGGCGACCGTTGCTGGGGGCCTGCAGGTGCGAGGTGATCTTGTGGGTGCGGCTGCCGTTCTGGAAGGGATAGAAGGTCCTCAGAGTGGGCTTGAGCGGGCATACCTGATGCTTGATATGGGAGAGATTGTGGAAGGACGGGGTGCGTTATTGCTTGTGATCGAAGGCCTCCAACCGACTGAGGCTACGGACGTAATCCAATTCGTGGGTCTTCTAGGCCGACTTTCTGAGGAGGCATCTGACGTTCTTGCCCGCGCGGGGGTCCTCGCACACCGCGGTATGGTGAACGAAGCCGTGAGAGTTCTAGTTGCTGGAACCGATGTCCTGGAGGCTAAAGAGCGGCCGCCACTGCTTGCTGAGGCGGCGCGGATAGCAGATCGTGGCGAGGTTTTCGAACAGGCTGCTTCTATACGAACACGCCTAATCTCGGACTACCCACAAGCACCGGAAATTGGTGATGCCGCACTGGCATTGGCACGCTACCGAGCGCGCACGCCTGATGGGGTCGAACAGGCGATTGCCATTCTAGAAGAGTTGATCACAACCCGCCCGAATGCGGCTGTGGTGCCTGATGCCCGGGTAGAACTGGAGAAACTCAGGGGTGGGTGAAATGACGAGAAGACGTTTGAGCGTCTTGTGGGTAACCGCTCATGGAAGAAACACACGGTATCTGTTGATTCGCTCATGCAGTAAGGTGCTTCTTGTCACGGCCGTATTCTGCAGTCTCGGCGTGAGACCTGCGGCAGCACAATCTCTTTTGGTCCCGATGGATCGGCTGCAGGAGAACCATCTTCGTGCGTACGGGCTAACCTACTGGACGCTCGAACAAGGAGAGAAAGCAGAATGGCTCCTGAACTATAGGGGCGGCTCCTTTCTCCTCCCCGATCTTCCTGTGGTACGGCGAGAAGCCGCATATCGGGGTGTATCGATTACTGGGGTCGATGCGCCTGCCGAAGCCCGGATTCGGGCGATGATCGAGGGGGCTAATATGGAAGCCGTACCTCTCGAACGGGCACCTAAGGTAGCAATTTATACGCCACCCAATTCAACGCCATGGGACGATGCTGTAACACTGGTGCTGGAGTATGCGGGAATCCCGTACGAGAAGATTTGGGACTATGAGGTCTTGGAAGAAGACCTGAATGACTATGAGTGGATTCATCTACATCACGAAGATTTCACAGGACAGTACTCGAAGTTTTACCTCACGTACGCCGGCGCTCCGTGGCTCCAGGAAGAGGTGGCCCGGAACGAAGAGGTGGCGAGGGCTGGAGACTTTGCTGATGTACCGGAACTCAAGAAGCACATCGCGCTGAGCATCCGCACGTACGTCGAGAACGGAGGGTTTCTGTTCGCGATGTGTTCAGCGACGGAAACACTGGAGTTGGCGCTTGCGGCGCGCTCGGTTGACATCGCTGCTGCGTATTCGGACGGTACGCCTCCGGATGCTGACGCTACGAGCAAATTGGATTGGGTTGCCTCGATGGCTTTCGAGAATGCTGACGTACAGATCGCTCCGTCCATAAATGCATTTTCGGACATCGACGCTCATCAGGTTAATACACCCTGGCGTAAGGAATTGGGTGTTTACACCCTTTTTGACTTCTCAGCAAAATTCGATCCCGTTCCAGCGATGCTGACCCAGAACCATGAGTCCGTGCTACCAGACTTCTATGGACTGACGACCTCGTTTCGCGAAGATCGCCTCAAGTCGAGCACGATTGTGCTCGGTCAAGAGGGAGCCTGGGCGAAATATCTACACGGTAACTTTGGTGAAGGGACGTGGACGTACTTCGGTGGTCACGATCCGGAGGACCCGGAACATCAGATCGGGGATCCGCAGACTGATCTGGCACTCCATCCCAACTCGCCGGGTTATCGACTGATCCTCAACAACGTTCTTTTCCCCGCGGCGAAGAAGAAGAAGCTCAAGACGTGACCCCACTTCGCGCCGCAGAAGTGGACTGATGACGTCAGGCGGCGATCTCCCTGAGGGATTTCCGGCCCGTTTGCCGGGTGGACTAGTTGTTGGGGGGGACACATTAGAGTCTGAGGAATCAGCCCAGTCGAGACGCAGTAGTTCTCGAAATCCGCTGACACTTTCAGTTACTTCGACTGCTGTAATACGGGCGGAAATAGAAAGAGCGGGCGGTCGCGAGGTCTGCTTCTTGGCTGAGGTAGACGATGCGCGCGTGATCCAGGAACCCCGAGCGGTCGCGAGAGGGAATTTCGGAGCGGTTCTAGTTGCCGCCCGAGATGTGCCCGAGGGTGGAGTTATGTTGCATAATCACCCGAGTGGAGATCTTGAGCCCTCAGACGCCGATATGCGCATAGCGGGGCAACTCTACGATCAGGGTATTGGCACGGTGATTGTCGGTAATACCGTCAAGCATCTTTATGTGGTCGTCGAGCCACCGGAACCCAGGGTGCGAGTCGCTCTGGATCCGGCCGAACTCAGCGGTATCCTCGCACCAGGTGGCAGCTTGTCGGAATGCCATGAGGCATTTGAAGATCGACCCGGACAGCGAGAAATGCTCCATGTGGTTACGGATCAATTCAACCACGGTGGAGTGGCGATCATCGAAGCGGGAACGGGGACAGGAAAGTCATTAGCCTATCTGCTTCCCGCGGCATATTGGTCTCGAAGAAACAAAGAACGAACGGTGATCTCAACCAACACCATTAACCTCCAGGAGCAACTTACCACCAAAGATCTCCCATTGGTCCGTGAACTTGGGGGTGACGTCGAATGGGCCTTGGTGAAGGGTCGCGGCAACTATGTCTCGATTCGAAGAGCGCTTCTCGCAGCGGATGCGCAGCGCTCTCTTTTCGAGGATGATCGATCCGACGAGATGGGGGCTCTTCTTGCCTGGTTGGAAACGACTACGGACGGCTCGCTTTCAGACCTTCCATTTACACCCGAGCCAGAGATATGGGAGGAGGTTCGGAGTGACTCTGATATTTGTCTGCGAAGTCAGTGCCCCCACTTCGAGGAGTGTCACTATCAGCAGTCACGGAGGAGAGCAGCTTCGGCCGAGCTTCTCATAGTGAATCACCACCTGCTTTTTGCGGACCTCGCGGTTAGGCGAGCCACGTTAAACTGGACTGCTTCTGCCGTGCTGCCATCCTACAGCCGCGTTGTTTTAGACGAAGCACATAACATTGAGGATGCGGCGACATCCCACCTCGGAGTTGAGGTGACGAGGCGGGGTATCTATCGGACCCTCTCTCGCTTGGAAAGAAGCGGTAAAGGAGTCCTTGCCGCAGTTCACGATCAGATTACGGATTCGGAGCAAGGTAGGGAGTTACAGGAGCGAATCGAGACGCGTATAAGGCCAGCACTTACCCAGGCCCGGTTGGAGGTTGAGCAATTCATAGAGGCCATGGAGCAGGTTCTTCCTCCAGGGGAGAACACTGTGCGCCTCGGTTCTCCGGGGGTCGGTGAGCCCGCGGAGCGAGTCGAGGTGAGTGAGCACTTGAGTGCTACGCTTAATTCCTTGAGTGCTCTAGAGCGCGAAATTGGTGAGCTAAGGGCTCGGATTGAACTCGACGAAGAGATCTCGGATCGACTGGAAGGGAGACTTCTTGACCTTCAAGCTATTGCACGTCGGCTTGTGGCAGCCCGGCACGGTCTGGGGCTTGTACTGACTCCAGGAGAGCAGGCGAGTCACTATGTTCGTTGGCTTGAGGCTCGGGGACACGGCAAGAACCGCAACCTAGTCATGGCAGCTGCGCCGATCGATCTCGGTGATCTCCTTGTAGAGTCTCTCTTTTCACGTGTAGAAACGACGATTCTGACGTCGGCGACACTTGCCACCAGGAAGAATTTTAAGTTTCTGAGGAGACGCTTAGGCCTACATCACAAGCAGCTGGATAGAGATGATGTAAATTATGATATAAATGAACATATAATATTGTCACCATTCAACTTCCATGATCAAACGATACTCGCAGTTCCGACGGATCTTCCGGCTGCAGAAGGCGGATCAAGCGAGTTCCAGGAGGCTACCGCAGAGGTGACACGACAGGTGGCTACACTAAGCGATGGCGGCCTTTTCGTGCTCTTCACTTCGTACTCTGCCCTCGTCCGTGTAGGAGAGCTACTCAGGGTCGCCGGGACCGACTCTAAGTGGCCGCTTTTCGTGCAGGGTGAAGACGACAGGCACCGCCTTCTCCACCGGTTTGTAGATCATGGCCGTGGGATATTGCTTGGTACCGCTTCTTTCTGGGAGGGTGTGGACGTCCCGGGTGATCCGCTGCGTGGACTCATTATTCAAAAGCTCCCTTTCAAAGTTCCGACTGAGCCAGTGACAGCAGCCCGTATGGAGGCGATTAACAGAGCCGGACGAGACGGGTTTCGAGAGTATATGTTGCCGCACGCTGCACTCCGCCTAAAGCAGGGTTTCGGCAGGCTGATTCGTTCGAAATCTGATCGAGGTGCCGCGGTCCTCTTGGACGACAGACTAGTGACCAAGCAGTATGGCCGTTACCTACGTGATTCACTTCCTGGACCGACTCTGGTTAAGGGCGCATGGTCTGATGTACGACGCAGGCTGAAGGTGTTTTATGCCCGAGCGTGACTGCGCGTAGATATTTCACGGCTAATCCAGATGGAACGGATGCCACACGCGTTTTCCGGATATAGTTTTGGGCAGCTTGTTCGATTCCCTAAATCAGGAAGCCTGAGAAAAAAATGACTGAAGCGACTCCTACCAAGCTCGTGTGCGTAGGCCGAAACTATGCGAAACATGCCGTCGAACTCGGGGGTGTCGTTCCGGATGAGCCTCTGATCTTCTTCAAACCTCCGTCTTCGATTGTCCGCACGGGTGAACCAATCGTTATCCCAGATGGGGTTGGGCGGGTCGATTTCGAGGGTGAGATAGCGGTGGTCATAGGTGAGACTGCTAGGAATGTTGAGGCGAAGAACGCGTGGAATGTGGTGCAGGGCATCGCTCCACTCAACGACGTGACCGCAAGAGATCTACAGAGAATTGATGATCAGTGGGGTCGTGCGAAGGGTTTCGACACGTTCTGTCCGGTTGGGGAGATGGTGCATATAGCTGAGATCGACCTGAGCAATCTCACGGTCCTCACCCGAGTAAATGGCGAGGTGCGCCAACAGGGAAACGTGCAAGATCTCGTATTCTCGATTCCAACCCTTATTGAATACATCTCGGGAATCATGACGCTACAGGTGGGAGACCTCATCGCGACTGGGACTCCAGAGGGAGTCGGCCCGCTTTACGCTGGTGATACTGTCGAAGTGGAAGTGGGTGGTGTGGGTACGTTGTCCAATCCGGTGGTCGGGGAGAACTAAGTGCACACCAGTCGGCGTTTCACCGCGCTCCCTGACTTTCCTCTAGCCGATATGGGGAGAGTCCAGCAGGATCTTAAGAACAGGGGCATGGATGTGATCAATCTTGGAGCGGGTGACGCTGACCTCGATCCTCCACCCACTGTGGTCGACCGGATGTGTCAGGTGGTAGGTGAAACCGCTTACTCTCGCTACCCATTCCAGGCAGGTCTCGCGTCCCTCCGTGAGGCGATAGCAGGGTGGATGCAAGACCGGTTCGGCGTCACAGTGGATCCTTGGAAGGAGGTACTACCTCTCATCGGGTCAAAAGAAGGGATTGCCCACCTTCCTTTTGCCTTGCTCGACGATGGAGACGCTGCGGTCATTCCGGACCCAGGCTACCAGGCTTATCTCGGTAGCGTGACGCTTGCAGGAGGCGAGCCTTTGCTGATACCGCTCCGTCCCGAGAACAACTTCTTGATTCCATTAACGGATATATCGGGTGCCATCGCAGACCGAATCCGAATCCTATACCTCAATTACCCCAACAACCCAACAACTGCAATTGCACCTGACAATTATTTTGAACAGGTAATCTCCTACTGTAACCATCACGGGGTGATTCTTGCTCACGACCATGCCTATTCGGAGATAGCTTTCGACGGATATCGACCTAAGAGTGTGCTTGAGTTTGAGGGAGCACGGGACGTAGCGATCGAATACCACTCGTTCTCAAAGACTTATAACATGACCGGATGGCGTCTCGGCTGGGCAGTTGGGAATCCTGATCTCATCTCGATCCTCTCCAAGGTGAAATCGTTCCTTGATACGGGACAGTTCTTAGCAGTTCAAGCGGCTGGTGTGGCGGCGCTTGCTTGCTGGAAGCAGTGGGTTCCTGGAAATGTCGCAACGTTTCAGGAACGACGTGACGTGGCAGTGCGGGAGCTTCGGAAGGCGGGGTTCGACATATCACTTCCACATGCCACCATGTACCTATGGGTGCCTGTACCCACACAGGAATCGGCGGAGAATTTCGCAGCACGTGCTCTCGAAACCGAGGGGGTCATCGTTCTTCCAGGGAGTGCACTTGGCCGAGGAGGGGAGGGATTCTTCCGCATAGCGTTGACCAAAACGGAAGCTCGTTTGACAGAGGCAGCAGAAAGATTGAGCCATTTGTTATGATAGTCCGTCATGGTTCCCTAGGGGCAACCTGGAACTGGGTCGACGGCCGGGGCTAGTAATGTTCATGGATCAGCAAGCGTATGGGGAAAATCCCAACAGCGAGCGAGGTGCCAAGGGCGCCAGGTCAGGATTCAACTCTCAACGGGTCTTGTGGGCTTCCTTTGCGGTCTCCGTTGCGATCCATTTTCTGGTAGTAGCCGTTTACCCGTTCTTTGGAAACACGGTCAACACTGAGACTCCTTCTTTTATCCTCCCCAATTCTTCGGGTCGCGTTGAGGGCATCCAAGTAATCCGTCTAGTTGAAGGGGCTGACCCGATTGATTCAGAGCGTCCGGAGGACCCAGAAGAGATCGAAGACCTCGAAGAACCGGAGCCTGCTATGACTCCTATCCCCATAGTAGGGACTCCAGGTCCAGAGTTGACCCCACCACCCCCATCTGGAGCAGAGCTTCTCCGGCCTCACCTAACTAACCGGATCCTCTGGGAGACACTAAGTTCGAGTGTGTTGGATATAACGTTAGAACAGCGAGAAGAATTGCTGATAGCGAGTGCTCTCGCTCGCTGGAGTGACTCTGCAGCGACTTCGCTGGCGGCTGAGGCAGCCGCTATGGATTGGACGTTCAGAGACAAGGAGGGAAAACGTTGGGGTGTGTCCCCCGGTAAGATCCATCTGGGAGACCTGACACTTCCTCTACCGTTTGGTTTTGGGACTGTAGTTGGCAAGCGAGAAGAGGTAAATGAGCGACTCTGGCAGTGGGATGAGATCTACCGGCAGGGGGTGAGGGCAGAGGTGAACGAGTCCTGGCGAGAGCGAGCAGAAGCGATTCGTCGGCGTCGAGATAGGGAGCGCGCTACACTGCAGCCTGACACCTCGCGGGTTCCTCGTTAGCCGAGTTTCTTTGATCGGGACGATAAGGCGGTACCGCACGGTAGACAGGACCCCCATCTTACGGACTCGAATTGCACTGGCACCGGAGCCGCAGTGTCCCAAGAGCTAGCACCGCGTCTAGACCCCAGGGCCATCGAGCCTGCCCGATATCGAAAGTGGCAGGAAGGAGGCTATTTCCATGTTCCGGCAGACCTCGTCCTTAAAGAAGGACTGTCCCCGTATGTAATCGTGATTCCACCACCGAACGTTACGGCTGCGCTACACATGGGGCATGGCCTTAACAATACCATCCAGGATGTGCTAGTCCGGTGGAGAAGGATGCAAGGTCGCGCATCACTTTGGGTGCCCGGAACTGATCATGCGGGCATCGCGACCCAAAACGTGGTTGAGCGCCGTTTGGCGGCTGAGGGCTCAACTAAAGAGGACCTAGGTCGGGAGCGGTTCGTTGAGGCTATCTGGGATTTCGTGGACGAGACCGGTAGCCGGATCATCGATCAACTGAAATCTCTCGGAGCATCCTGCGACTGGGAGAGGACACGCTTTACGCTCGATGAAACCCTGAGCCGCGCTGTGCGTGAAGTTTTCGTACATCTGTATGAGAAGGATCTCATCTACCGGGGTGAGTACATCATCAACTGGTGTCCAAGGTGCCATACCGCGCTCTCGAACGAGGAAGCGGAGGGGCGCGATAGCCAAGGCAAGCTATGGCATATCCGCTATCCGGTAGATGATTCCTATGCTGAGGCTGCTCGTGCTTCTGCCGATGCAGGGGCTGATGCGGTTGGACGCTTGGATGACGGGCGGTGGTACTTGACTGTGTCTACTACACGACCCGAAACAATGCTCGGTGATACTGGAGTGGCTGTTAATCCAGAGGACACTCGATACGTGTCATTAGTCGGCTCCAGCATCGAGCTCCCCTTCACAGGGCGCATGATACCGTTAGTAACTGATGCGCATGTGGACCCGGACTTTGGATCTGGTATGGTCAAAGTCACACCGGCCCACGACCCCAACGATTTTGAGATAGCAAACCGTACGGGCCTAGATGTCGTCGATGTTATGACCGACGACGGACGAATGAGCGAAAACGTGCCTACTGAGTTCCAAGGGATGGATCGCTTCGACGCGCGCGCGGCTGTACTAGATGCTCTAGCAGAGCAGGGACTTCTGGCTGGAGAAGAGGAGCACACCCACACTATTCCGCACTGCTATAGGTGCGACACGGTCGTCGAACCCCGTCTGTCCCTTCAGTGGTTCGTGAAGATGAAACCTCTGGCTGAGCCAGCCCTCAAAGCATCCCGTGAAGGGACAGTCACCTTCACGCCGGGTCATTGGCAGGGGGTCTACGAGCACTGGATAGAGAACATCCGAGACTGGTGTATCTCCCGACAACTTTGGTGGGGACACAGGATTCCGGTGTGGTACTGCGGGTGCGGGGAGCAGATCGTAGCCCGCGAGGATCCGGCCGAGTGTTCTGTCTGTGGCTCAAGTGAACTCGAGCAGGATCCCGACGTGCTGGACACATGGTTTAGCTCTCAATTATGGCCGTTCTCGGTCTTCGGCTGGCC
>JYMV01026438.1_pt1 | contig 30653 bp, 34 predicted proteins | sample 338911 | NCBI WGS metagenome assembly JYMV01 (sample SAMN03354496, study PRJNA234377) | hydrothermal vent metagenome | biome: Deep sea; feature: Hydrothermal plumes at the Eastern Lau Spreading Center, Western Pacific Ocean; material: Seawater | place: Tonga | collected 2009 | depth 2000 m m
CTTCGTCCTGGCTCATTGCGTAAACCCGAACTCCCTGCCAACCTTGTTGCCCCTGCCCGTTTATTTTCCTCAAAATATTAGCGATTCAACGTTTTTAATGAGACACCCATGGCCGCTGCCACCTGCCTCGTTTTGCCCACTTTATATCTGGTAGAAGGCCCTACAAGCTTGTAGAAACCCACGCTGTGCATTTTTACGTGGTATTATAGAGGGGTATTGTTTTTTTTCAAACGCCAAAAACAAGGCCTCGTCAATGCAATAAATGTCATCAACCAATTCAAATAAAAAGTTCAAATACGCCAAATTAAACGTTGCCTGCCCCACATTTTAGGGGCCTGAATACAATCACAACAATAGAGTAATAACCAATAATAAAACAAACACATAAATGAATCCAGAAAATATATTCTCTACAGAAGCTACATCCATTGTGGATGTACAACATCAGCATGTGATCACCATTGCGCAGGTCCGCCACATGCCATTTAACACGCTTGAATTTTTAAGTGTACACAGGGCCTATGAGAAAAATTTATTGAAAGTAGAAGAGGTATCGGAAGAGGGGAATGTAAATCAGTTGCTGCTAACCAATTTGTCTGATGAATACATCTTCATCATGGATGGAGACATCCTCAAGGGGGCCAAGCAGAACAGGGTGGCCAATACCTCCATTTTGGTAGCGGCAGGGGTAAAGCTGGTTATCCCTGTCAGCTGTGTAGAGCAGGGCAGGTGGGCCTATGACAGGGATGATTTCATGCCATCAGAGGAAGTGGCATACAGGAAGATCCGCGAACAAAAGGCCAGGGATATCTATTGGAACAGCGCGCAGGGCAGCGATAAACACAATGTGGACCAACACCAGGTCTGGGGCCATGTGAACAATTACCTGTCTGACCTTGGAGAACATTCCGCAACGGCCTCTCATTCTGATGCCTTCGAATCCAAAAGAATGGATATTGGAAAGATGATCGATGGCTTTAGCGTCCGGGAAGAGGCCAATGGCCTGGCTTATTTCATAAACGGCAAGCTGTGTGGCATTGAGATCTTCAACCGCGAGGATGTTTACAGTGATTATTTCGGGCGACTGCTCAACTCCATTGCCATGGACGCACAGATCGTCATGAGAAGATCAAATAGAGCTGACACCGGCCGGTTAAGTGCAGGAGAGGTGAATGCGGTAATAAATGATACTGTCGCCTATTACAATAGCAATCTGCAGGCTGTGGATGTCTGTAAAGGAGTATGCGCAGGGGAGGAGCACCGCCTGGTTACCGATAAAGAGGTGTACTACGACCTTTCCTGCGATGGCGAAACCGTGCATCAGTCGATCATGGCTTATGAGAAGGATGACTCTTTTGATGGCAGCAGAAGTCCATACGGGCCGGTTGATCCAGACGACAGGTATGCAGGATCAGCAGGTGAGAAAAGGAGGTATCTCGAGCGCATGATGGACGACAGATAGAGTAAAAAGCACCCCTTACAAGCTTGTAGGTTTATCTTTTCCGGCTTTCCGCAACGTAATATTGGGGTATGAATTAATTGTATAACCAATAACCAAAAACCAAAGACCATGATAAAAAATAAGAAAACCTATTACCAGCTCATACTGGACCGAAGCGGTTCCATGGGCAGCTGTGCAGAAGAGGCCGTTTCCGGGTTTAACGAGCAAGTGCAGCAGATCAAATCCCTGCAAGAGAAATACCCCGAGCAGGAATTCCTCGTATCACTGACAACCTTTAACGAGGCCATGAGCATGGATATCGACAGGAAAAAGGCTGGGGAGATAAAAGAGCTGTACGTACCCCATGGGCGGCATGGCTCAGGAAACAACAGAGAAGCCATTCCGTACATTCCTGATGGCATGACAGCACTTTACGATGCAATAGGGCACAGTGTAACCCACCTGGAGAAACAGATAGGCCAGGAGATCGAAAGGGACCAGGCCACTGCCGTGGTGGTCATCATTACCGACGGGTGGGAGAATTCCTCGCGGGAATACACCTATAGGGAGGTACAGCGACTCATCGGCAGGCTGGAAAATACGGAAAGCTGGACCTTCAGCTACCTGGGTGCTACGCCTGATTCAGTGGATATCGCGGTAAACCTGAACATCAAGGCAAAGAACGCCATCTATTTTGACAAGCGTTACATCAAGAAGACCTATGAGGGCCTTAGTGACAACCTGGATAGTTATGCCAGCGAGAAGCAGGCCTACCGCAAGCCCAAGGACTTTTTGAAAAAGTAATTTATTGATACTAACGAGTTTGCTACCATAATTTTAACATAACATTGAAGCTATATTATATGACTAAAGATCAGAAAAACAGTAACAAAAGGCCCCATAAGGCCGATAAGGATAGAATGTACCAGGATGTGGATTTCCTTACCAGTCTGCGCCCATACAGGAACTTTGAAAATCTGGGTTCCCTGGAAAAAGTCTGTGACTACATAAAGGAAGAATACGATAAGCTGGGATGGAGCAGTCTGGAACAAACATGGGAGGCAGATGGCAATGAGTACAAGAACATCATCGCCTCCTATAATAAGAAGAAAAGCAAGCGGTTGATCATCGGTGCACACTACGATGTGTGCGGTGATCAGCCGGGTGCTGATGACAATGCCAGCGCCGTTGCCGGCTTATTGGAAACAGCACGGCTTTTTGCCGCCAACAAGCCCGAGCTTGACTACCGGGTGGATTTTGTGTCTTATTGCCTGGAGGAGCCGCCCTTTTTTGCAACAGAACTTATGGGAAGCTATGTACATGCAGAATCCCTGTATGACCAGGGAATAGATGTAATTGGCATGGTATGTTATGAGATGATCGGCTACTACACTGCAATTCAACCCTATCCAGGCCCTTTGAAACTATTGGCACTTAAGTACCCCATACGCGGCAATTTCATCATGGTGGTGGGTGTTGAAGAGCACCGGGAATTCAATACGAAATTCCATAAACTGATGTCAAAAGGGTCTAAGATCAATGTACAAAAGATCGATACTCACTGGGTACGTGAATACGCTGAGCTGTCAGACCATAGAAGTTACTGGGCCTTTGGATACCCTGCACTGATGATCAATGACACTGCTCATATTCGCAACCCCAATTATCATTTACCGTCAGATACCATTGATACCCTGAACTTTGACAAGATGAAAGAGGTGATCAACTCAAGCTACAGGGCGGTGACACGAATGTCATAATAACACCGCCAACTGGGAAAAGAGCCCGGGAATGGCTATATTTAATCGGGTTATGTGCCACAGGCATTTGCCCAGATCAATTCAACAGAATGAACATACATTTGATACGGTCAGGCGGTTTTGACGAGGACAGCTTTGCAGATTTGGTGGACCTGCTGCAGAAGTTTGAGGGGCCCCTGAAATTCAGCGCCAGTTCTTATGATCCAAAGGTTGAGGAAGAGAAGATCTGGCGGGAAGAGCTGGACGAGGAGGAGTACAGCAAAAAGAAGATGCCTGCCATGGATGCAGAATACGCAGCTATGAGCGCACCCATGGAGTTCCCGGTTGAGCGGTTCACTGCCTCCAAAGAGGATTTGCTTGCAGAATGTACCGCCTATCGCAAGGAGGAGGACCTGGGAGATGAAGAATTCGTGATCTTGTTCACAGACCTTGCCAACGAGCTCAACTGGTTCAGCTACGGTTCAGATGACGCCAAAGATATCTTCATCCATACAGAAGGGTGGGATTATTTTGTAGACAGCGATCTGCGCTTTCCTTTGGCCCACCAGGTGGCGACCAATATACTTCAAAAGCTGATGTTCGGCACTATGCAGAAACTCATGGAGGCAGTCCACGAATACCCACTAGGTTGCATCAATGATTTTTGCCAACACAAGAAGGATATCTCGCTGAAGATGCGCACAGGTGACATCTGCCCTGACTGCCAGGGCATACTGCAAGAAACCAAGGTACCTCCGGCATTGATCAACCAGGCACTTAATATCATTGAGAGCATACGCTCGCAGATGCTGTTCAAGGAGCGTTTCAGGTACAACCTGCAGCCCAGCCGCATGGAGGTGCGTGGGATAGATAGACGCATATACCTCACTGACCTGGAAGATTACAAGGTCAAGCTTACGCCCCTGGAGCGTACGGTATATTTGTTTTTTCTGGATCACCCGAAAGGGGTGAAGGTCAATTCCCTTTTCGAACATGAGAAGGCTCTGTATGATATCTACCGCTGGGTATCTACCGCTGCCATAGACAGTAGTGTCGCTGCGATGCACAACAGCATCGCCGCTTTGGCGGACCCATTGGGAGATTCACTGGCTCAGAAGATATCCAAAGCCAACAGGAAGTTCAAAGATGCGGTGGGGGAGGATATGGCTCAGCATTACATGATACTGAAAGACCCTGTAACAGAGCGGCATAAGATAGCGCTGGACAGGGATTTGCTGTCATACGCTAAAAGTGTGAAGTATTAATGGGGGATCTGTCTCCACAAACTCGAATAAACCCTCATCAATCGCCATTTAGCCGGTACATAGCGATTTAATGATAAGAACGCCCCCAAGCTTATCATGGCCCGGCGAAGTTTTGCGTTGATAAAGTGTACATTCTACGACCATGTGAGGTAGTGCTTAGCGGAAGGGCGTTGCCACACCCAAGGTATTTGTAGTCCTTATCCAGAATATTCGCCCTGTGGCCGCTTGATTGCATCCAGCCTTTTACAATTTGCCTGGCAAGTTCGAGGTATGTTAGCGGAGTCACGGAATAATGGGCTTTCACATTTGTGAGGTTCCTGGCCGAATGATATTTGACCTTCACCGCTGGCACTTTGTGGATGTTCTCCCCTGTGAACGGAAACCTTCGGCCAAAGTACCAGATGCGGTCTGCATGAGAGGCAAAGGCCTTCCGTTTCCTGTTGGTATGGCTGTAGAACTTTAGGTCCCGCATTTGCTCTGAGTGTAATTGAGCTGCATTCCTTAAGGCAGCAGAATATACAAGAGGCTCCAATTTCCGTTTTTCCCTCTCCTTGTTGGTAAGGTGAAATATGGTGGCGTTGAGTAGTTCCAGGTCGGGGTCTTCAAAATTGATGGACTGGTCAAGTTTCTCGATAGCCAGGAACTCCCTGGTATTGTACCTGGAATAATAGGTGGCAGATTTTGAGGTGGCAACGGAAATCAAGCCTTCATCAATTCCACAATGTGATGAGGTGGAGAATGACAACAAGAAGAATAAAAGCATAAATCGTTTCATGGGCTGGGTATTTGTCTATGATAACCCGGAAGTTGAGTGGTTTATTTGGTTATCGTGTAAGGTGAACCCTTGAAGTCACGTAGGTGTTTACCTTACTTGAATTAACCTGGTGTGTCCTTTAGGTTGAGTGATTGCATCCTCCTTAATACAAAAGCCCCCTGGCTGGCTCTGGAATACAGATTCAAAGCAAAAACTACTCGCTCGTAGCAACTATTTGGTCATTGGTCGAAATGTTGACCAATTGAAATGCTCAAAAACAGCACTTTTGCAATATTATCGCTAACATTATGACGGTGGCATAGTATCGGATTAGGTAGTAATGGATACATACCATGCGGATACAGGGAAATTGCTTTTGTACAATACATTTCCCGTAAGGGGAATGAAACATACTTGCGTAAGGTGAATATCTACACTGATTACTATACCAACCAAGCCAGGGAATACGCAGAGCACCGCCCTACATACCCTGAAGAATTATACAACTTTCTTGCAGAGCACGCTCCCCGAAACAGCAGGGTGCTCGACTGCTGCACCGGGTCAGGGCAGGCAGCATTGGAACTCGCTAAGCGTTTCCCCAGTGTCACGGCAATAGATATTAACGAAGAACAGATCAATAATGCAGCAAGGCATGACAATATTGAGTACCGGGTAGCATCTGCTGAGCAAAGTGGCATGGACGCCAACAGCATTGATTTACTTACCGTCGCCACCGGCATCCACTGGTTGGATCTCGAAGAATTTTATAGTGAAGCCGACCGCATATTAACCCCGCAGGGTATTATTGCAATCTGGGGATATGGTGCCACGAGCATCACACCGGATATTGATGCTGTTCTGGACCAATTTACAGGAGTTACCCTTAAAGACTATTGGGATGATGTACTCTGGTTTGCGTGGAATAATTATAAAGGCCTTGCATTTCCCTTCAAGACAATTAGTGATCCTGGATTCAGGATAACCAAAGAACTTACGCTTGATGCTCTGCGGAATTACCTCTTCACCTGGACTACCTATCAAAGGTACATTACAGAGCGTGGGATAGACCCTTACGAAGAAATCAGGAGTGACCTTGAAGCTGCCTGGGGAGATCCCAACCAAAAAAGAACAGTGACCTGGACCATCACCATGAAGTTGGGGAGAGCCAACTTACAACCGCATGGCGTTACCGTTCGATGATCATTCCCTTTTGTAGAAATGTTGCCATCCCATTTTCTTGAGCGCCGACCTTATTTGGGATGCCCGTCCTTGCATAATCCCAGAGGTAAACTGGCTGGATAACACAATGGAAACGGCTTCTCGTAGCAGCTATTTGAAGATTGGTCGAAAATATGGGGAATTAACGCCCTGTAAATCACTTATTTGTAATTTCTGCTCTATCTTTGCCGGATACGGCCATGGTGTCTGAGGACGCCAGCTTGTTTAGATATACAAGTTTAGAATAGTCAAGGTGTCTTGTTCGCTATACTGGCTTTTGTCAGTCCCGCCTCTGGTGGATAAGACCTAAAAAAGATAGATTGAACTGAGAGGTAATACGGCCCTCCTCATAAAAATTGTAGTGGCAATGGTGGAGGTGGAACAATCCAGCATCCTTGTAAAAATATTGAGCAAAAAATTACAGACTAATCAAATCATTACTAATAATTAAAATCAACATTATGGAACATACATTTAGTAAAGAATCAATCACTTCGGCATTGTGCAATACAATGATTGAAAACGCATTTGCAAAGGCCAATGATTTGGGAATGGGAATTGCAGTGACCATTGTAGATGAAAGTGGAGTAACGAAAGCTTTTCACCGCACGGATAATGCCCCGTTTATTGCCAGCGATGCATCCCGCAAAAAAGCAATCACAGCGGTGGGGTTCGGAATGCCTACGGGCGACAGCTGGTATGGATTCATTAAGGATGACCCTATACTCATGCACGGTGCAGGCCAACTCAATGACTTTATTTTGCTCGGGGGAGGATCTCCGATCATGGTTAATGAAAAAATGGTAGGCGCTATTGGTATTAGTGGCGGCCACTATAAGCAAGATGAAGATTGTGTGAAGGCGGCATTGGAAGTACTGCAAACTGCGACGGCATAATTAATGGCCAGGGATGTTGAAATAATAACCAGTATCGATGATATCTCCAAACAGCTAGGGAATGTAACTGATATACAGGGACTGACCTCGAGTGTCGAGAAGATCATCGATAACATTGTAGAGGTACCCTATACTGGCTTGTACCTGTTTGACCCGGTTTCGAAGGGCCTGAAGTTGTATTGTGCAAAAGGCTTTACAAAGGCAGAGCAGAAAGAGGCGGAACGCACTGCAATGGAGAGACATCCGGGGGAAGTTTTCATGAACCAAAAGACGCTGATAATAGATGATGTGGAGGGTGACGGCTTGAAGCAATCGCTGTCAAGCAAGAGAAGTTTCAGGGTCAGGTCAAGGTTATGGCTGCCGGTCAAGAGCATCGACGAAAGTGTTGGTGCTTTTGGCCTGGCCAGCTCTGAGAAAAATGCATTTTCCGACTTGCATGTGGCGTTGCTGTCTTTTACCTGCAATCTGGCAGGGGTAGTATACAAAAACATTATCTATGCCGGGGAGAAAAGAATCTTTGAAAAACAGATCTCTTCTTTCAAAACAGAAAGGACCCACCTGGAAGAAGAAATTGAACAGATTAAATCAAAGCAGCAAAATCTTCAGAGAACACTTTCGGAAAGAGAATTGCTGATCAAGGAAATTCACCACCGTGTGAAAAATAACATGCAGGTAATTACCAGTTTGATCAACCTTAGGTTAAACGATAGGAATACGGATGTTCATCCTGAATATAACTACTACATGACGGACCTCATGAACAAGATCAGAACTATGGCCCTGATTCATGAAGTTGTGGATGAAAGTAACGACTTTTCAAGAATTGACATCGTTAAATACACACAAAGAATTGCTGAACTAGCGTGCCAGGCATATGGGATAGATATAAATAACGTACAATACAAGTTCAAGGATAAACCCCTATATGTTGACCTTGAAAAAGGTATCTCATGCGGCCTTATCCTTCACGAACTCATTACCAATGCCATAAAACATGGTTTTGATGAAAATCTCGATGAGAACAACCTCATATCCATTGGGATTGTGAAGAGGAAAAACAAACCAATAGAGCTGGTGATTGAAGACAATGGCAAGCCTTTCAAGGAGGACTTCGATCTGGAGAAAAGCAATAGTTTTGGTATGAGCATCATAGGGACATTAGTAGAGCAATTGGATGGTAGCCTCTCTTTGGAAAAGGCAAAAAAGCGATATTCCCTGAAGTTCCATCTGAACGGTAAAGCATAAATCAACCTTCCGGATCAGGGTTTGCTCTCCTCCTGATCACTTTCACCATCTGCCCCATACCACTTGAACTTCCTGGATAGGTACATGACTATCGCCAACACAAGGAATAGGCCCAGGCTTCCCAGCAAGAGGGAGTAATCCTCCATTTGCAGGATAGAGAACAAGAATATATACAGGGCAGTCAATACAGTGCCCATCAGAGCTGTTAGCTTGACGTCTTTGAAAATACTGTGGGAATACCCGGTGATCATCATAACTATTGCGGCACTTCCCACGAGGTAGGATGTGTTAAAACTGATATGTTCTGACAGAGAGATCAGCAGCGCATAGAAAATACTCAGGCCAAAACCCACCAGCAGGTACTGAACAGGGTGTATGCGCTTCTTATTGATGATCTCAACAAAGAAAAAGATCAAAAACGTGAGAAACAGGAACATGTTGGCGTACTTGGCTGACCGCATGGATTTCTGGTAATGATCTACTGGAAAGAGAAATCGAACGCCGAATGACGCCGTATCGATGTTCTTCGCATCATCGACCCATTGCTGTGGGAAATTCCGGTTCAGGTGCAGGACTTTCCAATTGGCCGTAAAGCCCGAGCCATCCTTGCTGATTTCCCGGCTGTCAGGTAAAAAAGAGCCGTCGAAGCTCGGCGTTCCCCAGGATGAGCTGATGGACACGTTGGTTTCTTTACCCAACGGTACAAAATTCAGGCTTTGACTGCCGTTGATATCCAGGTTCAGGTTAAAGTCATATTGAGTGACATTGGGGTCAGCGCTGCTAATATTGACGTTTGTGCTCACACCCGATTTGAGGTCAGCGTTGTTCTCTATGCCGGGATTAAATACGAATTGTTCACCGTTCCAATCCATGTCAATGGTTTCCTGAATTCCCCTCATGTCAGGTATGCCAATAGAAATCCTGGCTTCTTCCCATTTGATGTTCTCAGGTGGGACGCCCCACTCCTTGAATGATGGTTTTGGGAAACTGCCTGATATTTTAAGCGTGGAGTTGTACACAACGACCTTATACAATCCCCTGTACCGGATTTCCGGCTCCACAACGCCTTCAAAGTACAGGTCGTTGGGAAGGAATTGAGCATGCTTCACCACATGCCGCAGCTTGTCCTCGCTGTCGCGGTAATAGCTTGTATAGGGAATCGTAAGCATGGGCCCCGTAATGGTTTGGGCGTAACCCCATTTGGAACTTACCTCGTTGACCACATTGTTGCTTCTCATTTCCCGCTCAGAGATCAGTGATTTTATCATTGAGGTGGGGATCATGAGCATAAGCATGAGAAAGCCGATGGATGCCAGCTTCACCATGATAGAGTTTTTGAACCAGTTATTTAATTTCTTAAAGGATGGTAGTGCAGATTGCGGGGCAACGTTTTCCATGATATTGATGTTTTTAATGATTAAGTCTATAAGTTCCCAGTATTCCCAGGTGATCTGAAGAAGTGCCTTCGATACTGGTAAATCCCAGGCAAGTCAATTCTTCAGAATGAAATATGTAATCCAATGGTATTTGAGCTATTTTCAAAGAGGCCGGGTAGGTCGGTGTTAACGTCTTGCGGCTGTCTTTGAGTAGGGTTGCCTCCTTGAATTCAGTAATTGCGGAATCCCAGGGAACGGAATTGAAGTCGCCAATAGCGACTTTTGGCCCGGTGATATTATCAAGGTGTGAAGCCACTTGTTGGATGTGTTGATTTCGCTGCGTGTGGCGTTGAGGACTGGTAGGTGAGGGTGTGTGTGACGTTACGAAATGCACTTTGGTTCCGTTGATAGACATATCTCCGCGAATATTGGGCAGGCTGCCACTGTAGAACTCTTCAACATCTGACAAGCGGTGTTTTGAGAATACGGCAATACCATAGCAGCAGGCTTCCTGTGGAAGCGCAAAGAAGTACGGGTATTCTTCGGCCAACTCGTCTGTCAGGGCCTCCTGCCAGCTCTTGTTAACCTCTTGAAAGGAGATAAAGTCTGCATTAGTGTCTTTTGCAGCCTTGATTGTTGCCAAATAATTTTCATTGTACTTGAGCACATTGAAATGTGCAATTCTCAGTCCTGCATTGGTTTGGATGTTTCCAGGCTCCATATTGATAAGGGGGGGCATCATAGAGCTGATCGTGAGGATGGAGCACAAACCTAACAAGGCAAACCTAAACTTCCGACGCAACAGCCAAATGAAGGTGATGAGTACAATTGCGGCCAGAATTTGGATGGCAAAGGCCTTGACCAGGCTCAGCATCCAATATTCAGGTGCAAAGCACAACAGGCCTACCGCAGGGAGCAGACACACGGCAAATATCTTTTCCAGGGTTTTAAACATTGCGCTTCTCCATTTTAGTTATAAGATTGTGGCAAATGAGCGGTTTGTTAGCTGCCAAAACCACGGTATGCACCTGTATTGCTATCAACGTTATGGATAAGACCATTTCCCTCTGTTTTTAATAAAAGAATGCCTGATTTTCACAGACATTCTTTTAATGATTAGTCAATGTAATGTCCTGTACTGTCTATTAATCCTAATTTTTGACAAACTACCCAAGTATCTACATACTCATTTCTTACTGTAAGCAAAGTTCCATCTTCTTTTTTGAGATCTTTATTCCAATCTCCAACGAAACAAAGAGGATATACTTCAAAAGCTATATAACTTTCGTTATAAAATTCATGAAATTCCTCCATTACTACAGATGAATCAGTGAGTATACTTGGAAATTGAAAATATGTACTATTAAACTCATAAGGTCTATAATAACATCTACAACCCTCTTCTGAAGTACTGTATATATAATCTTTCAATTTTAATTCAGAAGCTACATAAGACACTTTCCATATAATATAATCATCTATTTCCTCTATTTCCTTCTTTTCATGACCAAATGATACTACAACACTAAATGATACTAATAGTAATACAATGAAGAAAACAATTTTCTTTCTTCCACTTAATTTTCTTTTTTCTTGTTTCATAATTTCCCAATGTTTCTGATTAATTTCATCTTGTAAATATTAAGGAATGATTTCATCATCATCCTCATGTTCTCTATACCATCTCATTATTGAATCCCATTCAAGACTATCTTGTTTGTCTTGAATACTCTTTGCAATTTCTGCTTCAATTGATCTGGATTTTTCACACCAGATAGTAGAAAGCAATGCGCCTATTACAAGAGATAAACATGCCCAATATGTAAATCCATATTTCTTCATAATTCCCTAATTTGTAATTGATAATTTATTATTTTAGGTATACTATAATAAAGTGACTGAAGGATGAGAGAGGCCCTCCAGGACAAGCGAATCTTAGTTATTGTTTTCATCTTCAAGTGAATTATTAAAAGTACTTTGAAATACAAAGTAGATCAACAAAAAAAAACGTGACCTGGATCATTTTATTGTTTCCCGCCTTTCTTTATTAATTTTTCAATGGCGTCTAAATGGTTTGTAAATGCCTTTTTACCTCCGGTGCTGGCCGAGTAGGAGGTATTGGGCTTCTTGCCTATGAACTGCTTGGTTATTTTGATATAGGAGACTTTCTCCAGGGCGCTGATATGACTTGCCAGGTTGCCATCCGACACTTGAAGCATTTCTTTCAAGGACGTGAAATCCACTTTTTGATTGACCATCAAAATTGACATGATTCCCAATCGAACCCTATTTTCGAAGGCCTTGTTGAGCCCATGTATAATACTGCTCATTTCTCGTACTTGAAGTACATTACCGTACCATATACAATGTGCAAAACACCAAATCCAATTGCCCAAAACACCAGGCCATAACCAACATAAACACTGGCTATCAATCCCAGAATGATTTCTGAAATTCCCAAATACTGAATGTCATTCAATGTGTATTTGCTGGCATTGATTAAGGCCAGGCCATAAAAGACCAGGGTTGTTGGAGCTACCATGTACACCTCTCCATGCAATAGTAGAATGATGCAGAAGAGTCCGCCCGTAACCAAAGGTATCGCCAGATGGAACAATAGTCTCCTGGTACTGGAGTTCCACAGAGATCCACCCTTTTGCTTTGTCCGTCTCCAGGTGAATAAAAATCCAAGCCCCAGGGCGGAAACCAGTACGCCTACAGACAATGTAAATAAGAATTGAAGAAAATCCATTCTTATAAACTCAGCTTCGGTAAATATGTGGTGGTAGAAGTTGGGGAAGTAGGCATTGTAGCCAAAATATCTGTACGCTATTGCAGCGCCGATTAGTGCGCATATTCCAGCGGAAACACCTGACAATCCACTTAGGGATATAAAGCGCGTAGAGCGCTCCATTAAGTTTCTGATCTCCGTTAGGTTTTCTATTTGCTCATCTTGTTCTGTCATAGCTCTGTTTATTAAAAGTACTTTGAAAAACAAAGTAACAAAACAAATGTGGTATATCCAAGCGCCATGAACTGCAGGATGTATCTTTTTTTTGGGTGCTGCATTATATAGTAACAACAGCATTCAGGAATTAGGGTAGGGCAGGGCGCGCCATTAAATCAACAAGCAGGGCAAAAGGGGATGGCGGCCCTGTTTCTGCTACCAATTTCCTTTTATTACCTGGTTTTTCATCCAAATTATCCTTCACTGTATCAGATTGAGTCCCAAAGGGAAGAAGCTCATTAAAATATTTCAGCTGCAGAATCGGTTTAGTATATGAGAATTATTCCTCTGCCTGTGGCAATTCACTCTCCAATGAAAATAAATTACGTCGCCTTAATTGCGGGATGTTCAAATTGTGAGAGCGGTGAATGCAAAGGATATTGTCTTTCTATTTGCTATTTGTGCGGGTTGTGATGCTCAGTACAGTGCAAGCTCCATGTCTCCAAAGACATCCAGGTTCTCTTCCAACTCAGAAGCTGAGACGATTGGTATTGTCCAGGTACATGAGGATACATTAGACTGGGATGAGGCCGATTCGATAGCTTTCGGATGGTGGGAGGATGAGTGGTACACAACTATCGACAGTCAGACCATTCCATTAGTTCTGCTGCCCACTCTTACATACGACAATTGGAAAAACCACCTTATACGGAGGAGAGACAGTCTCAAAACACGGTACGAGCTGGCGGGAAGCGATTCGGGCAGGATGGCAGTTCTTAAGGAGGCAGAGAAATGTCTATTGAATAATTTAGTGAATGGGATTATTCCCCATTGGTATGGCACTCCCTGGGAATTCAATGGCCATACGGATGTTCCTGGAGAAGGTGAAATTGCCTGCGGATATTTTGTTTCAACTACTTTGCTGCACGCCGGTTTTAATCTGAACCGTTATAAGCTTGCACAGCAGAGTGCCTATAATGAAATTAAGACCCTGCAGACCACAGGGTCCGTGCACAAATTGATCAACAAGGACGTTGACGAGCTGGTTGAGCTGGCCCAATCATCACTGAAAGAAGGGCTCTACGTTATTGGTTTGGATTTTCATGTTGGCTACCTGCTGAAGTGGAAGGAAGAAGTTTACTTCGTGCATTCAAACTATTGGTATCCCAGCCAGGTGATTGTTGAGTATGCAAAGACCTCAGTTGCCCTTATGGGCAGTGCATCCTATTATATTGGGGAGGTGACAACGAACAAGGCCCTATTGAAAAAGTGGCTCTTCAACACCAGGATATCAATTGTAATGGACTAAAGCGACTTCAACTTTCGCTTGATTTCCTCAGTGAGTTTGGGACGGACCCGCCCCTTGTGGTAGATATTGCTCTTTCCAAAGTCTATCTGCTTGCGGAGCTCACGCTGTTTTTCCATGGGCAGGTGGATGAACTGCACACACTCCTTACAGCAGCATTCTTCATACTTTTCTTTGCAGGCATCACACTGGATGAACAGTAGATGACAGGCTTCGTTGGCGCAATTGACATGGGTATCACCAGGTGCATCACATTGGTGGCAGTTGGATATGATGTCATCGCTGATACGTTCGCCCATTCTCTTGTCGAATACAAAATTCTTGCCGACGAATTTGTTCTCTAATCCTTGCTCCCTTGCCTGCCTGGTGTATTCTATAATTCCCCCATCCAGCTGGTGCATATTGTCGAATCCTTTGTGTTTAAACCAGGAGCTGGCTTTTTCACAACGGATCCCACCCGTACAGTACATGACGATGTTCCTGCCTTTCAAGGGCTCCAGGATCTCTTCAATGACAGGCAGTGAATCGCGGAACGTATCTACATCAGGTGTAACAGCGCCATTAAAATGGCCTACCTCACTTTCATAATGGTTGCGCATATCAACAACAACGGTGTTAGGGTCGTCTGTAAGCTTGTTGAATTCCTCAGCATTCAGATGGGTGCCACAGTCGGTTACGTCAAAGGTGTCGTCAGTGAGGCCATCCGCCAGGATCTTCCTTCGTACCCTGATGGCCAATTTGATAAAGGACTTACCATCATCCTCAATGGCGAGGTTGAGCCGGATTCCTTTGAGAAACGAAATGTTGTCCAGAAGCTCGATAAAGTGATCAAACACTTCCTTGGGAACGCTCATCTGCCCATTGATACCTTCAGCTGCCAGCTCAATACGGCCGAGCACGCCAAGCTGGTCCAGGTGTGAGTACAGGTGATCCCGGAATACCGCCGGGTTGCCTATCTGCTGGTATTTGTAAAGCGACAGGGTAATGCGTTCTATGGCATCATTGGCTAGCTGCTCTTCCAGTAGTTTCTTGTCTATGCGATTGTGAAGTTCCACGTCAAACGCAACAATTCTATTCAATTACGGCGATGGGATGGCCGTTAATTACGGGCACAAGAGGAGCATGTATACAGTGATCTCATTCATGATCATTGTATCACCAAATTTTCATTCCCACGCCAAGAATAAACACTGAATCCCGAAACAAGCCATCAGGTGCCTTTTCCCTCGTTATCACGGGGCCTCCCATATTGAGCCTGATGAATGTGCTTTTATTCAGCTGATAACTAGCTCCTGACGTAATATTAAGTGTAAGTCCGTCAGAACCCATTACCTCAACCACCTCACCTGATTCCTCAACAATTTTTGAGTTGCTCAGCCGCAAAATGGGCAGCACACCCAACACAAGACTCAGCTTGTTGAATTGAAATCCACGTTCCAACCGGAGAATAAGATCGGCACCTCTACTTAAGTGCCTGGAGCTCTCATAGTGCTTCCTGTCAAACTGATTTTCAAATTGCGCAGAGCTGGAATCAACAGAGATCTTCTTCCTTATAAATTCATTGGAGTTGGAACCGAAGCTGTGCTGATATCCAATCACTGCTGACCACAGCTTGTAGCGAACGGAAAGTCCTCCTAAGGCGCTGAATAATCCCAGGGATGTTTGATATACCATTGGCATTGCGTTACCCTCATCTTTGAGATTGCCAACATTGGTTGGAATGATTGCTCCAAGGGTATAAGCCAGGCTTATGTTGTTCCCGGATTTAAAGGTGTTCTGCATTGTTAGGGTAAGGTCACCAGTCCCTGACGTTGTTCCAAGATTTCCCTGCACATAAGTAAAAGGCATTTTTACATTGACAAGGAGCCGCTCTCTCACCCTGGCTGAATAACGAAGAACGTAATTGTAGATATTGGTTTCCCTTACACCAATGCCATAAACCAGGTCAAGGCCAATTTTATGTTTTTCACTGGCCACATTGGCGTTGAGCAGCGCTTCCATGCTTGCTTCAGTAAAATTGATCGTGCTGGTGGAGTCCTGGGTATTCGCCGAATTCAATGCTCCTGATGTGCAAATTCCCGGATCGCTGCAACCTTGCGCATTGAGCGTTTCGAATGAAAAGCAGAATAGGATGAAAACAGCAGCCGAAATTTTGTAAACCATGGTAAGAAACGATTCTACTACGAACGAAGGTAAATAAAAAAAATGTGGTAGTTTTATGGTGGCAAAATCACCATCCCAATGCTGAAGCGGTATCTTATATGTTTCGTGGCCGTGCTGTTATTCTCAGCACAATTAGGTTTTTCACAAAGCAAGGAACAGGTTTATGCCGGTGTCATTTTTCATATTATGAAATATGTTGAATGGCCGGAAGTGGGCAATACAATGACAGTGGGTGTGCTGAATGACAATCAACTGACGGCAGCACTGAACAAGGTCGCGGCAGGCAAGAAAATTGTCTTCAAGAATATCGAAGTTGTAAAGTTCTCTGACCTAAGCAAGCTCAAGAACACCAATGTATTGTTCGTGCCTCAAAAGATGACCGCTGACCTGGGTGCTATCGTGAACAGTGTAGATGCCAGTGAGATATTGGTCATCTCAGAAAAAAAGACGAAAGAGCAAGGTGGAGCTAGCATTAACTTCATTGAGCAAAGTGGCAAATTGCGATTTGAGGTCTACGTGGAAGTCTTTGCAAAGACAGAGTTGAAGATGTCGGAGCAGCTTAAGAAGTATGCCATCATAATAGTAAAAGCATGCTAGCTGAAATCCATTCCAATACCTGCCCTTTATCCTAAATTCATTACAGCCAGCCCGTTTCATTTGCAACCCATTGGAATAACATGAATCTAAGCCTTAATCAAAAGATAGCGCTGGGGTTTCTGGTTCTGGTTCTTACCTATGGTTCCCTGGGATACATTAGCCTGCGGAACCTGGACAAGAGTCGGGAAATAACGAATAAGAACCTCCTCATTAACCAGCCTTCCATCATACTCCTCAACGAGCTCAAACTCCTGGTAGTTAACTCAAAGCACGCCAGTGGTACGTGGGTAACAATTGACATTCGCAATAACCCCGACAAACAGGCGCTGCACAAGCTCCATTCAACAGACTATCCTGACTTTAAAGGACGTCTTGAAGAAAAAGTAAGTCTGTGGACGGACACAACTGACAAGGATTCTATAGCATCCATTATTGGCAATTTCGAAGATGTGCTGGCAATGGGGCAGACAATAATGACAACATTACCGGATATAGATGCCTACCAGGATTTTCTGGTCCGAATTGAAATGGAATCTACACTGGAGAACATTGAATATGAGTCAGATATAATATTAGAGAGGCTGGAGGTCGTATTACGGCGCTTCAAGGCCAGGGCCAAGCAGCAGGATGTTGAAATGTTGGAATCATTCAGATCCATCCGTTACTCGAACATTTTCCTTTCGATTATAGCCATCATTATTGGAGTGATTGTCACCTTTTACATCTTGAGGGTAGTGCGGTTGGAAGAACAAAAGAGGTTTGTTACAGCCGAGCGCGATGCTGTGCAGGAACAAAAAGACATTATTGAAGAGATCAATCAGGAAATAATGGACAGCATCAATTATGCACAGCGGATACAGAGGACAATATTGCCGACAACAGACACGCTCGATGTGCACTTGAAGGAGCATTTTGTTTTCTACAAACCCAGAGACATCGTGTCAGGTGACTTTTATTGGTGCATAAATCACACCGACGGAAATGTGTGGTTAGCCGCCGCCGATTGTACCGGACATGGTGTTCCAGGTGCTTTTGTCAGCTTCGTGTGCAGCAAAGCGCTGCAGGAGTGTGTTCAGGATCAGGATATCACCGAGCCGGCAGCGGTACTTGATAAAACGACTGAGTTGGTGGAAGGAGCTTTTGAAGGTGGAGTGGCTCAAAATGTGAAAGATGGAATGGACATTGGACTTTGTAAGATCAATATTAGAGAGAAAAAGGTTGAGTTCGCTGGTGCGTATAACCCTCTGTATCTGATCAGGAATGGAGAGATGTCAGTCTCCAATGGAGATCGTCAACCTATCGGAGCTCATGAAGACCGGGTGCCATTTACCAATCATTCCATTGATCTTGAGGAAGGCGACATGTTGTATGTATTCAGTGACGGTTTTATAGACCAATTTGGAGGCCCTAAAGGTAAGCGGTACATGTCAAAACGGTTTAAGGCTTTACTCACTTCGATGGCGGAAGAGAAGGTTGCTGTTCAGTCTGAACTACTGCAAAAGGAATTCACTTCATGGCAGGGTGAGGAGCAGCAGGTGGATGACATCCTGGTTATAGGTGTCAGGATTTAAGTGCCCTGGTGCTTCCATATGTTTGCCCGGTGAGATGGGTTTCTAACAGCGCGCACTCTTTCGCTTCTTCCCAATACTTCCCCTGTCAATCACTTTTTGAATATAATCGGGGGCAGGAGGAACTTTACAGGCCGTTCCGCCCATATCCACACTTACCTTCCCGATCTTCTTTCCCACCTCTACGGCCTTGGTGGTCAGGGCTGGAATATAACTTCCAATGGCAATTACAAAACCGTTCATGGTAAAGCGTACACGGTTCGGGGCTTTGTGGATGTTGTGCTCCACGTGGTCCAACAGCTCGGCGTATTTGTCAATATCAAGCTCTTCATCCGGCCTGAGCGATGCACAGCTGGACAAAGTGGACCACCCCGCTGAGGCAATTCGTTCTTCTTTTGATCCAATCCACTCCAACCCCAACTCATATCCGTATCCGGTTTCAGCTGCAACCCATGGAACGGTGTATTCAGAGATCATGTACCAGTAAGCACCATCAGCCCACTTATTAAGGTCAGCTTTCGAAATGGCCTTCTCATCAGCAATGAGTCCTGCCAGATACATGGCATCCGAATTCCCCGTTGCGTATAGCTCCAGTGATAAGTCATGATCAGTTTTCACCCGTTTTTGGATCTTTTTTAGGTCCTGTACCTTGACTCCATAAAAAGGCTCACGGGCTCCGTGCTTCAGGAAGATGTTTTTCGTTCCCTCATTTCCATAACCCTCCAGTTCTTTAAGTACTTCTTCAGCTGTCATTGATCTGTTTTAGTTGTCAGGTTTTCAAGACAATCGATAGATCCCCATGTTCCCTTCAAGTACCCCATCGAAGTCAATGCCAAGATCGATCAATTTCCCGCTATGTATGTCAAAAACCCACCCGTGAATCGTTATCGCCTTATCGCGATGTGCTTTTTGTACCACTGCTGTTTTGATGATGTTGACGCATTGTTCTTCAACATTTAGCTCTACAAATCGCTTATGCCTGTCTCCCTCATCTGTAATGGCATCCAACTTTTCCATGTGTAATCTATATACATCCCTGATGTTCCTTACCCAGGGGTTGAGCATTCCAAGATCCGTATGATGCATGGCGGCCTTGATACCCCCACAATCATAATGGCCACATACCACAATGTGTTTAACTTCAAGATGCTCTACGGCATAATTGATTACAGACATTATATTAAGATCCGTATTGGGTACCATGTTGGCGATATTTCGGTGTACAAATACTTCACCCGGCTCCAGGCCCATCATGGCCTCAGGACTGACTCTGCTGTCTGAACAACCTATATATAGCATGTAAGGGTTTTGCCCCTTCGATAAATTGACAAAAAAGTCCTCATCTTTTTTCAGCTTATCGGCAATCCACTGCTGGTTGTTCTCGAAAATTTTCTCAATTTTCATAATTGTATAATACTATGGGGTTACATCAATTCTGCCATAAATCTAATTCACACTACCTATACACCAGAACTAATATACAAATTCTTAAATCGAAATCGCCCGGCGCAAAATAGATGTTGTTCCCGCAGTAGCTTAAGAAAACAGAACCTGCTTCCATCAGTCTTCCATCTTTACTGCAACAGGGTAACTCAGGCCCATGCCCTTTTTAAAGTGCTGATTCACAAAATTAGAAGTGTCAACGGATATTTCCGCAGTAAATAACATGCCGGAAGGCGCAAGTGGAGGCAGCTCCAGGGTAGCTGTTTGGTTTTTGTGCTCCCGTATATATTGCATTCTCTGATCATATGATTGACTGTAAACCCTGGTGATCTCTTGTTGGGTAAAGAGGTGATAGGTAAAGAGAACTGAAGAGAATAAAATAGGTATATATAGTAGGGATGTTAACCACTTACTCCCGATCTCCAGTCTTTTACCAATAATAAAGTAAATGCAACACACATAAACTATTGTGAAGATTGAAATTGAAAATAGGGCTCTGTAGGCACCAACATCCTGAGTTTTATATGTTATAGATAATTGATAGAAAAATATCAGCAGTCCATAACCCAGCGTTAACCAAAGTAGTTTCCGCTTCCATCTTGGGTCAATCTCACTCCCCCTAAAATAGTGACCGAAATATATCATAGGTAAACAAAGAAGGAGAATATACGGCAAGACCCAAGGCAACCTTGTAATAATAATAATGCCGGTCATTTTAATATTCAGCAACAGGCAGTGCAGGATATTCATCTCTTCAAAAAACGACTCTCTTACCCTATTACCTTCACCTATATATAGCAAAGTAAAAGCGGCCAGACAACATGTAAAAGCCAGCAAAGATCGAGATACAATTGGCCTGTTAACTGAATTTAAACCGTGATGGAGCCGAACCGAATAAGCTACAAACAACAGCAAACTTAGTATTGATATTATAGCTACCGGACCACTGGAACCTCCAATGTAAATAAAGGCCAGGCAGCCTATCACTGACATCAAAGTGCTTTGCTTCTGGTTCAAGATCCAGGCTGCTCCGAGTATCAGCATCATGTTGCTCCACAGATATGTGCACGAAGAACAAAGAAGAAACCAGGTTTCATCAATTTTAATTGTTGTAATAAACAAAAGGCTGACAGTAAAGACGCTGAGGTTAACGCGGAGCCACAAGTTGAATTTGTCCAGCATATATGCATTCTGTTTTGTCTTGGTTAGCCGATTAAAGAGATTGGTCATCAACAGGAACACACTCAGGCTAAGCAGCAGAAAATTGACAATTCCAAACATGAGAAGGCCATAAGAAGTCTTCTTCGTCAGCGCTAGTACCAGGCTGTTCAGGAATACTGATGCCCATCTGGTACTCCAGTTATTGTATTCGAAAATTGTCCCCTGTAATATTCCATGGTCATTTAAATTCGCCAGGAAATAGAAGTCATCAAAAGCCAGCCGATTGTTCAGGGAAAGTGCAGTGAAGAGAAGTATAAAGGAAAGGTTGCTTAAGGCAAGAAAAATGGATAAAGGGTGTATTTTTTTCAAAACTGAAAAACTAGGCGGTTGCGAGTTGAAAAAGGACATGTGTCACCTGATATTGTATATTGGCCGAAACTGCTGGTCCAATCACCGTCCTGAGTTTCTGCCAATATACAAAATACCCATCGGCGATGTGAATATACTGTTTCAGATAGGACTGGTAAGTATTGAGGAGGGATCCCGATACGACACAACCGGAGAAAAGGCAACCCCAAGCCAGGCATCCTGAATCTTATTTAACTTGAAATTCACTCGGCTGATATTTTGCCTTTCCGAAATTCCTGAAGACCATTCTGGTTCCGGGTAAAAGCACCGTTTGTTGGTTTCGCAAATTTCTTGTGCTAAAAGTTTCACTTAAACCATCAGCAGTAGGAGCTGGGGCTTCTCGCCTGCCTAGTGTTGTACCTCAAAAAAGGCATTGGGGCCGATAACATTCGAGTTTCTGGCAACTTCAACTTCATTCGATCTGCTGGATAATTGACGGTTGTCTTTAACTACAGCAGTTTCCCGTTCTTCCTTCGAGTTTGCAGTGTATTCAGCATTTGCACTGATCAATGAGAATAAAAGGCTCCCAATAATTACCGTTCCAATAACTATTCGGCCGGTGCTGATAAGGCCTGCTTTTTTTCTTTTCATTACATTTAATCTCATAATCATGATACAAAATAACGGTATAACTGGCAGCCCCTATAACCAACAATGTGCGGTTTGTTGCCGATGTAAGATTTAAGCGAAATTGTTGCGTGTGTGAGTGGCATGCTGTACACATTGATAAAGCGTAAATAGGTAAGGCCTCAATATTTACGGACTTCTCTAATTTATTATTCTGTTATATCTGTTATATTTGCTAAGGTTAGTAAGAGCAATAAATTCAGGTTTCTGGATTTGGGAATGGTTGTCAAGGCTTAAAATTGCAGCATGGCACCTTGTTTTATTAACCTTTTAATCATGACAAGGTCTGTTTTTGCAAATAATTTTTTCAATGGTCGAATCGTAAGATTCATATATTCCATGATTAGGAATTCATCTCGCTTTGAGAAAGTAAAATAAAATGAACATCAATGGCTACCCCTATTAAAATATTCGTACTGGAGGATGACAAGTTCTACGGTGAGTGGTTGGAATATCAGCTTTCCTTGCATCAGGATCGTCAGGTGAGGAAGTTTGAAACGGCAAGTGAGATGTTGAAACACTTGCATGAACAGCCTGCGGTAATTACGCTGGATTATTATCTGCCAGACATGCCGGGTGATGAGGTGTTCAAACGCATTCAGCGCGAATTGCCAGATGTGCCGATCATCATAATCTCGGGGCAGGAAGATGTGGCCGTTGCAGTGGAATTGGTACAGAAAGGGGCTTACGACTATATCACCAAAGGAGAGGAAACGAAGCAACGCCTCCTGAATGTGGTGAATACCATTTGCGAGAACGCCGGCCTGCGCAATGAGGTGAACTCTTTGCGTAGCGAGATAGCATTGAAACATGATTTTAGCAAGAGGATCATCGGTGAAAGCAAGGTGGTAAAGCAGTGTTTTGGGTTGATGGAAATGGCAGCTGGAAGCAATATAACAGTTTCTATTACAGGGGAAACGGGTACAGGTAAGGAACTGGTGGCTAAGTGTATTCACTATAATTCAGCCCGAAAGAAGCATCAGTTTGTGCCGGTGAATGTGGCCGCTATTCCCAGAGATTTATTAGAAAGCGAGCTGTTCGGGCATGAGAAAGGCGCCTTCACCGGTGCGGTGGACGAACGCATGGGAAAATTTGAGGTAGCGCATAATGGAACCCTTTTCCTGGATGAGATTGGTGAAATGGACCTTGCCATGCAGGCCAAGATTTTGAGGGTATTACAGGAACAGGAGGTCACACGTATCGGCGGAAACAAGGTGGTAAAGCTTGATGTGCGCATTATTGTTGCCACCCATAAGGATATTGGTGAAGAAGTGCGCAAGGGCACGTTTCGGGAAGATCTGTATTACCGCCTCCTGGGTTTACCTATCAATTTAGCACCTCTTCGCAACCGGGGTAATGATGAATTGATATTGGCAAAGCATTTTTTAACTCAATATGCTAAAGAAAGCGGAGGTAAGGCAATTGTATTGAGTGAAGATGCGAGCGCAAAACTAAAGGAATATCCCTTTCCTGGTAATATTCGGGAACTGAAGGCTGTGATGGATCTTTCTGCTGTTCTTTCCGATGGCGAGGAAATAAAGCCTGAGCATATTCAATTTCATTCCGCCAGTTCGCTTAATAGTGTGCTCAACGAGGGCCTTACGCTGAAACAATACATTCAAAACATCGTAAAATACCACCTGGTAAAAAACAACGACGATGTCATCCTCGTGGCCAAAAAACTAGACATTGGCAAGAGCACCATTTATCGAATGCTCAAAGAAGGCTAATAATTCCAATTATGGAAATAATTCCTAAAACGGGAATTATACTACCACGGCCATTTTTATAACTACAAGAAAGCCAGCCATTTAGGTGATTGCTGGAATTCTGGCTTTGGTTTTGTTTGGACATTGCCAAATCTATTGGTATTGCTTAAATACGTTCATATTATTATTTCCGCCATTAGGCATATGCTGGTGATTAGCCAAAACCGAGCGTATTGCATATACACAAAATTATGGCAATGATGTAATATGTGGAGCGCCAATAAAGTAACAATCAGATCATTAACTAAAAATTTAGGTTATGAATAAGCAAAAGCGAATTAACAATATAAAGCGTGATTGGGAGGATAATCCTAGGTGGAATGGTGTTCAGCGGCCTTATTCAGCGAAAGAGGTTCTGGAACTCCGGGGTTCTTATGATATTGAGTATACATTAGCCAGTAGGGGCGCAGATAAATTATGGAACTTGCTACATAATGAGGATTATGTGACAGCTTTGGGTGCCCTTACCGGTAATCAGGCTGTGCAGCAAGTTCAGGCAGGATTGAAAGCTATTTACTTAAGTGGCTGGCAGGTTGCGGCAGATGCCAATCTTAGCGGGCAAATGTATCCTGATCAAAGCCTGTATCCTTCTGATTCTGTTCCGGCTGTTGTTAAGCGCATCAACAATGCCCTTCTTCGTGCAGACCAAAATCACTTTATAGAAGGCAGCCCTGCTGTTGATTGGCTGGCGCCCATAATAGCAGATGCGGAGGCTGGATTTGGTGGTAACCTAAATGCCTTTGAGTTGATGAAAAGCATGATTGAAGCAGGAGCAGCAGCTGTGCATTTTGAGGACCAGCTCTCTTCTGCTAAAAAATGTGGCCATCTTGGGGGCAAAGTGCTTGTCCCCACACAAGAAGCAGTCAACAAGCTGGTAGCAGCCAGGCTGGCAACTGATGTGATGGGCGTGCCGGCTTTGGTTATTGCACGTACGGATGCAAATGCAGCAAGCTTATTAACAAATGACGTTGACGAACGCGACCAAAAATTTATAAACGGAGCCCGTACTCCCGAAGGCTTCTTTAATGTTAAATGCGGTTTGGATCAGGCTATTAACAGGGGCCTCTCATATGCTCCCTATGCCGACCTTATTTGGTGTGAGACCGGTAAGCCCGATATTGGTGAAGCTCGTGAATTTGCTCAGGCCATCCATGAAATATATCCCGGTAAACTACTGGCATATAACTGCTCGCCTTCTTTCAACTGGGCGGCAAACTTGTCTGCATACAAGATGTTCACGTTCCGGGAAGATCTGGCTGCACTGGGCTATAAGTTTCAATTCATTACACTTGCTGGTTTTCATGCACTCAATACGAGCATGTTTGAATTAGCAAGCAACTATATGGAGAGTGGAATGTCAGGTTATTCCCAGCTTCAGCAGCGGGAGTTTGAATTGCAGGACAAAGGATTCGAGGCAGTCAGGCACCAGCAGTTTGTGGGAACCGGATATTTTGATGCCGTACAGAACACAATTACCGGTGGCAAGTCATCCACAACCAGCATGAATGGTTCCACTGAGGAACAGCAATTTCACTCAAACGGACGCAGTGAAAACATGGAAGCTGCCTGAGCTTGCGGCTTCCGTTTATAGCAAAGGACTCCGGTAGTTCATTGATAGTAGTTCCAGTTACCCAATATCAGTTATCTGTGCTTCGGCTGGGTTCAGCCTGACTGCCGGGCAGGCAGGCCCACCACCAGCATATTCTGAGCGTGCCAGGCTTGTAAATAGCCCTGTCAGATGTAAAAGAATCATGCTGTTACCCTTGAATTTATTGTTGCAGTACAACCAATGGTACGATTATTTGCTGGCACGGCAGCTGGCAGTCTGCCTGTGCAGATACACCAACTGTCTTTGGAGAATAAATACAATAGGATAAAGATCCTTGTCCCTTGCTGCTAATGAATATATCAGTGATTAAAGCAACTATTCAGCAGTTCACAAATAAGCAAAGTGTGCTTTAGGAAAGAGCCGGACGGGCAGTATAATGGGAATTGTTTTCCCAATTTAGGAAATCGATGAATACTCTGCACCGACATAATAGTTTGATTACAAGGTGGTTATGCCAATGTGGTATATGTGGCATGCAATTAGAATTCTATTATTCAAACACCATATAATAGGCTAATGGATTCGTGTAATTGACCCAGTGTAATAAAAACACCTGATTCTTAACAAGCCTGTAAGATGGTAAGGTGGCTTAAATGAGAGGAAGACTATGGAAAATACCAGAAAACTGACCGTGTTTGTAGTGGATGATGATCCTATTTACAGAACTTATATAGCGAAAAACCTGCGGAAAGTGCAAAATATTCAACTTAAAGCGTTCGGTTCTGCGGAACAGTGTATAAGGGCCATGAAGCACTTTCCTGATTTGGTTATTCTGGATTATTATCTGGACAGTGCGGCAGATGACAACAAAAATGGGTGGGAGGCATTGATGAATATCAAACACACGGCACCTGATGTGCCGGTTATCATGCTTTCATCAGAGATAAACATAGAGCACATGATGGACTGTATCAAATTCGGAGCAGAGGATTACATCATAAAAGGCAACTACACGGTAAAGCGCATCTTAACAATTATTGATGAGTTATTCGTTCCCGGCTACTGGGAGATGGGTTTCAACAGTTTACCGAAATAGGGCACATCTATAACAATTGAAGAAAATCACGTAAAAACAAATTCAATATGTATGGATTTGTAAATAAGGCAATTAAATTATTGGGGCTCGGGAACTCAGGGGCAAAGGCCGAAGAAAAAAGGGGCATTGGGAGCGGCGATATTACCGGTGCGAAGAAGACTGAGGACAGCATGGAGAGTTTAGCGCGTTTCCCAAGTGAGAATCCCAATCCGGTGCTCCGTTTTTCCATTCACAAACAGGTTTTTATTTACCATAATAATCCAGGCAAAGCAATTATCGACTTCTTTGATGCCAAGGAGAATAGAGCATTGAAATTGCAGTGGGAGAATGTCTTTCAAAGCTCATTCAAGAAAAAGAAAGCCATCCAAATGGAATTGCCCATTAAGGGTGTGGTGTTCATGTGCAACGTTGTACCAGTTCCCGAATCACATTATGTGAACGTGTATGCCACCGATATTACGGGACGGAAAAAAGTGGAACAAGAACTGATCGCTTCAAAAGAGTCGGCAGAGAAATCGATGATCGTAAAACAGAGTTTCCTGGCCAACATGAGTCATGAGATCCGTACCCCCATGAGTGTGATTTCTGGTATGGCGCAATTACTCCGAAAGACCGACCTAAATAAAAAGCAGAACGAATTCCTTGGCGCCATTGAGAAATCTGCGGGCAACTTGTTGGTGGTACTGAATGATATTCTTGATTTCTCCAAGATGGAGTCGGGTAAATTAAAGTTGGAAAAGATCGGTTTTCGTCCGAAACAAGTGGTGGAGGCCCTCTTGAAATCCATGGAATACAAGGCCGCTGTAAAGGATATTTACTTGAAGCACGACGTGATTGATTGTGCCGATAAGGTAGTGCTTGGCGACCCGGTCCGTTTTAACCAGGTGCTGATGAATTTGGTGAACAATGCCATCAAATTCACAAAAAAAGGAAGCGTTGAGGTAAACTGCGAGGTGCATTCGGAGACCAAACAAACATTACAAATATGCGTCAGGGTGTGTGATACAGGCATTGGTATTCCCTCTCACAAGTTTGAACAGATCTTCGAAGATTTCCATCAGGCTGATGACAGCACTACCCGCAGGTTTGGAGGCACCGGACTCGGCCTGGCAATTTCCAAAAGGCTGGTAGAAATGCAGGGTGGGGAGCTGTTCGTTGAAAGCGAAGAGGGCAGAGGCTCTGTTTTTACCTTCATTATTACCTATGAAAAAGGTAAGGAAAGTGATATTCCGGTAAAGCAGGAACTGATAAGGGCCGAACAGGATCTGTCGGGAATTCGAGTGCTCCTGGTTGAGGACCATGAACTTAACCAGATGATTGCACGTATTATCATGGAAGAAGCAGGTATTGAAGTGGATACTGCCGCCAACGGTAAGATTGCGGTAGACATGGTGCAGGATAACAACTACGATGTGGTACTGATGGATATTCAAATGCCCGTACAGAGTGGTATTGATGCGACAAAGGTTATTCGAAATGAATTGAAATTGAATGTGCCCATTATTGCTGTTACCGCCAATGCGCTCAAGGGCGATAAGGAAAAATTTATGGCTGCAGGAATGAATGACTATCTCTCAAAACCATTCAAGCTGGTAGAACTGAAAAGTAAGATCGCTGGACTCACCGGAAGGCAGGAAGCCGTTGAGGATCCATCTCCAATTCGAGAAGTCAACAACAATCGCGATGCAACGGGGAAACTCTGTGACCTGTCCTTCCTGCAGGAAGTTTCGAATGGAAATGACGATTTTGTTGCCAAGATGATTGAAGGATTCCTTGAGCATACGCCGGATTCACTGGAAAAAATCACCCGCCATGCAGAAAATAAGCAGTGGGATCGTGTGCGTGCGATTGCCCATAAAATAAAACCCTCTATTGATTTTATGGGACTCAAATCCTTAGAGCAAGATATTCGCTTAATTGAGGAGTATGCAGATGACCAAACGAACCTGGTTGAAATTATTGCCTTAACTCAAAGGCTTAAAGAGGTCTGTGAGCAGGCCATGCAGCAATTGCGCAAAGAACTCTCTCAGTTTGCGCAATAATAGAACTTCCCAAAAATATTATTGTTTTCCCATTATGGGAAATTGTTATAATTTTGTTTTTGTGTAACTTGTTGTCGTTCAGAGCCTAGCTAGCTATGGCATGTGGTTGGAATAGCAGAATTTAAGTAAAAACATCTATTAAAATGGGACAAAAAGAAAAAATTGAAATATTTGTAGTGGACGATGATCCGCTAATGGGGAGTATGCTTGCAAACAGCCTGCGTAAGTTGAACTATGATGATTTTGAGGTAGAGGTAGTCTCTTATGAAACGGGAGAAGAATGCCTGTCGGACATACATGGTAACCTGGCTGCCATTGTACTTGACCATTACCTGGATAGTGAAATTCCGAATGCAAAAAGTGGATTACAAATCCTCAGGGAAATAAGAAAATACAATCAGTCCGTCCCCATCTTTGTGCTTTCAGGCCAGGCCGAGATGGTGACCACGGCGGAGTTGCTAAAAGCAGGGGCCAATGAATATGTGGTGAAGGACAACGATGCCTTTATGCGTATTTCAGGACTTGTACAAAAAGTGATTAATGATAAGATACGTAAACGCAAAAATATATTCCGGTGGCAGGTGGCAGTAACCTTATCAGTGATTGTTCTACTTATATTCATAGCAATCAGGTCTAATACACAATAGATTATGACAACACTCACACGAACAGCAAGAATATACAATTTGTTGGGCCGTTTTATTCAACCTTTTAGGGATACACACGGTCTGGAATCAACGGATTTAGTAAAAGAATACGGACTTAATATTTTCCTGGTGGAGGATGATCCTCAGTATGCATCCGGTTTGAAGTACGATTTGGAATCACACACATCACACAGGATATCCTGCTTCACCAATGGAGAGGATTGCCTGAAGAACTTAAAAGAGATGCCTGATGTAGTGCTGCTCGACTATTTTCTCGAAGGTACCATGAATGGGCTGGACGTACTTAAAAAGATCAGGAAGTACAATGATAATATACAGGTGGTATTGTTAAGTGGCCAGGACAAGATAGAAGTAGCTGCCAACGCTTTGAAGCTGGGTGCCTATGATTATGTAGTGAAAAACCAAAGCGCCTTCATCCGCACGCGTAACACAATCTCACGATTGCTGCGATTAAAGAACCTGGAAAAAGAAAATGGGCAATTCCGGCAAATGTGGATTGTGTTCTTCCTTCTATATACGGGTTTTCTTGGCTTGATGTATTATCTAACCAGTTATGTGTTTTAAAGGAGGCAGTAACAGCTAAAGATTAAAATAGACAAATGAAAACAGATAAAGATCAGCCATTAATTTATTTGGTGGATGACGACACGGTATTTCTAACTTTGATCCAAAGTGAACTGAGCAGCATGGGCGAAGTAAAGACACGGACTTTTGCTTCCGGAGAATCGTGTTTGAAACAGATGCATAAGAATCCATGCATGGTGGTGCTCGACTACGAACTGGCTGGCGAAGACCCCGACGTAATGAACGGAGTGGAAGTGCTGAAGAAGATCAAGGAGACCAATCCTGAAACTGAGGTGGTAATGATTTCCGGATGGGATGATGTAACTATAGCGGTCGCTTCCATGAAGTTTGGCGCCTATGACTATGTGGTCAAAAACGATAGTGCCATGATCAACATTAATAACAAGGCAAAAAACATATTTGCAAAGCAGGAAATTATCATGAAGCTGGCACAAGAGAAGGTGTACAGATATTACGCGGTAGGCTTCGTACTGATGATAGGGGCATTTATTTTAATACTCCATTGGCTGGTTTCACCTTAACAAAGCAGAAGAACCTGATTTTATACTAACTTGATCCACTAATAAAGAACCTATGATGAAAATTCTAATTGTTGAAGACGATAAAATTATGTCCGATAATCTGGAAGCTTTACTCAAACCAGAAGGATACGAGATCGTAGTGGCCAGTGACGGAATTGATGCATTGAAAATGATCATTGATACGCAACCGGACCTGATCATTACTGATATCCTGATGCCCAACCTTTCGGGACTGGAATTGCTGAACATCTACAAGGGCCAGCTCTTTC
>JYMV01016543.1_pt1 | contig 30649 bp, 28 predicted proteins | sample 338911 | NCBI WGS metagenome assembly JYMV01 (sample SAMN03354496, study PRJNA234377) | hydrothermal vent metagenome | biome: Deep sea; feature: Hydrothermal plumes at the Eastern Lau Spreading Center, Western Pacific Ocean; material: Seawater | place: Tonga | collected 2009 | depth 2000 m m
CAATCGAAGACTTCTTCAAGCAACTCTCTAAGAATCTGCCTCACGAAATCATCAAGATGAATGAAGATATTCTCGAATGGAGCGAGCAGGACATTTACGGCGAGCGGGACACCCTTTTCCAGTTAGGGGAACTAAGCAAAGGACTTATGGAGATCAATAAAGTGCACATCTTTTTCTCTGAGCTGGACCTGAAATACGTAGAGCGGCAGTATAACCACCTTGATGGGGATCATTGGTATCCCGAGGATTTCAGAAGATTTGAAATAATTGATTCTGTTGGCCTAGATAAGATTATGTCACACAGTTTTTCTGAGAAGAAACTGGGTAAGAACTACTCCTACACCTTTTCTATACCCCTCTTCTCCCTAAATAAGGAGTACGCGATCGTCCAGCAAGAATTTGATTGCGGCTATGAATGCTCCACTTATTGCATTCATATCTACAAGCGGTCAGAGAGTCAGAAGGCGTGGGAACAGCTTACCAGCTGGAAATGTATCTCAGCAGGTGACAAGCACGAGTAATGCAAGGCATTCGCTCAGTACTTTGTATTTCCCTATTTCTTCTAAGTCCTTTTTCAGGAATTTCACAGGTCATTCCGGACAGCCTGGGCATGGATGATAATCCTCTTCTGAGTGATATGGAAGCCCGGTATTTCAATATCCAGGTGCAGCATTACAGAGATGAGTTTGACTTTCGAGGCACACAATTGGGGCTATTTATGGAGAATAACGGGAAGCATATGGTCAATAAGAAAGAATATTTTGACAACTGGGCCCGGGAGCACTTATCGACCAAGGACTTCGGACAGAACCAGCTGTTTATATTATCCGCTGAGGAGAAGGAGATAAGCAAGGGCTTCGATGCTATCATTGTCTCCTGGAGCGAGAAAAAAATAACAGACAAGCGCAAGCAACAGCTCATAAGGAAACTGCGAAAGTTTAGAAGGGTTTCTGAGTCCGAACAAACACCCTTTTAGTGGAGAGATGGGACATAGTGCTCCTGACGGAGGGTATATATCTGGCCACGCCAGAAGTGAATGCGTATGTGCAAAATGTGTTGACGGAACAGTTGCTGGTACAAAATGCCCTGGAGGCCAAAGGCCTTATGGTAACCCGCGTTGATTGGAGGGACCAGGAATTTGACTGGACCAGCACACGGGCAGTCTTGTTCCGAGAGATCTGGGACTATTTTCACCGCTTTTCAGAATTCTCCACGTGGTTAGACGAAACCACACCCAAGACCCACATGATTAACTCGACAGCGCAAATCAGGTGGAATCTGGACAAACACTATCTCAATGATTTAAGGAGCAATGGTGTGAATATTTGCAAAACAGAATTCGTGGAAACGGGAGACGAACGAACACTCAGTCAAATTAGGGAGGAAGAGGATCTTAGTGATTTTGTTTTAAAGCCTGCTGTGTCCGGCGCTGGAAGGCATACGTATAGGATTACCGGGGAAATTTCGAAAAAGTTGGAGGAGGTTTACAGTGGACTGATCGCGAAGGAAGCGATGATGATTCAGCCGTTTCAAAAAAATGTGTTGATACAGGGAGAGGTGGCGTATATGCTTTTTGATGGTAAATACAGTCATGCAGTGCTCAAGATCGCTAAAGAAGGAGAATTTAGAGTTCAGGACGACTTTGGGGGAAGTGTACACCAATACGATCCATCTGATGAGGAAATTGAATTCGCGGAACACGTTGCTGCACATACCAGCCCCCTACCGGCGTATGCGCGTGTTGATGTAATTTGGGACAATAACGACCAGCTTGCTGTGGCTGAGCTAGAGCTCATTGAACCGGAGTTATGGTTTAGGTTTAAACCAGAAGCAGCTGATTTGATGGCGGATGCTGTTCTGAGGGAGCTCGGGAAGTAATTGTACATCTACACGTATTTCCCTATATTGCATTATCAGTTAAAGCAATGAAACATCTATGAGCGAATAGCCAAAAATTTTGCGTACTGCCACATTTAATCCCGTTGTTAAGGCTTACATAATGGCCTATGTGGCATTCAGCTGTTTGGCACTGGCAGGAATAGCTCAAGACGCCACGCCGAACTATGTCAAGTTGTTTAGCGGTGAAATGATTCAATCTCAAGATATAAGGTACCACCGTGAACTTCTCAAAAAGTCCTATTTCACGGTAGGAGGAGTGCGCTATGAGCAAAGAGACATTGCTTATTACAAGATAGGAAGTGAAGTTAAAGCTAATAAGCGAGAGCTAACCATATTCAAGTTATCATCTTTTGCCCCCAGAATTGAATCTGGTAAGGCCAACTTGTTTCTTGGGATGAGTAATTACAATTACGAATATGCAGATGCATGGCTATTTGGTCCCAAAAGCAGGCTTTGCTTCAATATCGAAGGTGGTACGCTTATGAAGGCTAATTTTAATAATTTAAGAAAGAATCTAGCCGAGAATATGGAAGCGATGCGATACACCAGACAGTATCACAACTCAAATGTTATGGAATATGCACTTTATACCATCTCTGGTATTGCAGGTGCGTATGCGTTTATTGCCGTAGTAGATGTCGCTTTTGGAGGCGAAAGCAAGTTCATTGCTCCCGCATTAGGCATTTCTTTACTTGCTGCAGTAGTAGCCTTGCATCTAGACAGACAAGTGCAGCCGAAAAAGATCAAATTAGCGATCATCAGTTACAACAAGTAGCATCGATATGGCCAATAGCAATGTTCCAGAAGAACGAATGAAGTTATGATCAGGCTGGTTTACCCAAATACCTGAGGTAGGATTACTTGTAATACTCAAAATTTCATAGATGAAGATCAGTTGCTCTCCTCAAACTTCCGCATCTCTTTCTCAAACTGCTCTCTGAACTTCTCGTACTTGTAGTCAACCTTTAACCATTCCTTCGTCTTGAGTTTGTCATAGATGGCAGAGGTCAATTCCTCTCCTGGAATTTCAATTGCAAGATACGTTTTGTACTTACCGGCTTTTGTACTTGTAAGCATCTCACAAACCGTCTTGGTACCGATCAATTGCTGAGAGATAATGGTACGGCTGTTCTCCACGAACTTCTCCAGGATCTCCTCCTTGTTGTTGAATTCCGTAGACTCTACGAAATTGTCACCCAGTATCTTCATGGTTGAATTGATGGCACCTGCCATTTCACCTTTAGCATTGCTCAAAGCCTTCTTTTTTGAAGTCACCTGGTCAAGGCTTTCGCCTGATGAATTCACCCGGAAGAACTTCTTGTCGGCTGCGAAGTGTTTTCCTGAGCACGGGAGCTTTACTTCCTTTTCGCCCTTCGGTGGTTTTCCTGGACTGTGTACTTGATTGCAGGCATTGGTAAACAATGCGATAATAAAGATTAGTATAAACATGGCTTTGAATGTTGAGTTTGTTGTTTTCATGATTACTTGTATTAATAGAGGTTAATTATATTTATGGAGTTTAGAACTTGGGTGCATTGGCACTTCTAAATTTCTTTTTACTGGTCTGTCGCTTTAATGTGTGAAATATCTGCGAGTTGAAAGAGCTGTCCACCGCTGTCTTATCCCCCGCCATTTGTTCGCGCAGGTACTCATCCCTTTTAAGGTCGAGCTCAGCAATTCTGTTCTCCAACTTCTTTCGTTGTTTAACTTTAGCTTGCACAACTTTTCCCCGATTTTCAGCTGGTAGCGCTTGCAATGAAGCAGGGAGGCTCTCCTCTGCTACATCTTCCAATTCCACCTCACCTTCCATGATATCATTGATGAGCTCATTTTCACCCAGGAAGTTGCCTTTCCCACTTTTGGTGGTGACATTGTATATAGCGCGTTTTGCACTTTCCTCTGCGTTTGCCTCCTTGTATATCCTATCTGACACATCCTTCTTTGCATTGCCAGCTCTGCGCTGTTTTTCAGTACCATGGTACATTCTACCCTGATCCAATTCACGCGCAAGCTTTTTTAATTCCAGATCATATGGAGTAGTCACGGCATACCCACTTCCTGCAGCGGTAAGTTTCAAATGCTCACCATTGGTAAAGTCGGCGATCTCGGTCCAAATACGGGCTGTTGCTACGTTCGATCCACATTGAATGGTGTTGATGATAATGTCCTTTTTAACAGCGGCTGCACAGGACTTCTGGTACTTCACATCATTGTAATTCATATGGGGAGGACTATCACCGACAAGGAAGATTGAGCGATACGTGCCCGGATCATCGTCCCATTGGAAATCAAATACCGCTTCTGCAAGTGCCTGGTTTACGCTTTCGGGAGTGTCTCCACCACCAGCAGCTTTGATTGCCATCAATTTATAGTAGAACTGATCAATATCACTTGTTAGAGAAACCTGCTTAGTCACGTAGGCATCTCGAATATCCCGAAACGCTACCAAGCCAAATGACAGATGCGGAGCCGGCTCGGCCTGGGCCAAACTGCTGGCTATGGACCATATCTTGTCCTTGGCATTGGCAATCATGCCCCCCATGCTTCCCGTCGCATCCAGCACAAAAACCACTTCCATCTTAGGCTGCTGTTGGTCCACTTGCTCATGCTCCCAGGCCCAGTTTCGCTTAAACCATTCCGAAGATGTATACCTGCTTGTTCTCTCGAGATACAGCTTTTCGAGTCGGCTCTTCTCTCTCATAGATGCAGCAAGCCTCAGCTCTTTCTTCAATTGCTCTATTTCAGCTATAGCACTATCTGCTTTCCTCTTGAGCATGGCCATCTTGTCCAACTCATTTCTGTTTTTCTCCATCTCCTTCAAGTGGCGTTTTAGGTCATCTTCCTCTACAGATATTTTGGCTTTTAGATAGTAAATCTCTCCATTCCAAGTCTCTTCAAGAATCTTGGTTTGTGTGACACCTGCGCACATGCTGGCCAGTTCAGATATGGACATTTCCTTAAATGCTGATTCTGTTTCCACAGCGCACATCGTGAAGGTACTCCGTACATAGGTGCCAAGCTCTTCAAATAGCAGTTCTTTAATCTGAATTAAGGCCATTGCCCTTGCACTCAGTTTGCTATCCGCTTCGCTGGCATTATAAGTGTATTCTCTAACAAAAGTTTTGGTCTTCGCCAAAGCCTCAAACCCCGGTGACAGAAAAAACAATGCTGACAGGACCAGGGTAAATCTTATCGAATCTTTCATTTTAGAAGTTTTGATGTTGTGATTTTTTTCCGTTCATTATTTAGGTGCACAATGCGATAGTTTCCACAAATAAATTTTTTATTTTCCTGCCTACCTGATAAGAAATCTTTATACATTTAAGCTCGCGAAGTGTAAATGCATTGCTCAAATGGATAAAAAACAGAGAGCCGAAATAAAAGACTTGATCCAAAAACAGATTGTAAAAACCGAGAACTCGATTGAGGACTACAAGGAAATGACAGGCCCTGTTGAACCTGACGACGCAATTGGAAGGATATCCCGCATGGATGCCATCAACAATAAGAGTGTAGTTGAAGCGGCACTAAGGGCAGCGCAAAGAAAGTTGAATGACCTTCAGGATGTGATAAGGAGAGTGGATAGCAAGAATTTCGGAATGTGTGTGAATTGTAAGCAGCCTATTCCCATTCAGCGGATCATCCTGGTACCCCAGGCGAAGGTATGCATGGATTGTATAAGAGGCTAGTTCTAGAACTCATCAAAGTGAAACGACCAGGTGGCGTATATTATCCTTCCAACCGTAACCGCTCCATACGCCTCACGGTGCTTATTGTTCAGCAAGTTTGAAGATCCTATCCTCAAGGTTGAATATAAATCCTTGAATTCATAGTTCACCTGCACATCAAGCAATGAGTAAGAGGGTACATCGCCGTCTCCAAATGAGCTCTCCCATCGGAAGCCTTTGACCCATTTGTTGTTAACAGAGAATCCCAGGGTCTTCCAAACTCTCGTTCCTACTACACCAATATTGAATTTGTGCTCTGGTGTATTGAATCCTGGAACGATGGGGTCAGTGAGGTTTGCAGTATCCAGGTAAGCATACGTGTAATTGCCTTTCAGCTTGTATTTCTTAATATAGTATGCCAGACCAATGGAAGTTCCATATGAGGAAACCGCTTGTTTTGCGTTAATTTTGATTTGATAAGGCTGAAAATCCCTGGTCAATATGGCGTCCATTCCGCTTTCTTCACCCGCAATCGCATCTCCATCAGGCAATGCTACGCGTATATTTCCAATAAAGCTGGAATACGTGCTATAATAAGCCGTCCAATCGATATAGAGTTTATTGAGTATTCCCCTATAACCCACTTCAATGGTCTTGACCTGTTCCGGGCTTATCGGATCCAGATATGTTCGTTCGAGCAAATCCGGCTGTACCTCACCAATATAACTGCCACCTGCATCAACTGAATCATACATCGCGAGAAAATCTTGTGCTGATTCCAATGTATAGAAGGGAATCGGTACCCCATTTTTACCTGCTAAGTTTCCTGAACCATTCAAATTACCGTTCAGTTTTATTACTCCCAAATCGATAAGCAGGTACTGGTCCTGGAGTGTTGGGCTCCTGAATGCAGATTGAGTTGCTATCCTAAAGTTATGGTCCTTCTTCGTGAATACCGCAGAAAGCCTGGGTGAGTATTGGGCAGTATAATTCTTACTCGCATCAAATCTAAGTGAACCTGCAAGTTTCAATTTGTTATTCATAAACCGCTTAGACGCCTGTACATAAGCACCGTACTCATAATTACCAATGTCAACAAACTGTGCATCAAAGTCATTTTGCCCATTGGCTAAAGTATCCCCCGGGTTAGCCAGAGTGTCTTCAAAAATGGTTCCGTATGAATTGGGGTCATACCTCCTGAAGGAAGCGCCCGCAATGACGTTGGCAAAATCGAAATTGAAGTTGTACTGCCCCTCAAAATGTTGTAGTGAGGAAGCATCTACGAATTTAGAGCCGCCTTGCAGGTCAGGATTATTGATAATTGCCGCATAAGCTGAATCAAAATTCGCCGTACCCTCTTTATACCACATTTTTGCTGCTTGCCTTGCCGCATACCTGTGTGCACTGTCCACCATCCATGGATCCGCTTCATTATCGAAGCCTTGTGTCATAATTTTAAGGCCAGCTACACTGTCAAAGTAGGCCGAAAGATACTCTCCCACATATTCCGGAATGGCACCTTTTGACAAATTAATTCCTGTGAATTTGATATCGTAGGAGTCCCCAGCATTTTCAGTAGTGGAATAACCACGGAGAAAGAAATTCTTTCCCTTAAGCTCTAATTTGTGTTGATTGAACCTAATATTGTTGATACTATACCTGTTTGTTCCCTGATATACAGCAGTTCCCAGCCCATACTTGTACTCATACGATGCCATCAAGCTGTCGTCCAGTTTATAGAAAAGACCTGCCCCAAGCCTGGTACTGGAAGTGGAATAATCCTCAACCAGCTGGCTCTCCTGATATCCTGGGGCAAGAATATCAATCTTTCCCGGTGACGCTCCCGGCGAAACCAGGCCTAAATAGTTATTCAATGCAATGAAGTCGTCCCTTTCTTCTTTCGTCAGGTCCTGGTCATACTGTGCTTGGGTAACAATAGCGGAAAGATCGAAATCATCTACTTCGATGTCTCCATACTTATTTGCTACACTGTCCGTAGCCTCCCAATCCAGTGCCTGAAAATGTATGAAGTTTAGCTTCAAACCCCACTTATCATCCTTGTCTAAGGTATTTGCATAGCGAAATTGGCCTTCCAATAAGCTATTGTTACCTCCTTTTATCTGGGCGCTTATACCCTGATACTGATATGGATCTTTAGTGGTCATGCTAATTACACCTTGCATTGCACTGGGCCCGTACATGGCAGAGGCAGGGCCTGAAATAATCTCTACTTTTTCCAAATCTAACTCCGACGCCCCCAGTAAGTTTCCAACGGGGAAATTCAAGCCTGGGGCCTGGTTGTCCATGCCGTCTATCATTTGAACAGAGCGTACGGGAGATGTATCGTTAAACCCCCGGCTGTTGATCACCTTAAATCCCATACTGGCCGAAGTGACATCAACACCCTGTAGCGTCCCCAAATCCTGATAAAAATCTCCCGACGCCGCTTCCTTGATCTCCCTGGAGTTCATTTTCTGTACAGATACGGCAGACTCCATAATTGTCTCTGCGACACGGGAGGCAGATACGACTACCTCCTGGCCAGCAAAGGCAGTCATCTCCATATTTATATTGAGTGGGGTGCTTGCATCTGTAACCTCTATTTCCTGTCTTCCAAAGCCGACAAATGAAATCTGCAGGGTAACCGGCAGCGCATCGACCTCAAGGGAAAACTTACCATTTAAGTCAGTAGTAGTACCGGTCGTAGTTCCTTTGAGCACTACGTTTGTACCGATCATTGTTTCCTGTGTACCCTTAGCATACACCGTACCGGTAATGGTAACCTGGGCTATCACTGCTTCAGCACCCAGGATTATTGTAAAAGAGAGTATGAAAGAGCGTAGATAATGAAGCATGATTGTAAGGTTTAGGACGGGAACAAAACTAACAAAAAAACGAGCAAACCACACTCAGGAATGTTATGCATACCTAATTGTTCTGCACCTACCTGTTGACGTAACAACTTGCGCAAATTCGCAAAATAAAACGTAAAAAGTTTAAGACTTCTATCCTGCGTTTTGGGTAAAGGCGTATTGAAGAATATTCGCACCCATTTTGAGTGCCTTCAAACGTGTGGCGTCTGAGTCTTTGTGGATTTCAAAATCTTCCCATCCATCACCTAAATCGGATTCATAGGAGTAGAAGCACACCAGGCGTCCTTTAAAGATCAAGCCAAAACCTTGCGGGGGCTTCTCATCGTGCTTGTGAACCTTTGGTAAGCCATTGGCAAAGTCGTATTGCTGGTGATAAATTGGATGTGTGAACGGAAGTTCCACGAAATCCAGTTCGGGAAATACCTTTTTCATTTGTGGCCTGATGAACTTATCCATTCCATAATTATCATCAATGTGCAAAAAGCCACCACTCTCGAGATACTTCCTAAGATTATTGGCTTCATCCAATGAGAAGAGTACGTTACCGTGCCCTGTAAGGTGCAGTAAAGGATAATTAAAAACCTCAGGGCTGCCAACCTCAACTATGGCTTGTTCAGCATTGATATTCGTGCCGAGGTTCTTATTCGTGAATTCGATCAAATTGGGCAGAGAGGTTTCCAGGTTTGCATACCAGTCACCCCCACCATTGTATTGCAAGAGCGCAATTTGGTAGTTATTGTCTTGAGCGAATGAAGAGAACGTCGCTATAGACAAGATTAGAACCAGGATCTTTTTCATCTCTAAAGCCTATTATTCCTCTATAACGTCCATTGTATCTTCTTGATATACGCGGATGGCTAAATTTAGAATTTCTTCAGCAATCTCCTTATCACGATAAGCAATTACCTCAATCGGCCCATGGCCCTTATAATTCTCGAACCAGGTTCGAATTATATCAGAAACACCACCGAATTCAGCATCAAGCTCCTCCATCCCATTTAAGTCATAAAAAACTGTGTTCTGGCTGACGGCAATAAGTTTGTCATCTTGCTCTCCTCTATCCAGCATTTCCAACATGCCAATTATCTTACAGGGAACAACCATGCCCCTCTTGATAGGTGGACCGAGAATGATTACATCAAGAGGGTCGCCATCCCCGCCATATTCCTCAGAAGCTAATGTTCTTGGGACCATGCCGTAATTACCCGGGTAGCCAAGATATGCTACCTTTCGTTCAGTACCATTGATCATTTCCAGCTCCAGCTCTCCAGACTCTTTTTCAACTTCCCACTTCTCAATGGTACCAGTTGAAATTTCAACTACCACGTTGACAAGTCCATCTTTAGTTACTGCTGGGTAATCATGAACTAAGTGCCCCGCTTCAGGCACTTCAGCTAATGCATCAGAATTGGAGCTTGTCTCCTCGCTTCCTGACATATCCGAACAGCCCGTGATCAGAAATATGAGCATACATAATAGAGAAATCAGAAATGAATTCATTGCTTCAACGTCTGGTTATTGAGAAGGGATATGGTGTGAACCGCAACAATTGCTGCTGTTTCAGTTCTGAGTCTTGTGTGTCCCAGATTAACAGCTACTATTCCAACACTGTTTGCTTTTTCCCTTTCGCTTTCAGAAAAATCTCCTTCTGGCCCGATCAAAACCAGCGCATCCTTACCTGACGCACATACAGCGGAAAGATCCCTATTGTCCTCGTTGTAGAACGCAATAAACGCGTTGCCATCCAACTCACCTGAAGACATGAACTCCTCAACTGTAATAATGGGATTAAGTACGGGCAGATATAAACTTTGAGATTGTTTCATTGCGCCTACCAGTATTCTGTTCAACCGATCCTCCTGTACTTTGCGCTTTTCTGAATGCTCGCATATAATAGGTGTGATGGCGTCAATACCAATCTCGCATGACTTTTCCAGGAACCACTCAAACCGATTCCTTAATATGTCAACATTGCAAATTTCATTACCCGTAGATGATATGATGCCAGCATACAGGCTCCCCTTGCCATCAGTAACATGAATCTCATCTCCGGCTGATAAGCGAAGTACTCGGATTGCATGCTTTGATTCCTCTTCTCCCAGAGGACAGTCAGTATCGCTAACTTCTGCTGAGTAAAACAAGTTCATTTAAAAATATTGTTGGACGAGAGTGTTTGCAGCTTCCTAAAGCTGAAAAAGACAAGATACAATGAAAAATGATGAACTTAGCGTTCAGGACCGTATGATACGAGCTCTTTCCCCTCTTCGTTATCAGTAAACTGCTCAAAATTGGCAATAAACATATCAGCCAATTCAACGGCCTTCTTATCCCAATCGGCCACGTCAGCATATGTATCTCTAGGATCCAGTATACTGGTATCCACCCCAGGCAAAGATGTAGGGATTGACAGGTTGAAGTAGGGAATTGTCTTAGTTTCTGCGTTGTCAATTGATCCGTCTAGAATTGCATCGATAATTCCATCCGGTGTTCACGAGATAGGCAGTAGCCCCTGCTGCCTCCATCCGTTTTACAAGCTCATGACCATACTTTGTTGGATGAAGAGAGAGAAAAGCAGCACCGAAACACGCTGAGAAAGTAGGCTGAGGAGTGGTAACTCCCCTTTCTGTGCCAGCTAATTTCGCTGTAAACCCAGATAAAAAATGATACTTGGTCTGTCCGGCGGTTAATTTTGATACTGGAGGCAAAACGCCAAAAGCATCAGCGGTTAAGAAAATGACCTTTTTTGCGTGTCCAGCTTTTGAAACAGGTTTGACAATGTTTTCAATATGATAGATAGGATACGCCACCCTGGTGTTGGGGGTGGTAGACCCGTCAGTGAAGTCTATCTTTCCCTCAGTATCAAGCGTCACATTTTCCAGGAGCGCATCTCTCCTAATCGCGTTAAAGATGTCCGGCTCACTTTCCCTATCAAGGTTTATTGTCTTGGCATAGCAACCGCCTTCAAAGTTAAAGACCCCATTATCGTCCCAACCATGCTCGTCATCGCCAATTAGCTGTCTTTTTGAATCTGTAGACAGGGTGGTTTTGCCTGTACCGGAAAGGCCAAAGAATATAGCAGTGTCTCCATCCTGTCCCACATTTGCAGAGCAGTGCATAGAGGCGATCCCTCTTAGTGGAAGGTAATAGTTCATCATCGAAAACAGCCCCTTCTTCATTTCTCCTCCATACCAGGTGCCACCAATGAGTTGAATACCCTCTGCTATATTAAAAGCCACAAAATTTTCGGAATGTAATCCTTGCGCTTCCCAGTTTTTATTCGTTGTCTTTGCACCGTTCATCACGATAAAATCAGGTGTAAAATCTACCAACTGTTCCTCTGTTGGCCTAATGAACATGTTCTTGACGAAGTGTGCCTGCCATGCAACTTCAACTATGAACCGTACCTTAACACGTGTTTCCTCATCAGCTCCACAGTAAGTATCGACTACGAAGAGCCTCTTCCCAGACAATTGAGTGGTGACCACGTCTTTCAATGCTTTCCAATTCTCCTGACTCAATGGCTTATTATCCGAAGACTTTGCCTGATCATCCCACCATATCGTATTCTCGGTCAGTTCGTCTTTTACAATATACTTGTCCTTAGGAGAACGACCGGTAAAAATACCAGTCATCACATTCACAGCTCCCAGTTCAGAAAGTTGGCCTTTCTCATACCCTTCTAAATCACTTCTTAACTCTTCGTTGTACAAGAGTCCATAAGAAGGGTTATAAACGACGTCTGTGACATCGGTTATACCGTATTGGCTTAGATCCACAAACGTAGCTGTTTCCATGCTGCTCATTAATAGGTTTTAAGGATAATTGATCTCTTTGCCTAACGACGCGAAATTAAATATTATTCTCAAGAGAATTAAACCATGAAAGCAATAAAAAGCTCAATTTTATTAACGTGATTTCCAATTTAGTACGATAGATAAAGCCAAGAGCATCCAGCCTACCATGAACGATGCCCCACCAATGGGTGTAATTGGACCCAACATTTCAAGGCCAGGCCTGTGAACGAGTGTGCTTACTGACATCAGGTAAAGCGACCCAGAGAAGAACGCTATACCAAGAATAAAAAATATACCGGCCCAATTCAGGAGTTTGGACGGATAGAAGTTGATCATCACGGCTAACCCAATGAGTGCCAAGGTGTGGTACATCTGATACCTTGCTGCTGTTTCAAAAGTGCCAAGCTCCCAATAATTGAGTTTGTCTTTTAGCCAATGGGCCGCCATTGCGCCCAACAAAATGTTAATAGCACCTGACAATCCGGCGAGAAGCAAGAAAACCTTTTGTATCAATGACAAAGGATTCATATTAAGTTTTTATTTTAGCAAACCATACCAAGATAGGTGCTTGGTTAGTACACGTCAAAGCTATTCAAATTTCATGAAAAATATTCTTGTGATAGGGGCAGGAAGGTCAGCGCCAACATTGATCAAGTACTTACTTGAACAATCTGGTGACAATGATTGGAGGGTGAAGGTGGGTGACATCTTACTTGACCTTGCATCAGAGCGGATCAATGGCCATGAAAATGGAAGGGCGATTGCCTTTGACGTGCTGGACTCGCAACAGCGGCAGAAAGAGATCAGCGTGGCAGACGTGGTTGTCTCAATGCTGCCCCCAAGCATGCATATGGATGTAGCCAAGGACTGTGTAGAGCTTGGCAAGCATATGGTCACGGCTTCTTATGTTTCTGATGAGATGAATGACCTGAATGAGGCAGCGAAGAAAAAAGGTGTTGTATTGCTGAACGAAATTGGTGTAGATCCAGGACTTGATCATCTTTCATCAATGGATATCCTGGAGAAGATTAAAGCCAAAGGAGGATTACTTACTTCATTTGAATCCTTCACCGGGGGGCTGGTTGCTCCAGAGAGCGATAACAATCCTTGGAACTACAAATTCACCTGGAACCCACGGAATGTTGTGTTGGCTGGACAGGGGGTTGTAAAGTTTATTCAAGAGGGGAAATACAAGTATATCCCTTATCACAAAGTTTTCAACAGGATAGAAAAGATCAATATTAACGGGTACGGCAGCTTTGAAGGTTATGCAAACAGAGATTCACTAAAATACCGGGAAGTCTACGGTATTGACGACATCCCTACCCTATATAGAGGCACGTTGAGAAGGCCGGGTTTCTGCAGGGCCTGGGACCTATTTGTTCAGCTTGGGGCAACGGATGACTCCTATACTATGGAGAATACTGAGAAGATGACACACAGGGAATTTATCAATTCATTCGTGTTTTACCACCCAGGAGATTCGGTTAAACTCAAAGTGGCTTATCATATGGGAATTGGAATTGAGTCTGATGAATTGGAAAAGCTAACCTGGCTTGGATTGTTTGATGATACCGTCGTGGGGTTAATAAATGCCACTCCGGCCCAAATTCTTCAGCATATACTGGAGAAAAAATGGACCCTTGAGCCTGATGACAAGGATATGATTGTGATGATGCATCGCGTATTTTACAAGATCAATGGTTCACTAAAAAGACTGATATCGGAGCTGGTTGTTAAAGGAGATGACAGCACCTACACTGCCATGGCTAAAACAGTGGGTCTCCCAATGGCAATTGCAACTAAGCACATCGCCAACGGCGTGATTAACTCCCCAGGCGTATTGCTGCCAATTACCAAAGAGATTTATGAACCTACTCTAAAGGAGTTAAGTCAGCACGGAATTGAGTTTGTGGAAAGAGAAGAAGAGGTTGGTTGATAATGTAAGATGTCAAACCTGCCTAAATTACTTTTGATAATGTTTCTGTGAACACGGCTGGCCGGCAATTTAAGATGCAGAAGTTGGTGGGTCCGACGGTTAATCCTGCCTGAGTAAGTTGTCAATAATTTCTTCCACAGAAACCCCATCTGCTTCCGCTTTATAGTTGCGGATAATCCGGTGCCTCAAAATTGGCTTGGCAACTGCCTGTACATTTTCTATATCTGGTGAGTACTTACCATTTATCACTGCATGGCATTTTGCGCCTATAATGAGATGTTGAGAGGCTCTGGGACCCGCTCCCCATGAAATGTACCTGGCTACAATATTGTCATCACCATCCTCGACATTCTCAGGCCGCGTGCTTGTAGCGAGCCTTACCGCATATTCTGTAACATTATCCGGGACAGGAATTTTTCTAATTAGTTTTTGATAGGCTATGATCTCGTCACCACTGAGGATTACATTCAATTTTGAGACGTGGTCGCCAGTGGTTTGTTTTACCACATTTAGTTCCTGGTCCAGTGTTGGATAATCCAACCAAACATTGAACATAAACCGGTCGAGTTGAGCCTCCGGGAGTGGGTATGTACCCTCCTGCTCTATTGGATTTTGCGTGGCAAGGACAAAGAACGGATCACCCATCTCATATCTCTTCCCAGCAACCGTAACCGCTCGTTCTTCCATCGCCTCCAGCAAGGCAGCCTGCGTTTTGGGTGGACATCGATTGATCTCATCAGCGAGTATAATATTGGCAAACAGAGGCCCTTTCACAAATCGAAACTCCCGGGTTTGGTTGTTATCAGCTATGTCCAGGATCTCTGTACCGAGTATATCAGAAGGCATTAGATCAGGAGTGAATTGAATTCGGCTATAGGTAAGGCCCAATGTTCTGGAAATTGTGTTCACCAACAGAGTCTTCGCCAACCCGGGTACGCCAATTAATAAACAGTGTCCGCGACTAAATACAGAAATGAGTACTTCTTGTATAACATCATCCTGTCCGACGATCACCTTGCCTATTTCATTACGCAAGGCGTGATACTTCTCTACAAGGGTATCGACGGCCTTTACGTCTGACTCATTATCAATCTGGGTTTGATCCATTCTTTAGCTTTATATCAGGATACGAATATATCAATAACCTATCGTTTCATCTGTTAATAATTTTTTTCATTAAATAGGTCAGATGGAACTTCCCTATAATAATCCTGCTGTGTATTAAGCATTGTCATTGCACGTTTCAAACACTATTATATGTTACTGCTTAAGGATTCCAATCATGTCTATCGCCAATGAAACTTTGGGAGTTTCCACAATCCGTCCAATCTCCTCACCCTCTCGCCAAAAAACAAACGTAGGAACCCTTTCAATTATTTCCTTGAGCTTGGCTGTCTCTGCGGTCTTTTTTGAGCGTGGCACAGCGACCAAAGATACCTGGTCCGCCAATTCCGTTTTGTCAATTAAGCCGATGAAGGAAGGGACCCAGTATCTACTGTCATCGCACCAGGTTCCAAAGAACACCTCCACAGTAACTTCCTTAGATAATTTATTGATGTTCTTTAAAGCTTCTGAGGAAGCTGACTCTGCATTATAATTCTCACGATACCAGATGGAATCGGCTATATTGGCTTGTGTTACCTTTCCTATTAGAATGCGTTGGTTATTAACCGAGTCCATAACGACCGGTTGCCCTCTTAAACCATGGATAGAAGTTAATAACAGAAATACAGTAAATAGATACCTCATACCGCAAAACAGCAAATATTCAGCTACTCAAGTCCGTTCCAGCTGCTCGTGAACGTACAATCGCTGTAAGCTGGGCCAATCTTGATATACGTGTCTCCTTGTTTTTTAGCAATCCACTTAGTGATGGCATGGCTTTGCTTCTCCTCCAGGGCTGCAGCTTGTAGTTTTTGGTAATCTTGTTTGAGACTTGCTCGGTGAGGATTCGTTCTTTTGATCAGTTTTATCAGGCGATAAGCCTCCTTTCCGTCATCAGTCCGCATTAATACGGGCTCCGAAATTTGACCGACTTTCATCTTATCAATGCTGAAGAGCAGCATGGGATCAATTTGTGTGGGCTCAAACCTGGTAGAGCCAGTTTGAGGGTTGATCATTTTCCCACCCGTCATTCTTGTTTCTTCATCATCCGAGAATTTCTCGGCGGCTTCGTCAAAGGTTAGCGTATCTGTTAACATGACTTGCTGAATGCTATCTAAGTACTCCCTTGCATTTTTTAAATCCACACTTGACACCTGTGGTGTGAGTAGTATATGTCGCACATTTACCCGTTCTCCTATCCGTTCTATAAGCTGCATGATATGGTAGCCATACTGGGTTTCAATGATTTCAGAGACCTGATCTCCTTTCAGGTTAAATGCCACACCTTCAAATTCTGGAACAAGTGCCCCTCTTTCTACTGGCCCTAGCTCTCCATTTTGTTTTGCAGAACCCGGGTCCTCTGAGTACATATAGGCCAGCAGTCCGAAATCTTCACCATTCACAATTCGTTTGCGCAGCTCTGCGAGCCTGGTCTTAATGCGCTCCCTTTCCTCTTGACTAATAGGTGGCTTTTTAACGATATGCGCGATCTCAATTTCTGAATTTATATAAGGTAAACTGTCGATGGGAATACCAGCAAAATACGCTTTCACATCAGCAGGAGTCACTGCAATATTCTCAGTAGTTTTTGCCCTCATCTTTTGTACCAGCAACTGATTCTCAATCATTTCCCGAAACTCACTTTTGATCTCCAAAATTGACTTTCCGTAGTACTCTTCCAGTTTCCTTTCAGAACCAATTTGATCCACAAAAAAACGCATCCTTCTGTCCAACTCCCCATCAACCTGTTCATCTGACACCTCCACACTGTCGATCCTGGCTTGGTTGATCAACAATTTTTGAAAGAGATTATCTTCCATAATAAGACATTTCGCCTGCTCTTCTGTATAACCCTGAAACGCGACTGCACCTTGTGATTGATACTGAAGCTCAATTTCAGACTTAAGGATTACTTCATTTCCGACAATGCCAACTATTTGGTCGAGATTCGTTCCTGAATTGCCGTCTGCTGGCTGCGCATATGTCGAACTAATCACACCCATTATCGCTGTTGCCAGAAGAATAACTTTAATGCTTATTGTGTTCATAATTGGATGCTGATGTACAAGATAACGCAGGTCTTTTATTTTTCTTATTTGTACAGTTCAAAATAGTTTTTACTGATCCCTTCCTGATAGGTACTTGCCTCCATTTTCAGGATCAATTCTGATCTCCTTCGATTTAATATAATATCGCGGATTTTTTCTCTTTCATACTCAACCGGTGCTGGATTCTCCTTTCTGATAAGGTCCAAGACATAGACTAAGTAGACGTGCATGGAATCCTCCGATTCAAGCATCATGTTAGGTTCAAACTCCTGATTATTACTATCAAAACCTGATCCTAATTCCAGCTTCAGATTCTCAAACAGTATCCATTCTTTCTCTGTGAGCAAGTAGCTTTTGGCATATTGATGACAGTATTCCTCCAAGGCTGTTATGTCTTCATCCAATTCAGAAGCACACCATTTTTTAGCGCTATCAAGATCTGGAGCAGCTTTAGGAATTTTCACATATCGTACACGAATGATATCATCCTTTAAAATTAGATTGTCAACGTTGTCGTTGTAGTATTCATTGATCTTCATATCAGACACCGCAGTGTCTAACTTCTGCTTTATCAATTCTTTTTTATAGGCATATATGATTAAGGAAGAGCGATAATCTTCGAGTTGCTTTTCCATGTGCTTGATGGCCTCTTGCTCTGATAAGTTCAGCTTCGCTTTATTGAGCACCAGTTGCTGCTTTATCCACGATTCCAGATACCTATTGACCAATATAGCGCTGTCTTTAGCTGATGTTCCCATTGGGATCAGGTCGACAATATCCTCTTTGTATAGATACTTATCAAAAGCTCGAGCAACTCGTTTGGAGCTGGTTGACTCGTCGTGAAAAAAGGAACAAGCGTGCAGGATGCCGGCCAATGCTAACACCAACAGAACACTTGTTATATGACCCATGTTGAATTTTTCCATGCTGGGCTCAGGCGCTTGCACGGGGTTCAAGGCTACCTTATAGAAGATAGTACATCATTGTCAACTTCGATTGTGTACTTTTTCTTAAGTGTTTCAATCCACTCTTTCTCCAGATAGGTTTGATAATCTGCGGTAACCAATCCCTTGGATTCCATGAGGCTCTTCGGCATGGGGTTCAACACCGCATTGACACTTACCAAGACGATCTTTCCATCAATCTCCATATTCTCTGTAACTCCCGGCGCCCACTTAATTGTGTTAATCAACTCATCTTCATTCTCCAGGTACTTTTGAGATGTAATTGTCAAAACTTTTTTCTCTGTGTTGATAGTCTTGGAAATATATTCTGTTGTATATCCCTTTTTGACCTTTTTCTTTAAAAGCTTTCTGACCTTTTTTGCCACGCCTACATCATCGCAAGTGTACACTTCAGCATCAAGTCTCCTGCCCCACATATAATTGTTCTTGTTGTTTCCATAGAAAATCTTGAGGCCCGTTGTGTCCTTGATCGCCTTTGACCATACTTTTTCGTCTGTCAATTCAAATAAGAGTATTCCATCGTGATATTCCTGAACCAAAGATTTGAAGTCAGGATACTTAGCCTCCAGCTTTGAATCAGCGTAGGAGATACAGCTTTCCTGCACGAATTTCCGGTACAAGTTGTTTACTGCGGGACGTACAGCCTTCTTTTTACTCTTAGTGGGATGCTTCTGGATATAACGCGTAAAGTCAATCTGGCTATAGTCCCTGTCACCAATTGTAAATAGATGTCCGGTTAAACTTTTTGCCTTGGCTATGTCCCATCTTCCTCTGAAATAAGTGTCATCAACTACCGCATAAAACTCATTCCGGTGCCTTATTGTTTGTTTAAAACCATACTCACTTTTCACCTTGCTAGCGAAAGCTTCGCGAGGCTTATTAGATCTGGGACTCTTAGCAATTCTAGACTTGAGCTCACCCTTTATTTCATTGAACTCAGGCAATTTCTTCTTATCGTTTAGTTGAATAATATGCCATCCATAAGGTGTTCTAACTGGTTTTGTATAAGCACCTTTCTGGGTAAGGCTTGCAACTGCCAGTTCGAAATCACCAACCATTTTCCCAGTAGTAAACCAGGGCAAAGCACCACCGTTAACCGAGGTCTTCTTGTCTTCGGAGTACTTTCGTACAACTTCCGAAAAGGAGCTTCCGTTCTCCAACTCTGCATATGCTCCATCGATTTTTACCTTAGCTTGTGACAGCTCTTCCTGGGTGTTGTCTTTTTTAGTAATTACCATTATGTGGGAGGTCTTGACTTCGCCAAGTGCATCTCTTTTATCTTTCACATTAATAATATGATAGCCATACCGGGTCCTTACAGGCTTGGATACTTTACCCACCTCCGTATTATACGCCATGGTCTCAAAAGGATAAATCATTTGAAACACCGTGAAATACCCCAAATCTCCTCCATTGTCTTTTGCAGATGGGTCTTCAGAGGCCAATTTTGCCACATCATCAAAATTCTCTCCATTCAATATGCGCCTTCTGAGTTTAACTATTTTTCTGTAAGCCACCAGGGTATCTCGTGGATCCGCCTCCATTCCTACTTTGATTAAGATATGACCCGCACGAACATCGTACTGTTTTCTCTGATAGGCCTCCTGAATGAGGGCTTCAGAAATCCTCTTGTCATTGAGATAAGGTTGTGCCAGCTGTGCACGATATCCGCTTAGTTCAGTGATAAAAGCCTTCGTAGTATCCAGGCCAAGTTCTTTGGCCTCAGCCACCTTTAACTTGAAATTTATATACAGCTGAAGATATTCTTCAAGGGACTTTGGGTCAATCTCCTTGTCTTTCTTACTGTTCTTGAAGTATACCTTTAGGAATTCACCTTTGGTGATATCTTCGCCAGCTACCTTCATCAATACCTGGTCATCATCTGTGCTTTGAGCCAACGTTGTGTTATCGGCAGCGACCGACAGCAGGATTGTCGAGAGTACAATCAGTAATACAACTCTGATATTCATCATATAATGTTTTTCTATAATATCCTTAAATAATCGGGGTGCAAAATTAGCTAATCAGGCATTAACTATCAAGATACAGACCGATTAATTATCTTAGGTACTATATTATCGGCTGTAGTTGGGTGCTTCGCGAGTGATGGTTACATCGTGCACATGGCTTTCAGTAATTCCCGCATTCGTAATTCGTATAAACTTAGCCTTGCGCAAAGTTTTAAGGTCTGGAGATCCGCAATAACCCATTCCCGCTCTAATTCCGCCTATGATTTGGTGAACCACTTCACCCAAGCTTCCCTTATAAGGAATGCGACCTGAAATCCCTTCAGGAACCAATTTCTTATTGTCATTCTCCATATCCTGAAAATATCTATCCTTAGAGCCCTCTTGCATGGCCTCCACTGATCCCATCCCGCGATAAGACTTGAACTTGCGCCCTTCGAATATTATCGTCTCTCCCGGTGACTCTTCAACTCCTGCAAACAAGGATCCGGTCATTACGACGCTGGCTCCAGCCGCCAAAGCTTTTACTATATCTCCGGTGTAACGAATACCGCCATCCGCAATGATCGGAATATCAGTGCCTTTAAAGGCTTCAGCAACCTCCACTACTGCCGTTAGCTGTGGAACGCCAACTCCTGCAATTATTCGTGTTGTACATATAGATCCTGGACCTATGCCCACTTTGACAGCATCCGCGCCTGCACTGGCCAGGGCAATTGCAGCTTCTGCCGTGGCCACGTTTCCTACAATAACCTGAAGGTTAGGATATGCTTTCTTAACGTTCTTCAGGGACTTGATCACCCGCGAAGAATGCCCATGGGCCGTGTCAATAACAATTGCATCAACATCATTGCCCTCTAAAGCCTCAATTCGATCCATCATATCCTCTGTTACCCCTACTGCGGCGGCAGCCACCAATCTTCCGAAACCATCTTTTGCTGCGTTGGGACTGAGTTGCACTTTGACAATATCCTTAAATGTTATCAGGCCGACCAATTTGTTAGCTTTATCTACGACGGGCAACTTCTTAATCTTGTACTTCTGAAGAATGCCCTCCGCCGTTTTTAAGTCCACTACCTCGTCAGTAGTGATAAGTTTGTCCTTGGTCATAACCTCAGATACTTTCCTGCCTAAATCTTTCTCAAATCGAAGATCTCTATTGGTTAATATTCCCTCTAACTCTCCACTTGCAGCTACAATTGGAATACCTCCGATTCCATGATCCTGCATGATAACCAAAGCATCTTTTGTAGTAGCATCTGAAGGGAGGGAAATCGGATCCAGTATCATGCCATTCTCCGACCGTTTTACCTTTTTAACCTCGTCGGCTTGCCTTTCTATGGACATGTTTTTATGCAGCACGCCGATACCGCCTTCCTGAGCGAGGGCTATGGCTAATTTGGATTCCGTAACCGTGTCCATGGCTGCCGAAGCAATAGGACAGTTGAGGGTAATTTCTCTTGTAAGTTTAGTCTGGATACTTATATCCTCTTCCCTTGGGAGAACTTCAGAATAAGCTGGAACAAGGAGTACGTCGTCATAGGTAAGGCCTTCCTTGTCAAATTTCGTGGTGGCGTTCATGGTGCAAACAATAATATTGAATTATTTGCGGGACAAAAGTAGTGTAATTATTTGGTTATTTGTTATTGGCGAATGGTGTATTATGTGTTAAACTTGGAGTGTTTGGTGCTGGATGCAATGGAATGGAGGCTTTCCTGTCGTTAGCGTATCAACAACACTGTTCCAGCTTTTTGCACCGGGATACCGTGGCGAATGGTAAAGTTGACATAGAACACATAAGCATCATTCTGAACCACAAAACCTTTTACGGTGCCGTCCCAGCCCTCATTAATGTCTGTAGTTTCAAAAATCTTTTGTCCCCACCTATTAAAAATAATCAGATGGTACCTCTCTTCTTGAATAAACATTCTAATTGGGGAGAAAACATCATTAATACCATCACCATTCGGAGTGAATGAATTTGCCAGAACAAATTTGGGAAACTGCTCAACACATTCAGTGTTGCTGGTATCAATACATCCGAAGAGGTTGGGATTGAACTTGACCGGTACCACATAGTAGCAGAATTGCCCCCTGCCTGATACAAAATTAGTTATAGGGTCTAATAAATCTTCAAAATAGGTTGTCCCGAAAGGAACAGAAGCAATCCAAGAATACGGCCCACCGTCAAAACTCCTATAAATATCATAAGAACCAACCAGTGTTACCCATGTGGGTTCTTCATTCCAAACCAAGAGACTCTTAACAGAATCCCGGGCCTCAACCGTAATTAAGAAAGGCACTCCCCCTGAGGCGGAAGTATCTGTGTAGGTGCATATAATATTGGATGAAGAGGTCATTGTTCCAGTACCATCATTGGCCATTACAAAGTAGCAATACGCTGTTCCCCGATTAAGTCCGGAAAACGTGAATTGTGTTCCAAGAGCTGTTCCTACGGAGTTAAATGCACCACTGTTTTCACTGACAAATACCGTATAGTCGTTGACTCCCGATGTCCATAAATAATAAGGCGACCAATCCAGCGTAGCCTCCCCAGCACAAGTATCCAATGAGGCCGAGAGCAAAATGGTAGAATGCCCGGTAGTTGAAGGACTTTTATTTCCACATGTGTCAACGGCAATGATATCGTAAAGTAGGGATTGGGTATCAGGGTAGGAAGTAAGGTCCATATAGAACGTGTTATTCAATCCATAGGAAATCCCCACAGAGTCCCAGCCTCCAAAGGCATTGGCCACATATATAATATACGCTACAACGTCGATGGAAGTGCTGACCTCCCACCCTATTATTGCAAGGCCAGTTATAGGATCCACGCTGACCGAATCTATTATCACTTGCACGGGAGCAATGATATCTGGCTCCAAGAATGCAATATTGGAGCTGCTAATGCAACCAGAAGAATCAAGGACAAATATTTGATAATCAATAGAGTCTGAGCAAGTAGTAAAGGGATCTGCGTAAGTTGAAATCTGGTAGGACGAGTCAATCAGCGTTAGAAGGCCGGAAATTGGATCTTCCCGAAAAATCTGCATCATCTCGGTACTCGTAGGAATAGGAGGCGTGTGCAAGGTATTCCAAGACATATTTGCTGTTCCACCTGAGGTATTTCCAACAGAGAGAAACATGGTTTCAAGCGTATCCGAAGTGGTATTTACACATCCTGAATTGGCTCGAACGTAATAGAAACGCGAAGTCAAATCTGCATTTGCTCCTACGTGAGTATAGGTATTGACATTAAAATTGGCAATACTGTCAATCAGTAGATATGGACCCGCTAAAAGGAGTGAATTGTATATGTAATAGTTGGAAAACGATCCGCAAGAATCACTGGGTACCTCCCAGGTAAGCTGGACATCGCCAGCCACGTCAACCGCCAGACATTTCAATGCAGGCGCTTGTGCCATCACAGAGGCCAAAAAAACCAGCATGCTCAGTGTACATATAGCTAAAGCCCTGAGGATCATCTTGCAAAAATATGAAGGAACAGGTTCATTTCAGTAATAAGACGTGTCAATTACCAACAAAGAGGCCGTGAATATCTTCCATTGATAGATATTCTCAGCAAACTCATCCAATGAAGTGTGGTGAGATTGATTTGGTTTCCAGATTAATATATGCACAGAATGCGCTTTATTCCACATTAACGCTTTGTGAAAAAATATATTTTATGGATCTTACCCTTTTGAAGCTATTGCAACAATCTAGTTACGAATACTTTAGCTAATAGGTTACTGCTAGTCATTTTATAGCTTCATAGTTGATATCGCCTCAGATAAACGATTAAATTCATCAACCATTATTGAGATAATGTCCTTCACCGGTAGTATCTGATCAATTTGGGCCGAAACCTGACCAATCTCCAGTTCGCCTTGCTCTAAGTCTCCTTCAAACATCCCCCGCTTCGCGCGGCCTTTTCCCAGCAGGGCTTTCAATTCCTCAGGTGACGCACCCGCGTTTTCCGCATCCTGAACTTCCTTATAAAAGTCATTTTTAATCAATCGAACCGGAATAACTTTTTTCAGTGACAGCTTAGTGGAGCCCTCCCGTGCGTTAACCACGCATTCCTTAAAATTATCATGACCAGAGCTCTCTAAACTAGCAGCGAAACGGGAGCCTACCTGAACACCATCAGCACCCAGCGCCATCGCAGCCAACATACCAGCCCCTGTACCAATACCACCCGCGGCCAGCACGGGAATACTCACCGACTTTTTCACTAGCGGAATCAGGCACATGGTGGTGGTTTCATCAGCGCCATTGTGTCCACCTGCTTCGAATCCTTCCGCCACTACAGCATCCACACCGGCCTCTTCTGATTTCAAGGCAAATTTAGCACTGGACACTACATGAACCACTGTCAGGCCAGCATCCTTAAGTTCTTGCGTCCAGATTCTGGGGTTTCCGGCTGAAGTGAATATGATCTTTACCCCAGACTCAATTATGATTCGCAAATTATCCTCAACCTGAGGATAGAGCAAGGGCACATTTACACCGAACGGCTTATCTGTTGCATCTTCGCATTTCTTTATATTCTCCTGCAGAATTTCAGGCCTCATGGAGCCAGAACCAATTAACCCAAGCCCTCCAGCGTTGCTCACTGCAGATGCCAACCTCCAGGATGCATTCCAAATCATTCCCCCTTGTATAATCGGATATTGAATGTTAAATAGCTGTGTAATCCTGTTTTCCATAAAAAATCAGTAAGCTAAGAAGGAGTTAATGTCAAACAGAACGGTGACTTCTGTATCATTGGTTTTTAAAAGCTGCGTTGCGAGTAATAACAAAGTTGGCATTTTCCCGTATAAAAGTGTAATTTTATATTCAAAACCGTCCCAGATTTTTTCTTTACTGAGGAATTTAGTAGTTTTGGTCGCTATGAAAGGCAGAAAAAAATTTACACTCATCTCCCTGTTTGTTGCCTGGTGCGTTGTTGACTTTAATCCAGCATATTCACAATACAACCTGGATTATGGTGGACTTCTCGGCGTATCCAACTATCTCGGAGAAATTGGAGGCACCAAAAAGCCAGGGCAAGGAGAACCTGGAAAGCCCTTTATTGCCGACATGAGATTAGACCAGACTAAGTTTGCTGTTGGCGGCTGGATCAGGTATAAAGTGCACCCTTTGGTCTCTGTTAAAGCAAACCTGGCTTTTATACGGATAGGAGCTACGGATAGTACTTCTGACTATCTCAATAGACGAACCAGGAATCTGTCCTTCAGAAATGACATTTACGAACTAAACACACAACTTGAATACAACTTTTACAGTGCTAATAACATCTCTCCCCGGGGTAGAAAGATTATTGATTTTAATGCATATGGCTTTGTTGGGGGTGGAATGTTCTGGCACAACCCTAAAGCGAAATATCAGGGAAAATGGGAAGCGCTGCAGCCATTAGGTACAGAAGGGCAGGGAGTAATTTTAGGGTTGAAACAGTACAACCGGGTTCAGGCACAATTGTCAAGTGGACTTGGATTCTATTACACTTTCAAGAGGAAATGGCGGCTTGGATGGGAATTGGGTACAAGGTGGACATTCACAGATTATTTGGATGATGTGAGTACCAGATACGTAGATCCTGCTCTGTTACAAGATGGAACTCCAACAGGTGATATGGCAGCTGCGCTATCTAATAGGACGAATACAAAACTAGCAGAAGCCAATAATCTTATCACGGGTATGCCTGGTTCTATTCGAGGAAATCCTGAGAAGAATGACTGGTATATGTATACGGCAGCCACCCTTGGATATGTGGTAAGAGGGAAAGGCAATTTTTACAAACAGAAGTATCGGCTGCTAACCGGAAACAAGAGACGCAAGAAACGTACAACGAGAGCGAAGTTCTAGCACAATCACTTGTTCTAAAAAAACATAAGAAGCCCTTTCAAAAATATTGGAAGGGCTTTTTATATATTCTCAAGAGCCTGGGGCATCTTTGGCAAACCCTTCAGCCAGCTATACGGAAGTTCAGATTTTGGAAATATGATCACCCAGACGGTGAGAATAATAATCTTAAGGTCAATAACTATAGAAGCATTTGCTCCGTACCAAAGCTCCAAAGCAGCTTTATAAGGTGCGATGTGGTTCTTATAAAACTCCATGGGTTCATCTTTTACCGAAGACATCATGCGCTCTTCGTCCCTAAAAATTATTGAACCGATCCCGGTAATCCCCGGCTTCCGATTATAGACTTTCTCCTTTGCCTCTGATGGGTATGTATCATAGGTCACTTGTGCCAAAGGCCTGGGCCCTACCACTGACATGGTCCCAATTAGTACGTTGAAAATTTGAGGGAGCTCATTGATCTTGGTCTTGCGCAAGAAACCACCCATAGGCGTTACCCGGGGATCATCGCGTAGTGTAATGTAACCGCCTTTCATGTTCGGACTATCCAATAACATCGTTGCAAACTTCCATATATCAAAGGGTTGGTTCTTATAACCTATGCGCTTTTGGAAATAAAATATATGTCCTTCACCTGTGAGTTTCAGCCCGATCATTATTGGGCCAAGTAAAGGGAATAGAACAACTAGCGCGGACAATGATGCGATGATGTCGAACAACCTCTTGATCAGGTGATACATATTGACATTACATTTTGCTATCCAGGTTCTTGCCCCGGTCTATGTACTCAAAATTTGGAATTAACTCCTTCATCAGCGCCAATACCTCTTCCTTTTGAACTTCAGTTTTGTCAAAAACAGCACTCAGCTTGTCCATTGTCTCATTCAGAGCGGTTCGATCAATCCTTTTCGCATTTTTAATTACTCCAAGAGCCCTGTAAGTCTCCAAATCAATTTCCTCGCCTTCGGTATAGAACTCTTCAAACGATTTCTCGCCCGAAGTATCTGAAGAGAAGAAGTAGACGGGATATTCTGTGCTTGTTGACGAGATCTCCGTAGCAGCTTGTTTTGCCTCATCCTCACTGTTGCACAACTTGGCTTTCATTCCTTTTTCGTTCAAAAATGCAACAGCAATGTCTGAAAACGTTTTCATCTCATCCTCTCTGAGCTTTGGAAAGAATATTTCACCTGAATTGCCCAATACACACGCAATAGCACAAAGCTCACCTGACTCGGCGGGAGAGATAAAGTATCTTTTAATATCTGATGGGCTCGACAGGGGTTGCTTTTTCATCATTCGCTCTACGAAACCCCTAAGCAAGCTTCCATTCGAGAATGCGACATTCGCAAAGCGGGCTGTGGTGATCTTCATTTCAGGCGCATAGGACATAATAAGGTTCTCCATAAGTTGTTTACTCGCTCCCATAAGATTTACCGGATTGGCAGCTTTGTCGGTGGACACACAAAAGAAATGCTCTGGTGGATTCTTCAAGAGCAGATTCAATAATCCGTGGGCCTTGATTACATTATTCCTGAACATGGCTTCAATGGAGTAATGGTCCTTTTCACTCCGCACATGTTTGTGAGCCGCGAAATTGGCCACTATATCGAATGATCGTTCATTGGTCAATATCTTTTCGAAAACGGTGTCGCCAAAGTCGATAGGATACGACTTGTATTCAGCTGGAACTTTTATTGCTTGCTGACTCCTTAGATCGCGTGTAAGCTCGGTCAGGCCATTCTCATCATTATCAATTACGAATAAGGAGCTGGGTTCGAATTTCAGCATGGCCATGATAAAGCTGGAGCCAATGGTCCCTGCTCCACCTATTACCAATAGTCTTTTACCAGAGATCTGCGCCCTTAAGGCTTCGGAATGTGTCTTGAGGTCATTTTCAAACATAGACCGGGAGCGGCCGGTTATCTCATTATTTATAAACTCAGAAATATAAAACATGATGCCTCAGCCGGATTGATTTGGTCTGTCTGCTAACATTAAACGAAAACCCTCCTGGGTTGTATACGGATTGCGAAAGTTAAGTCGTTTTTTGGTATCGTCATTATCAAAGATGAGAGAGTCAAACAACCTGGTTTTAAGTTTTGGAGCCACTAATCCCATTAAACTCAATAATATTCCGGGCATCTGAAAAACGTTGGCTCTCTTATTCAGGGCCTCCCTCAGCATGATTACCGCATCGCTTGTTGAAACAGGCTGGTCATCAGCAGCAAGAAACACCCCCGGTTGGCCTTGCTCAATAATCCTGTCTATCAATGCAACCAGGTTATCTACGAATACCATTGTCCTGTTATTCTCAATTCCCTTAAATCCTAATGGGAAAGGTGATTTGGCTAACTTGATCAACCTCAGCATGTTGCCTTTTACACCAGGGCCATATACCAATGGGGATCTGATTATACTGACTTTGAAAGATTCTGATTTCAGAGAAGTTAGTGCATTCTCAGCGTTGAGTTTACTCTGTCCATACGCATCTTGCGGATTGCAAGTATCTATCTCAGTGAACGGTTTCCCCTCAATATTAGCTTCACCGTATACTTTCACGGTGCTCAAAAAAACAAAATGTCCTACTCCATCAGACTTCGCTTTCTCAGCCAGTAATTTAGTTAACTCAAAATTAGACTTCATGTAGTCTTCATCGGGGACCTTATCCATTCTGTGGTTGAGGGCAGCCAGATGAACAATAATGTCAACCCCGGCCAGGTCAGGCACTGGATCTGACAATTGCTGCCATGGAATCGTTTTAAACTCGTATTTGCCGGCATTCAATACCGCAAACCTACTACCTACAAATCCAGTAGCCCCGGTGAGCATCAAAGTCTTACCCATCCGGATACGATTTAGCAGGAACTGGTTTTCTCAGTTCTCGGAACTTATTGAAATACTTCATCAATATCTTGAACCATCCCGTTTGAATGCCATTTTCGCGGCAGGCTCTGATCACTTCTTTATTTAGGATATAATAGCCATACAGACTTGAACTGGTTCGACCACCAAGCCTCATAGTAATCATATGCAATTCCATATATCTGGCCTTCAATTTGCCATTTAAGAAAAACCGAATCAGTAATTCATAATCTGCTGCAATATGGTAATCCGTTTTGAAGCCTCCTTGCCTTTCATAAAACTTCTTATAGGTAAAGAATGTTGGATGGGCAGGCATGTAACCGTATGCAAACCCCTCCGGCCTGAATGCTTTTGAAGAGTAATAGCGCACAATTTTCTCTGTATTCCTTGGCCTTACTATAGCCACATCCCCATACACCGCATCAACATCTTCATTCTCCAGTTCCTTTGCCACTTGTGAAATGATGGAAGTGGATGCATAAAAGTCATCTGAGTTCAAGATGCCGATGACATCACCAGTAGCCAACTCAATTCCCTTGTTCATCGCATCATAAATCCCTTGGTCCGGTTCTGAGATGGATGCGCCTATTCTATTCTTATACTTCTCAATTATCTCCAAGGTGCCATCAGTGGAGGCGCCGTCAACAACAATCAACTCAATATCTGGGAAATCCTGTGAAAGAACAGAGTTAAAAGCCTGTTCAATAGTTGATTCACTATTCAAGCAAACAGTAATTATGGAAATCTTCATTTATCTGGTGACAATAAAGTTCTCAAGTACGAGCATGTCCATCTCGGTCCTTAGAAAACAGTCTATCGCTTCCTCTGGCCTATTTACTATAGGCTCATTTTCATTAAAAGAGGTATTGAGCAAAATAGGCACACCAGTCTTATCCTTGAACGCTGAGATGAGTTTGTGATATCTCTCGTTCACCACCGGATGTACGCTTTGTAATCTCCCAGTTCCGTCAACATGCGTTACCGCTGGAATGTCTTTTCGTTTCTCTTCTCTTATTACAAATACCTTTTCCATAAAAGGAACTTCATCCTCTTGTTCAAAGAACTCCCGTACGTGTTCTTTTAGGATTGATGGAGCGAATGGCCTAAAAGATTCACGTTTTTTTATTTTCCTGTTAAGCAGTTCCTTTGCATCAGATCTTCTCGGATCAACCAGTATGGAGCGATTACCCAGGGCTCTGGGGCCAAACTCCGCTCTTCCCTGGAACCAGCCGATAACTCCAGCGTCAATTATTCTGTCCGTCACCTGGTCATACAATTCACTTTCAGAACATAGCTTGTAGTTCAATTGTTTATCAATCAAAATCCTCTCAATCTGTTCCGCTGAAAACTTGCTTCCCAGAGAACCAGAATACATCGGCTCAATTCGTGGCATTCCCAGTTCATTGTTGTAGAAATAGAGTGCAGAACCAATTGAAGTTCCCGCATCATGCCCGGCAGAGGGAACGTAGAGTCTGGAGAATGGAGTATTTGCGAGAATCTTACCATTAGCAACAGAATTTTGTGCTACACCCCCCGTAATACATAAATTGTCGCAGCCCGTTTTTTTGTGAAGGTTGTTGAGCATTCTAAAAATTGTATTCTCGCAAAGTTTCTGCATTGATGAGGCCATATCCATGTGCCATTGAGTGACTTCATCTTCTT
>JYMV01019534.1_pt1 | contig 30638 bp, 20 predicted proteins | sample 338911 | NCBI WGS metagenome assembly JYMV01 (sample SAMN03354496, study PRJNA234377) | hydrothermal vent metagenome | biome: Deep sea; feature: Hydrothermal plumes at the Eastern Lau Spreading Center, Western Pacific Ocean; material: Seawater | place: Tonga | collected 2009 | depth 2000 m m
CCACCTTCTCCTGTATTACAACTCCTGGTGGGGTCCAATAAATTGGCACCGGTTGTACCACCGAGTCCCCCAACACCACCTATGCCTCCTGGACCTCCTGGACCTCCGGCACCCCCTGCACCTGATGCGCCAGGTGTCATGTAGCAATCTCGAACCCGTCCATTTATTCCACAGTTCCATGTGAATATGCAAAAGGAACTACCCCCACCATCTCCTCCCAGGCCTGAGAATCCCCCCTGGCCGCCTTCAGCGCCGCCACCTCCACCTCCCCCAGAGCCCCAGCTCCAGAATACGGTATCACATGTGATTGGGTTGAGGATTACCGGCTCACAACCCTTGGCTCCACCACCACCACCACCGCCAGCGCCACCGCCGTGTACGGCTTGTGTGCCGATTGTGCCAGTGGCAGGGATGTAAAACCCTCCTGTGTATGATGCATATGCCTGAAGTCCGTCCTGCCCATTGTACCCAATCGTACCATCGGCTCCAGTTCCTCCATGGTTAGTTGCGGTGGCGGCACAACTAGTAGAAACGTATTCTACCAATTCACAAACCCCATCTCCCCCGACACCACCTTGCGCTCCTCCCATACCCAGGCCGGCATAGGCTGAGAATCCGTCTTCTGTCCTAAAATCCCCTGAATAACACAACCCTAGAATTGTGTCGACAGCGAAGGTTGGCCTGTTTGCACCGGGCCCACCTCCGCCGCCCTGATTGCTGCCGGGGAATGATCCGGATCCGCCATTACCAGGTAATTTACAGCAATCTCCTTGCTCAGACCCCGATTCTCCATCGGTTCCATTAGCACCAGCCATACCAGTATTACCTGCCAGGCCTTGATACCCATCTGAGGCAGCGCCTAAATTGATAATACATCTGGACAATGTGAAATTCGAACACGCGTCTAGGTAGATGCCGTAAGTGCTGATACCATTTCCGAATGCATCGTCCATAGTGATGGTTATATCCATTATCCTAAAATCACTGATGCCCACACACGAAAAGGCTACTAATCTTGATGGGTTGCTCTGAATATTGGCAGTGTCCCGGTGAAAAATGGTTGGAGTTGCATTACTCTTGACCCATGTTGAACCATCAAATCCACCTTCCAGGGTGATGTTTCCAATCATTGTGAATTCTGAAGAGAGATTGTAAGTCCCTGCGCCGAGGCGCACTATATTATCCTGGGAACTGGTTAGGGTGAGGCCATAGGTGAGATTTGCAGGGTTAGATTTGGTACCTGCTATTCCACTGCTGGCCCCAGCTGGCGTTACGTAAACATATCCACACTCTTGAGCAGATGATTCAAAGGAAACTACCATTAAAAAAAGGACAAAGAACAGGAATACCGCTCTCTGCCTGATAGAATCATGAATAATGTAACCAAGGCTAATCTTCACCTAATTGCGAATTACGTATAGGGGGAATGCTTATAAGCAATATTAAAAAATTAATGCGCAAATAAAAAGTTATGCATGCATAATTAATGACGAGATTGTCACCTGAGGGGTTGCCTCAGAAGCGGGAAAAGCTATTCTGCCGAGCGGGTGTCTTTCCAGAGCAACTCCTTATCTGTGGCGCTGCTGTGAAAATAATTGCATTTCCCATCCCCTTTTCCGGTAATTCCTCCATCTGGATGGCAAATTATCTCGCAGTCTACATTGTAAAGAGGATTGAACCGGTCACAACAAGGAGCAGGGACAAGATAGACAACAGACCCGTTGTACGTGTACTGCCAGATAGTTGCTGGGGGTGTTTGAGGGGGAAGGTTTTGGATCTGCTCCTTCAAGCTATCAATACAGCTTTTCGGTGTATTCTCCTCTTTTCCTTCTTTGTTGCACCCTGAACCCAGGGAGGTGAGAACTGCGAAACTGATAACCATGAGCCTAATCATAATAGATATTAATAATTCCAGGCAATTAGAGCGTCCACTTCATCCTTTGTAAGCGGAGATCTCTTGCTAATGGGAGTGTTGAGAATATCTTCTTTGAGGAAATCAATTGCAGGCTGTATCCAGGCTTTCGTTTCATCGGTGAGGTTCTCTGAAAGCACAGCGAGCTTGTAAATTTTTGTGAGTTGCTCAAAAACGGGCTTGGCGGTACTCTCTGCCTCCTGTTGATCCATGGATTGAAAGCCGCCCATCACTTCGCAAAGTTGGTCCAGTACAGTAATAATAGTTGCACTGCCAGGGTGATCTTTCAGAGCGGCAGTAATTTCGTTGTGAAGGATTTCCAGGCCTTTCGATTTCTTAGAGGCCCTTAGCATATCCAGGATCATAATGTTGCCTGCTCCTTCCCAAATGGGGTTCACCAAAAGGTCGCGAATGATTTTGGGCATGACCGTATCTTCGATATACCCTACCCCACCCATTAGCTCCATGCCTTCCCGAGCGATATAGACGCCTTCTTCGGATACTGATTTCTTGATCATGGGTGTCAATAGCCGGAGCAGATGTTCCTCATTGACCTCCCCATTTTCAGCATTATCCAAAGCCTTGATGGTTCGCCAAACTATGTAGAAATTCGCTACATACATACTGCCAACTTCTCTAAACTTATCTCTCACCAATGCGTGTTCCATTGTCGGTTTGCCGAAAGATTGCCGCTGATTCAAAAACTGGTACGCCTCGATTATTGCACGACGTGAACCGGCCAGGCTCGCCATAGCGGTATAAATCCGCGACAGGTTTACCATATCCGCCATCACATTGAATCCCTGGAATTCCTCCCCTACAAGTTTGCCTATTGTATCAGTCAAAACGCATTCCGCACTGGCCATTGAACGCACCCCCAGCTTATCTTTTAAGCGGACGATTTCCATAGGGTTCTTGCTACCATCTTCCAGGAATTTCTCTACCATAAAAATGGATAGGCCCTTGATCCCAGGAACGTCTTGGTCCGTTCTTGCCAGCACAAAAATGATGTCACCGTTCGCATTGCTGCAAAACCACTTTTCACCATTTAGGCGGTATAATCCATTCCCAATTGGTGTTGCAGAAACGATATTGGCACCAACGTCCGAACCTCCGGTCTTTTCAGTGAGAAACATGGCGCCTGTCTTTAGATCTGCAGCGTTGTCAGTGTAGATGTGCTTCATAAGCCGCTCCCTGTCCTCTGGATGACAATGGAGATCGATAAGCCTTGCAACACCGTCCGTCATACACAAGGGACAATATTGACCCATCTCACTCATACAATACAGAAATCCAGACGTGAAGCCCAGCATGTTTCTCGCTTCGCCAAACCGTTTTCTATTACCCGGTTCCCATTTTACGCGGAACATTTCACTTTTCACAGCAATTTCCATCAGCTCCCAATATGCGGGGTGAAACTTTATTTCATCAATATCCTCGCCCAGGGCATTTCGTTTAATTAGTTCAGGAACATTCTTGTCTGCATCGAGCGAGAGCTGGTTCATCTTTCCAGCCGCAGCTGCTCCTAGCTCGGTCAGCTTGTCGGCCATATAGGCTTTACCGCTATCTGATAACTGGCTGAATAATGACTGAAATATGCGGTCGCTTTCAAAGAAGTTCTCACTTACCCGCTGCTGACCAATCAGAACTTTGTTCGCGTCGGACTTCGAGGACAGTTTGACTTTTTCTGACATGAAATTGTTAATCAATTGAAAGGGTGGGAATTTTTTCTAATCCCACCTCAATTCTATTCAGGGATTCTTGCTTTCCAATAACTGAAATCACATCAAGAATTGAAGGACCAGATGTGACGCCTGCAATCAGTATACGCAGAATAGGCATTATCTCTCCCATTGAAATGTCATTACTCTCCAAATAGGCCTTGAATTCTATATCAATATTCGCTGAAGAGAAATCACCGATTGAAGACAGTTTGTCTCGAAATCCTTGGATCATGGAGGGCGTATTATCCTTCCACTTTTTCCTGATCATTTTTTCGTCATATTGTTTAGGGGCATTAAAAAAATAGCTCCCTTCAACCATGTCAGAAATAAAGGTAGCTCTCTCCTTCATCAGGTTACAAACCTTGGCGATATAGTCAATATCAGATGATATCCCTGCTTCTGCCAGATGAGGTTGCAGCAGCACCGCCAAATCAGTATCTGATTTGTCTCGAAGATAGCGTTGGTTGTACCAGTGGGCCTTTTCGAGGTCAAATTTAGCTCCTGCCTTACCAACCCTTTCCAGTGTAAAGGATTGAACGAGATTATCCAGGGAAAACAGCTCCTCTGTTGTTCCGGGATTCCAGCCAAGGAAGGCTAGCATATTGATAAATGCCTCGGTAAAGTACCCCTGCTCTTTATACCCAGATGATTTTTCGCCACTTCCTGGATCTATCCAGTCCATGGGAAACACCGGAAATCCCAGCCGGTCACCATCTCTTTTGCTAAGTTTTCCGTTCCCGTCAGGGCGAAGCAATAAGGGTAGATGCGCAAATTGTGGCATTGCCTCTTCCCAACCGAGATATTTATACAAAAGCACATGTATCGGAGTTGACGGTAACCACTCTTCTCCGCGAATAACATGAGTGATCTTCATTAAATAATCATCGACAACATTGGCGAGGTGATATGTCGGCATTCCGTCCGACTTGAAAAGCACCTTATCATCTACTTTTGAGGAGTGCACAACTACCCAACCCCTAATGATGTCTTGAACCCTGATTTCTTCTTTTCTTGGAACCTTGATCCTGATCACATATGGATCACCGTTCTCTAATCTCTTCTCAACCTCATCGTCTGATAGCGTCAAAGAGTTTGTCATTGTGGATCGGGTCACAGCATTGTATTGTGGAACCGCAACTTTGGCCGCTTTTAACCTCTCCCTCATTTCGTCGAGCTCCTCTGGCGTGTCGAAGGCATAGTAGGCATATCCATCCCCTACTAACTGATTAGCATATTCACGGTACAGGGATTTACGTTCAGATTGTCTGTATGGGCCATAATCTCCTCCGACATGAGGGCCTTCATCAAACTTTAAACCGCACCATTCCAGCGCTTCGACAATATACTCTTCCGCTCCTTCGACATACCTGGTCTTATCAGTATCCTCAATACGCAGGATGAAGTCGCCTCCCTGGCTCTTCGCATACAGATAATTGTAAAGTGCAGTTCTAACGCCTCCCATGTGTAATGGGCCGGTCGGGCTGGGAGCAAAACGTACTCTCGTCTTTCTTTCAGACATAGTTCAAAATTTGTGGAGCACCCAAAGATAAATCTATTATCTGTATGCGGAGGGGGCAGGACAACTTTAAAATTGGGGAAATGTATAACTTTACTGAGGCATTTTCGTTATGACAGTACGAACATCTGCCTGAGGAAAGATTTTACAATGAGTGAGAACGAAAGAAGCTACCAGGACCTTATAGGGAAGCTAGAAGCATTTATCAGGAGGTACTACAAAAACCAACTGATTCGCGGAGCCCTATATGCTACCGGATTAATGGTCCTGTTTTTCCTTGGCGTTACAAGTGCAGAATACTTTGGCGAGTTTGATGTAACCATCAGAACAATTTTGTTCTACGGTTTTCTGGGCTGCACGGGATTGGTTCTGGCCAAGTTCATTGCAATACCTTTAAGCAAGTTGTATAGTATCGGTGAGAGATTGTCTTATGAAGATGCCGCATCTATAATTGGGTTGCACTTTCTTGATGTGCAAGACAAATTGACGAATCTCCTTCAGCTAAGTAAAGAAACGGGACATGCAAGCCGTGAGGGAATGTCTTTGTTGGACGCGAGTATTTTACAAAAGACCAAGGAGCTCAATCCTATTCCATTCTCTGCAGCCATAGATTTTTCTCAGAATAAAAGATACGTTAAATATGCCCTATTTCCGTTGATATTTGTGGGCCTAATTGGCTTCTTGTATCCGGCACTGGTGAAGGACAGTACGGCAAGGCTTGTCCATCACAGAACCTTTTTTGAACCGGTTATTCCATTTGAATTCATTATTGAAAATGTAGGTCTTGAGGCTGTGCAGCGCGAGGACTACCCGCTTTCGGTTACTATTGTGGGCAAGGAGCTGCCAAATGAAGTTTACATCGAATATGAAGGAAGGAACTACAAGCTTGATAAGACGGGGAAAGCATCGTTCAATTACTTATTTCGAAATATTCAACAAGAAAAAATATTCAGATTAATCGCGAATGGATTTTATTCCAAAGAATTTGAGTTGAAGGTGATGCCAAAACCTTTGATTATGGCCTTCAGGGCAGAGCTGTTGTTTCCGGCATATACTAAACGGACTAAGGAGCATCTGAGCAATACTGGTGACATGATTATTCCGGAAGGCACTAAGGTAGAATGGACTTTCAATACTGTGAACACGGAGAAGCTCACTATGCATTTCTCAAACAGGGAGGGTGAGGGGCCAACAGATGCTGATCGCCATGAAGCAAATCGGTATACATACTCAGATCGGTTCTTTAAGAATGGTTCGTATACCATCAAGATCAGGAACAAGTTTGTGAGAAGTAGGGACTCTATAACGTATTGGATAAATGTTGTTCCTGATTTATATCCTTCTATCAAGGTGGAGGAGCAAGTTGATTCAAACAACACAAAACGATTATACTTCGCAGGTTTGGTTAAGGATGATTATGGCTTTGAGGGCTTGACATTCAATTATACAAGAACAAAAGACGGGGGTACTTCGGATGTGGTCTCACTTCCCGTAGCAATCGCGAAGGAGATGAGCCAGGCACAGTTTTTCCACTTTTGGAATTTGAATGATCTGGAGATGAAAGCCGGGGATGAGATTGAGTATTATTTTGAAATATGGGACAATGATGGGGTCAATGGCAGCAAATCCACAAAATCTGAGAAACGTGTATATAAAGCCCCTAGCCTAAAGGAGGTTTCGGATAAGACTGACAAGAGGAATGATAAAATTAAGGAAGAGATAGAAAAGAGCACCATGCTCGCTAGAAAGCTGCAGAGGGATTTAAAAGACCTGAACAAGAAGATGCTTGACAAGAAGACCCTTTCATGGGAAGAGAAACAAAAGATGAAAGATTTATTGGATTCTCAGAAAGAACTACAGAAGAGCATTGAGGACATCAAGAAAGATGTTGCGCAGAACTTCTGGGAACAGTCGGAATATGTCAAAATTGATGAGCAGATTATTGAGAAGCAAAAAGCCCTGGAGGAACTGTTTGAAAAGGTGATGACCGATGATATGAAGGAACTGTTTAGGGAGATTGAGAAGATGTTGGACAAACTTGACAAGAGCAAGCTAAAGGAAATGATGGAGAAGATGAAGCTTGACAACAAGGATATTGAGAAGGAGCTCGATCGAAGTTTAGAGATATTCAAGCAGCTGGAAGTGGAGCAGAAACTTGAACGGGCAATTGAAAAGCTAAAGGACGTGAAAGAAAAACAAGGGGAGCTTACCAAAGAGACTGAAAAGAAAGATTCAGATGTGGGGGAGTTAAAGAAGAAACAGGATGAATTGAAACAGGACTTTGAAGATGTTAAGAAAGACCTCAAGGAGATGCACGATTTGAACAAAGAGTTAGAACACCCTAATGAGCTAGGGGATACCAAGGAAGACGAAGGGCAAATATCCGAAGATATGCAGGAAAGCTCGGACTACATGGAGAAAGGCAAGAAGGGCAAGTCAGCAGGGTCGCAAAAGGATGCATCAAAAGGGATGGAGGAGTTGGGCAAGAAGTTGGAGCAGATGCAGTCGGAAATGGAGGCAGGTGCAGACGCCGAAAACCTGGAGGACCTTAGGGACCTTCTTGAGAACCTCGTTAAACTGTCATTTGACCAGGAGGAGCTCATGACTGAATTTAAGGGAACAAATCAAAAGAGCCCAGAATATGTAAAACACACCCAAACCCAGAAGAAGATTAAGGATGATGCAAAGATGGTCGAAGATTCTCTTTTCGCATTAAGCAAACGGGTTGTTGAAATAGAACCGTTCGTAAATCGGGAAATTGCTGCGATTAATCAGAATATGGCTAAAGCTATTCAGATGATGGCTGATCGAAAGACCAATGAGGCGGGCTCAAGGCAGCAGTATGTAATGACGGCTATGAACAACCTGGCGCTGCTATTAAGTGAGGTTGTAGAACAAATGCAGCAACAAATGGCCAGTCAAATGCAAAGTGAATCATCATGTGACAAGCCAGGCTGTAAAAAGCCAGGTTGTAAAAAGCCAGGGAAAGGAAAGCCTTCTATGTCCTCGATGAAGGGCCTGCAAAGGCAGCTGAATAAGCAACTGGACGCAATGAAGAAAGGTAGCCAAGAAGGCAACGGAATCAGCAAGAAGCTGGCAAAAATGGCGGCCGAGCAAGAGGCTATTAGAAACCAGATTCAGCAGTTGAACCAGGAAATGAACAAGGATGGTGAGGGGGGTATGGGTAACTTGGAGAAGCTGGCAAAAATGATGGAGCAGACGGAAACTGATCTGGTAAATAGGCGCATCACACAAGAGACCATTAATCGACAAAAGGAGATAATGACGCGATTATTGAAAGCTGAGAAAGCAGAGCGGGAGCGAGAGATGGACAATAAAAGAAAATCTTCCGAGTCGAAAAATGAAAAATTTGGTAACCCTACGGACTTTTTTGAGTATAATATGCTGAAAAAGCGTGAGTCGGAACTTTTAAGGACAGTTCCGGCGGACCTCAAGCCGTATTATAAGCACAAGGTTAATGAGTATTTTAATACGTTTAAAAATTAAAGTATGTTGGTAAAAGAGCCAAAGAAACGCAGTGCTACTTCAATGAAAAAATCAATTAATTTTGCCTCAGTTCCAGAAAACCTTGCCCTAGTGGAGAGGATGGTGGATGAAATTTGTAGTGACTACAGCATAAATGAGGATCACTACGGGAATATTCTGATATCTATAACTGAGGCTGTGAATAATGCTATTCAGCATGGGAACAAATATGACCCCGGAAAGCAGGTGCTGATAGAGTTTGATGCTGATAATGATCTGGAGCATCTGTGCTTCAGGATTAGTGATGAAGGTGAGGGGTTTGATGTTTCAAGCCTGCCTGACCCAACTGAACCAGGCAATACAGAAAAGCTCAGTGGAAGAGGGGTCTTTTTGATGAGAAATCTAGCTGACAATGTAGGCTTTTCAAGTGACGGGCGGGAAGTGGAATTGAACTTTAAAGTCTCTGCGAACTGAATAGCATTCTTTCATTTTACTTCTTAGCATTTAGTTCAACCGCGCAATAGGTGCGTCCAGCGGATATTTATTTTCATAAAGAAGGAGGAAAGCTGAGGCTTCCCAATACTCATATATTGTCCCGGTGGATTGAACGGGTTGTGAAAATGGAGGGGAGGGATCTAGGGCCTTTAACATTTATCTATTGTTCTGATGAATATTTACGAGCAATAAACAGTAAGTATTTGAAAATCAATAAGATAACTGACGTAATCGCGTTTGAGTACAACGAAGACACTATGGTTAGCGGTGATATCTTCATTGGCGTTGGCCGGGTTAGAGAGAATGCATCTTATTACAAGATTCCGTTTCAGGCTGAGTTAAAGAGAGTTATGGTTCACGGCCTACTCCACTTGATTGGCTATGGCGATAAGACCGCTAAGGACAAGTCCGCCATGACTGAAAAGGAAGATTTATATCTATCTTTGCACTCCCAATAAATTAATGTTCCACGTGGAACTTTCTTGGTTGTTATGTTTGATAACTACGACATAATTGTAGTAGGTGGTGGCCATGCGGGTTGCGAGGCAGCAGCATCGGCAGCTAATATGGGCTCTAAGGTTTTAATGGTTACCATGGACCTTGCACGTATCGCACAAATGTCCTGTAATCCCGCTATGGGCGGAGTTGCGAAAGGGCAGATTGTCCGCGAGATTGACGCTATGGGTGGATACTCTGGAATAGTCTCGGACAGATCTATGATTCAGTTTAGGATGCTCAATTTGTCGAAGGGCCCTGCCATGTGGAGTCCTCGTTCCCAAAATGACCGCATGGCATTTGCAGCAGAATGGCGAAGTGTTTTGGAGAAAAACAGGCTTGTAGATTTCTGGCAGGACACAGTTGTTGGGTTAAATATTGAGAAAGGAAGGGTTGTGGGCGTAAAGACGGGAATGGGCACTGAGATTGCAGCTAAAGCAGTAATTCTAACTAATGGCACCTTCCTTAACGGACTAATACATATTGGAGAGAAGAATTTTGGGGGAGGAAGGTCTGGAGAAAAATCTTCGACTGGCATAACTGAACAGCTAGTAGAGCTTGGGTTTAAGAGTGGTAGAATGAAGACCGGAACGCCTCCCAGGGTGGATGGCAGGTCTCTTGATTACAGTGTGATGGAGGAGCAGAAGGGTGATATTAATCCTCAAAAGTTCTCATATAGCAACACCAAGCCCCTGAACGTTCAGCGTAGCTGCCACATTACCTATACCAACGAACAAACGCATGATATTTTAAGGAGCGGATTCGACCGATCACCTATGTTTATGGGCAGAATTGAAGGTAAGGGCCCGAGGTATTGTCCATCTATTGAAGATAAGATTGAGCGATTTGCAGACAAAAAGAGGCATCAGCTGTTTGTTGAACCCGAGGGCTGGAACACGGTTGAAACATACATTAACGGATTTTCAACCTCTCTTCCAGAGGAAGTACAATACGAGGCGCTTTGCACTATACCGGGCTTTAAGAATGTAAGGATCTTCAGGCCGGGCTACGCTATTGAGTACGACTATTTCCCTCCAGATCAATTGTCATTAACACTTGAGACAAAGAGTGTGGAAAATCTGTACTTTGCCGGGCAAATTAATGGCACGACAGGATATGAAGAAGCCGCCTGCCAGGGTCTGATGGCGGGGCTAAATGCACATTTGAAACTGAATGAACGTGAGGCGCTGGTACTTGGGCGCGCTGAAGCCTATATAGGCGTTCTAATTGACGATTTGGTAACTAAAGGTACGGATGAGCCATATAGGATGTTTACGTCGCGTGCGGAGTACAGAATCCTGCTTAGACAGGATAATGCAGACCTGAGATTGACTCCAAAATCCCATGAGCTTGGACTGGCTTCTGATGAAAGGATGAAGAGGGTAGGGGACAAGCTAAAAGCTACGGAGGCCATCATTGATTATTTTAGGGAAACCAGCATATCCCCTGAGGAGGCCAATCCAATATTGCACGACTCAGGAACTGCGCCGATTAATCAAAAGGTGAAGTTGTTCAATATTTTAACTCGGCCCCAGGTTTCTTTTGAAACTTTAAGAACTGGTATACCTGGAATAAACAGCTTCGTGGATGCATTTGGCAAAGTTGCTGAAGAAGGGGCAGAGCAGGCGGCAATTCAGATGAAATACTCTGGCTACATCGATAAGGAGCACGAAATGGTTCAAAAGATGTCAAGGTTAGAGAATATTAAGCTTCACAGCGATTTTGACTACGGCAGACTCACCTCATTGTCTTTGGAGGCCAGGGAAAAGCTAGAGTTAGTAAAGCCGGAAACGATAGGGCAGGCTTCTAGAATTAGCGGCGTGTCTCCTTCCGATATTTCCGTGTTGATGATCTATCTTGGTCGATAAGGGATGTTTCACGTGGAACACTTTGCACCTTTACGATGATCCTACAGTTTCTGGATATTCCCTTTTAAGTCGTTAAGGGAACCACCCAAGCTCGCTGGCGCGAGGCACTGAGGTGCTTTGATTGACATTCACCTAGGAAGAATCTGGGATTGCTGCGCGTTCCCTTTTAAGTCGTGAAGGGAACCACACCCCAGCTCGCTGGCGCGAGCGTTGGGGCCTTTCTTCATGCCCTCGCCCAAGCTATGGCTTGGCTCGTGTCTAAAGAAAAGCCCCAGTCTGCCTTGCAGCCTGGGGCTTGATCATCAAGTACACCCGAAGGGATTCGAACCCCCAACCCTCTGATCCGAAGTCAGATATTCTATCCAGTTGAACTACGGGTGCATCTTTACAAATCAAATTCTCAAACGACGCAATACATTGATATTCAATAGGTTAAAGCATAATTCTATGCATTGGCTTCAAATTCACGCCATCACGCCATCGTGCGTTACCAGATAACAAAATTATACTTTTTCTTTCAATACGTCACTTATTGGTGAGGAGATAAATGTGTAGTATTGCAACCCGATCAGATCAAAATGAGAAAATATATTCAAGATCATCAGGAGGAGTTTTTGCTATTGTGCATTATGCTGGTAGGGGCTATTTTGCGGTTCTACAACTCAGGTGGCCTTTCGCTTACGGGAGATGAGGTTTCTTCGTTGCTCAAGTTGCGTGTTGAGGATTTCTCTGAGCTCATTCGAAAGAGTGTGAGCGGGGATTTTCATCCAGCGCTTTTTCAGTCGCTCCTTTATTATTGGGTGGGCCTTTTCGGTATATCAGAAGGCCTTATAAGAATCCCATTCATTGTAGCCGGTGTATTGTCCATACTTTTTGCCTATCTAGTGGCTTCTTCGTGGTTTAATAAGACCGCTGGCCTCTTTGTAGCAGCTTCAATTGCATTTCTCATATTTCCCCTTACGCATAGCCAGATCGCACGCCCATATAGCCTGGGACTGCTATTTTCGTTGATGTCAGTGTGGTCCTGGACGCTGGTATTGTTTAAACCGAAACCGTATAGGGCATGGAAAATATTAGCCTACTGCCTTGCAACCGCGATGAGTATGTACACGCATTACTTCAGCTTTTTTCTGGTGATGGTCGTAGCTGCAACAGGATTGTTTTATCTGAACAAAGACAACTACAAGAACATTCTCATTTGTGCGGTGATCACTTTCGTCCTGTTTCTGCCACATTTCAATATATCCCTGGCCCATGTCACAATTGGAGGCTTTCGAGAAGGGGGTTGGTTAGGACCTCCCAATTCGGGGGGTAATTGGTTCTGGGCCTATCTGTTGAATTGCTTCAACGGGTCCCTGATTGTCCTGTTGATTTATTTCGCCATATTCTTCTACTTTTTAAAACGTAATTATAATAAGATAGGAGTAAGCAAATTTCATGTCTTCTCCCTGCTCTGGTTCCTCACGCCTTTTGTAGTTGGCTACACCTATTCTATTCTTCGATTTCCAGTTCTACAGCAATCTGTTCTGTTATTTTCCTTCCCCTATTTAGTTATCCTCATGTTTTCGTTCATTGAGGATAAGCCGTGGAATAAGATGAAAACGGTTCTATTGGCAACCTTCCTGGGGTTAGGAGTGTTTAGTACAGTTGTTGCCGAGAAATTTTATCAAACGCAACACTTTGGCGTACTGAAGGAGGTGGTGCAGGATGTTATCCGCTATGTAGATAAGTACGGTGAGGAAAATATCACCAAAACAACCAATGTTGGGTTCGCTTACTTCCTTGGCTATTATTTAGATAAATACAATCGTCAAATTGAATTTGAAGAATACGATAATGGGGAGGCAGAGGAAGAGCGGTATGTCAATCAGGGGAGAGACCAATTACGACTATTCTCTAATATCATTAATGAAAGTGACAAGCCCTACTTCTTATACTGTTGGTCGAGTAAGTACAGCCCATTGGAAATACCGGAGATGATAGCTGACAAATACCCTTATTTACTTGAAAGAAGCCACTACTTCAATTCAGAAAGCTATCTATTTGGCCAGAACAGCAATTCCACCCCAATTAAGCCTGAAGTTATTTATTCCTCCCAATGTGATTTTGACCAGGAATCTCAGGATTGGCAAGGAGATCCATCAGCTATAAGTGAAGAGATTGCACGCTCCCAATCCAGTTCTTTTAAGCTGTCTGAGAATACAGAGTTCAGCCTGACATTTTCATCGAAGATAAAAGACATCATGGACAATGATGAAAATGTGTTGCACACCAGCGTATGGGGCTATATGGATCAAAAAAGCGATGAAGCCATCTTGGTTATTACCTTAGAAGACGAAGACGGGGAAGTATATGTCTGGAGAGGGATGAATTTCTCCTATTTTATCGATGAGCCCAAGACCTGGACCAAAATATACCACTCCTGGCGTTTTGACCATATCCAATCTGGCGATGATCTGGTGAAGATCTACGTCTGGAATGGCGACAAGAACACCTTTTATATTGACGACCTTAGCATAAAAGTTACTGCAGGCAATCCCATAATTTATGGCCGAAAACAAAGATCGTTATAAAAGGTGTTTTCCCGGTATGGAGTATAATAAAAGCACATATTTTCTGTTTATTGAATCCTCTGCTATTGTTAGACCACAATAGTATAATGCCATTCGCCTTGCACCTTTATAGTATTCCATTGTTGTTCATATTGCTGCCGCTGCCATGTCTGGCGCAGGACATCGCTATTGGGGATTGGCAAATACACTTGCCCTACAACAACACCACGCATGTAGTAGAAGCAGCTGATAGAATATATTGTTCCACAGGGTCTGCCGTCTTTTATCTCGACAAGGGAGATAATTCTTTAACACGAATGTCGAAGGTCTCAGGACTATCAGATGTTCAGGTCAGTACCATAGGATATCAATCCTCAGGTGATATTTTAGTAATAGCTTATACCAACGCCAACATTGATTTGGTAAGAGAAGGGGTTGTATACAATATATCAGATATAAAGAGGAAGAGTATTCTGGGTGATAAGAGCCTAAACAACATTGCCGTGTACGATGGTTTGGCCTATATAGCCTGTGGATTTGGAATAGTAGCACTAGACCTACAAAAGAACGAGATTAAGGACACCTACTATATTTCAATCGGGCAAGATGGTGTAAATCAGGTTGCCGTGTATAACGATACCATATATGCGGCGTCAGACATTGGATTGTACAAGGCACAAATTTCAAACTCAAATTTATCGGATTTCAATTCATGGATTCTTGAAACCAAGTTGGCCGCCACCCCTTACAGTTCAATCGTATCTCTAAGCGGCAAGTTATTTATAGTTCAATCAAATAATCCAAGCGACACCATTCTGAACGACTCTGTTTTTGTACGGGATGTAGCTGGAAACTGGTCAAATTTTGATACTTCATTGTCCGAAAATATATTTCAGGTTGTATCTAGCTATGCCAGGATATTGATAGTTGCAAATGGCACTGTCTACAAGTATGATGTCAATGGGACCAAGCTCGCTACTTATTCAAATCCAGTTGACCCTCGCCATGCTATTCTAGATGCCGATGGCAACATATGGATAGCTGATTTCTATGCAGGGTTAAACCAAAATAACGCATCCTGGGGAGTCTATCCCAAAGGCCCCGGATCCAGTAATGTGTTTGACATGGCATTTGGTGAAGAAGATCTTTGGGTGGCTCCAGGTGGGCGCACGGGTGGCTGGAACAGCGCGAACATACAGGACGGTATATTCAACTACATTGATAACAATTGGGAGTCACGTGATAATACATATTATAATAATGTGAGGGATTTCATTCGTGTCGTGGCTGACCCATCAGATAAAGACCGTGTATTTGCAGGATCGTGGGGATACGGCGTTGCAGAGCTGTATCAGGGAAGCATGGTAAAGTTGTATGGAGAAGGCAACACGGACAGCGCGCTTCAGTCAGTTATACCCAATTCTAATCTTATCAGGATAGGAGGGCTTGCCTTTGATCAAATCGGAAATCTATGGGTAACGTGCACTGCGGTTGAGAATCTGCTGTGCGTTCGAAAACCCACTGGTACCTGGTATGGTTATGATTTCCCTGCGATTGGATCTGCTTCAAGAGTTGCTGACGTTATGGTAGATCAACAGGGCTACAAATGGGTGCTGTTACATAACGAGGGTATTTTGGTGTTTGATGACAACGGCACATTGGGCAATAAAACCGATGACCAGAATGTACATTTGGTAAGTGCGGTAGGCTCGGGTAATGTTGCATTGGATGTCCGGTCTATTGCTGAGGATCTGGACGGGGAGATTTGGGTTGGCACCAATCAAGGCGTCTACGTATTCTATTCTCCTTCTCTGGTTTTCACCAATGATGATTATGACGCTCAGCAGATTCTAGTTGAGCAAGATGGATATTTTCAATACCTATTGGAAACAGAAGCCGTTACTGCCCTGGCCGTTGACGGTGCCAACAGAAAGTGGCTGGGAACGGAGAATGCCGGAGTATTTCTAATGTCGGAAGACGGGATTACAGAGCTGCAGCATTTTACCACCGATAACAGCCCTCTAATTTCTGACAACATCATCACTATTGCAATCAACCATGTAAACGGAGAAGTGTTTTTTGGTACGGAAAAGGGTTTAATATCTTATAAAAGCAATGCTACAGCAGGTGTCCTCACGCATACCGACGTGTATGCTTACCCAAATCCTGTTCGGGAAGGCTATACTGGGTATATAGCCATAAAAGGATTGGTTACGGATGCGGATGTAAAGATTACAGATATATCTGGCGCCCTTGTCTATCAAACAAAAGCACTTGGTGGACAAGCGGTATGGGATGGAAAGAACTTCAATGGAGAAAAGGCACATACTGGAATATACCTGGTATTTGCAACCAATGAGGATGGATCACAAACAGTTGTCACCAAGATTATGATGATTAACTGAGGCAAAGAAGATTTGTACTTTTATGGTCTTTAATATATTGATTCTTTGCCGATGGAAGGATTACTCAAAAAGTTTAAGCAGATAGGGGTCACCCTTTTCATTTTGGTGATCACTATAGAAGTGTCCCCATATATTATATCACCAATCGTTGCAGGTCAATCCTTCTCCCGGGAAGAGATACAAGGTTTATTACAGGGAACGGGCTTAACACAGAATTTCGGGGCCCTTTCAGAACTCCAGGAAAATACGGAGCACGTATATCTGGGAAGAAACGCCATACATCCCTACATTGGTTTTGTAGCCAATCCTGGCAGCAACAGGAATGAACTTGGATTTCCAGGCCCAACCCCTCTTGTAAAGTCATCAGCGGATGAAGTACACATTTGCTTGACTGGCGGTTCAGTAGCAATTGGTTTGTATGGTGCCTGTAGAGACCGGATTGCCACCACGCTTAGCCAAACGGGGCACTTCAAGGATAAAAAGATCAGGATTGTGCTGGTTGCCCTGGCGGGCTTTAAGCAACCACAGCAATTGATGTCACTCAACTATTTCATGGCTCTGGGTGCCGAGTATGATCTGGTGATAAATTTGGACGGGTTTAATGAAATAGCGTTACCCTTCAGTGATAATTTGCCATTTGGTGTGTTCCCCTCGTTTCCAAGACATTGGAACATGTTGTCAAGAAAGGGAATGAATTCTTCAGTTTTGCAGCTGATTGGCCAGCAGGCTTTCGAGCAAAACCGAAGAGAACGCACTAGAAAATGGTATTCTGCCTCCGTTTTACGCCATAGTAATTTTGGATTGTTCTTATGGAGGTTTTCAGACAACAAGAGATCTTTGAATTTGTATGAGCTGGAAGGGGGGCTTCGTAAGGCAGCTAAAGATTTGGATAAAGAGTACCAGTCGGTGGGACCTGATATATCGTACGGTGATACGACACAATATTTTGAGCATTGTGCCGATTTGTGGCGAAATGCATCGGCTCAAATGGGAGCGCTAGAACAAGCGGGTTCATTTAATTATTTTCACTTCTTGCAACCCAATCAGTATGTAGATGGCTCTAAGGTTCTGACCGGGGAGGAGTTGACGATCGCATACGAGGATGGTCCGTTGGACTATAAAACTGCTGTGGTGAAAGGCTACCCGTTCTTGGTAAGGAAAGGGAAGGAATTGATGGGAATGAACATTAATTTTACTGACTTGTCAATGCTCTTTAAGGAGGAACAGCGTTCAGTATATCAGGACAAATGTTGCCATTTTAATCAGCTGGGTAATGAGATTATCGCTGATCGAATCACCACCGAAGTAATTAAAATTCTAACTGACAAGAAAACTTCTTCTTTGAAATAGAGGCCACGATGTCTTTATCCGCTCACATGCGATGAAAAGGTATTCGTATCTTAGCGCCTCTCTTTCATAAAAATTTCGGATTGATCTACAGCACAAGAGGAATAGTTCTGTACCAGATAAATTACGGCGAGACCAGCGTGGTGACAAAGGTGTATACTGAGTTGTATGGCCTGCAGTCATACATCATTAATGGTGTACGTACACGAAAAGCGAAAATAAAATCCAACATTCTTCAACCCCTGTCAATGCTTGACATGGGAGTTTACAACAGAGACAAACGAAACCTGCAGCGAGTAAAATACGCTAACGCTATTAACCCTACTTCTCAGATTGGTTTGGATATGGTAAAAGGGCCATTGGCCATCTTTATTGCGGAGGTATTGTTCAGAACTATCAGGGAAGAAGAGCCTAACCAAAGCCTCTTCGATTTTCTAATGCAATTCATTGGTGATCTGGAAGCCGAGGACGGGAGCGTAGCAAACTACCATCTCCTGTTTATGCTTGAACTTACTGGATACCTGGGGTTCTATCCGTCCCTGCCTACATCAGGGTCAACCTGCTATTTTGATAAACGAGAAGGGGTGTTCTGTGAGGAGGTGCCTCAGCATGGAGATTGGATGGACAAGGAATCGTCGGGATTATTGCAACGTATGCTGGAAGCAAATACAAGTAATATTTCCAGCATTAAATTATCGTCTGCCCAGAGAAATGATTTGGTAAATCACATGATAGCATTTTATAATTTGCATTTAGATGCCAGACTAGAGATTAAGTCGCACAAAATTCTACAAACGGTTATGCAATAAATTGGAGAGAGAAGGTGAATAGCAGGACAAACGCATACTCTTTTCTTATCAGGCCGATGGCATTATTCACCTTTGTTGTGCTGTGCAGTTTTTCGGTTAATGCGCAAACCCTACAAATTTTTGACAGAGCGACTGAAAAGAGAATAGAAAACGTAGCTGCTTTCAGTACAGGGGGAGGCACCTCAGTAATCTCCAATAGGAATGGAGAGATGAGCCTGGAGGTATTTGAGCTTAGAGACACCATAATATTTCAGCATCCATCTTATATAAACTTTTTCTACACCAAGCGTCAGCTACAGGCTATGAAGTTTAAAATGTACCTGGTTAGAGATGTTCACATGCTGAAAGAAGTTGTGCTTTCAGCTTCCAAAATAGAGGAGAAAAGAGAGGATATTTCAGCTCAAATGGAGATTATCGACTACCGTGATGTCGCGAGCCTGAATCCCCAAACAACTGCGGATATGTTGATGAGCAGTGGTGCTATCTCAGTACAAAAAAGCCAGATGGGTGGAGGCAGTCCAGTAATTCGCGGGTTTGAAGCCAACAAAGTTTTACTCGTGGTTGACGGCGTTCGGATGAACAATGCGATATACAGGAGTGGACACTTGCAGAATGTGATAACAATCGACAATTCAGTACTGGAAAGGACGGAAATTATTTTTGGCCCTAGCTCGGTAATATATGGTAGCGATGCACTTGGAGGCGTGATGCACTTTTATACCAAAAGGCCCCTACTGGCTTACAATGACTCCACGACCAACGAAAAGATCAACGGGTATATTCGTTATTCCTCTGCGAATCGAGAGACAACAACTCACTTTGACTTCCAGGTTGGCTTTAAGAAAGTTGGCTTACTGACAGGGATCACACACAGTGTTTTTGGGGATTTAAGGGCAGGGGCTAAGCACAGGTCAGACTATCCGGATTTTGGGAAGCTTACCAAATATTACTATAAAACACTTCAGGGGAATGACACCATGTTGGTTAATGAACAGACCAATCTCCAGCGAAACACCGGATACAATCAAGTAAATCTGCTGCAGAAGATCTTCTACAGGCCTAACCCCAAGGTAGGATTTACCCTTAATGTTCAATACTCTTCATCTTCGCTTATTCCCAGATACGACAAAATGAATGATATAAAGAATGATACACTAAGATACGCGGAATGGTATTATGGCCCTCAGGAACGCCTGTTCACTGCCCTGACCACTGATCTCACGGCCAAAACTTCCTTTTACGATGAAGGAACAATAATATTTGGCTATCAAAAAGTTGCGGAAGAGAGGATTACCCGAAAATACCTAAATGACTTTAGGACTACCAGGAATGAGCTGGTAGATGTGCTGACATTCAATGCTGACATGTTTAAGGTCATTGATTCGGTTAGGAGTTTCCAGTATGGGGCCGAGTTCACCTATAACAAGGTGATGTCAGATGCGCTGACATATAACATACAAGACAGTTCACATTCATATGCACCAACACGATATCCTGATGGGGGCAGTGACATTCAATCAGCGGCGGCCTACCTCACATATAAATGGTGGCTGAACAAGAAAACGCTGCTCAACGCTGGAATCAGATACAGCCAGATTGCTATGTTGTCCAAATTTGAAGAGGCCAATCCCTATAATTTCACCTTTGATAATATTACAATCAACACAAGTGCGTTCAACGGAAGTGCCGGGCTGGTTTTGAGGCCATCCCCCCTGTGGCAATTCAATATTTCTACTGCAACTGGATTCAGGGCACCTAATGTAGATGATTACGGTAAAGTTTTTGCCAAGGACGATTATGTGGTCGTGCCCAATCCCAATCTCGTTCCTGAATTTGTGAAGAGTGCGGAGTTGAGTATTAGCAAAAAGTTCAAAGACAGGGTCTCAGGGATTAAGGTGATCGGCTACTACACCTTTTTAACAGATGCAATCGTAAGGCGCGACTTTAAACTCAATGGGAATTCCACAATGGTATATGACGGCGACACACTGCAAATTACCGCCAATATCAACGCTAACGAGGCCATCATTTACGGTGCGTTTTTCGGTGTCAAATTGCGGGTTACAAAAACGTTGAGTCTGGAGAGCAATGCTAACTATACTTATGGGGAAGATTTGACCGACAAAGTCCCCATGTCACATATACCACCGGTATTTGGAAAAACAACACTGAACTATAAATTTCTCAAAGGAGAGAAATTGAAGCCTCTTAAGTTGAGCTTGTACTCTCATTATAATGGGTGGAAGAGGTTGTCTGAATACGGCTCGCCAAGTGTTGACAATTTATCTGAGGCTACTGAAGATGGAATGCCAGCATGGTATACGATTAACTTCAATGGATCTTATGAGTTCAAGATCAAAACACCGTATTATGAGCAAGAACAAACCCTCCAGGAAGTAGAAAATCATCGGGTGCTCTGGATTCAGTTGGGTATTGAGAATATTGCCGATACCCATTACCGGCATTTTGCCTCTGGTATAAGTGCTCCAGGGAGGAATTTTGTTATAACTTTACGCGCCTACTTTTAGAAGAAGCTAATGGGACGAATTACGTTATCTGGAATGGAGTTTTTTTCTCATCACGGTTACTATGATGATGAAATTACACGGGGCAACAAATTTATTGTTGACCTGAATATTGATCTTGACATTTCCGGGCCAGGCGGGACAGATGATCTGGAGGCTGCGCTTAACTACGAATCGATTTATGAACTGGTCAAGGCTGAAATGGCCGTACGTTCGAACCTATTGGAGCATGCAGCACAACGGATGGTTAATAAGATCAAGCATGAGTTTCCAGAAATAGACACCATAGAGCTAACAGTATCAAAATTCAACCCACCTCTAAAGGGTATTGTTCAGAAGGTCAGTGTAACGATTAAGGAGTAATTGTTTAATTTCGCCACCGGTTGTGGAGACAGATAGAAGAGAGTTCATTTCCTCCGAATCTTCAATTTTCCAAGCTATAATCAATAATCTGCAACCAATACGGTCGCGTGGCCGAGTGGCTTAGGCACTGGTCTGCAAAACCAGTTACAGCGGTTCGAATCCGCTCGCGACCTCAGAGAAAATCCTCACCGAAAGGTGGGGGTTTTCTTTTTGGACACCCTAAACCGCTGAAGAGAACTAAACCTTATACTTGTCGTGTAGAAATTCCCGATAGGGGCTCAAGTTGGCCAGTACTTGTAGAAGGCGGTACAGGCTGTGGAAGTCTTCCTCGTCAGAAGCAATACTGAGCTTCTTCACCCGATAAGCATTGTAGTTGTTAAGAGCAGTTTTTTCCTCGTCAGAGAGTTTGCCAAGATCTTCTTTATCCCGAAGGTCATTGATACTGACTACCTTTTCATGTGGTGATTTGCCGCTAGTTTTTTCGGCTAGCTCGAGGGCTTCAAGGATGGACTTTACTTTGTTCATCCGTTCCTCATAAATTTTCTTTGTTTTCATCTTTCTGTATGCGTTTACCAGCCACGTATCCGCAGTGGAGAATGCGGGACTTGAACCCGCGACCCCTTGCCTGCCAGGCAAGTGCTCTAGCCAGCTGAGCTAATCCCCCCATCTAGGGTCAAATGTATTTTAGAAAAACCATACATTTACTCGTTTCAATCAGGAGTTTTCAACAATAGTTATTAACAATGTTACCCGATAGTTTAAAGGAATTTGTGCAAGATCTGCTGACTGAAAAGGAGGGGCATTCAGTGACAATTGAAGCAATTACGCCTGTTGGGGGTGGGTCAATAAACCAAGCAGCCAAGCTGCAAACCACGCACGGATCGTATTTTCTCAAATATAACAGCGCTTCACTTTACCCCAATATGTTTGCGTTGGAAGAGCGGGGTCTGGAACTGCTGCACAGCGCCGGTGAAATTTATGTTCCACAGATAATTAGCTCTGGTGAAGTTGGAGAATTTGCCTTTCTGTTATTGGAGTATGTCGATTCGGTGTTGCCGAATAAAACTTTCTGGGAGGACTTCGGAATGTCATTGGCGAAACTACACAAGCACACGGCAGTTGAATTCGGCCTGGACCACGATAACTATATTGGATCTTTAAAGCAGTCAAACAGTAAGTGCAGAAGCTGGGTCCCTTTCTTTATTGAGGAACGCCTTGAGCCGCAGGTTCAGATGGCGAGCCTTCCATCGGACATTAAGAAAATGTTCAGCAAACTCTACTATAGGCTGGAAGACATCGTCCCCAGTGAATCTCCAGCATTGTTGCATGGTGACTTATGGAGCGGCAATTATATGACATCAGCAAGGGGGGAGCCCACACTAATTGACCCGGCTGTATATTATGGACATCGGGAAATGGACATAGGAATGACCAAATTATTCGGTGGGTTTTCCGAGCCATTTTATTCCGCATACAATTCGGTTTTTCCCATGGAGAGTGGCTGGGAAGCAAGGGTGGATCTATGCAACTTATATCCTTTAATGGTGCATGTTAACCTATTTGGCGGATCATATTTATCGCAAGTGAACTCTATACTTAATAAATTTACCGCCTGATTTTAATAGCTTTGTTTTACAATGAAAGAGCAAGAAAAGTTTGATTCCCATAAAGCCCCTGCGCCGGTGGGACTTTATCCGCACGCGCGTAGAGTAGGGAACATGCTTTATCTTTCCGGAGTAGGGCCTAGAAAAAGAGGATCCAAAGACATACCTGGAGTTACCCTTGACGCTGAAGGCAATATCACTGAGTATGATATTGAAAAACAGTGTCATTCTGTATTTGCCAATGTGCGCTACATTCTTGAAGATGCCGGTTCATCCTGGGACAACATTGTGGATGTCACAGTATTCCTTACCAATATGAAGGAGGACTTCGTAACGTACAATAGGATTTATGCTGAGTACTTCAAGGATAACCAGCCTTGTCGGACAACGGTAGAGATTTCCAGCCTTCCGACACCTATAGGAATTGAGCTAAAAGTTATCGCGACGATCTGATCCGGCCCTCAACATAAGCGTCCGGGCGTGAATTTAGCTTGCATTCCGAACCAATATTGTTACACAACGGGGCAATAATCAGCTTCTGGAATTGATGCCTAAAGATAAAGCATCGGGTCTTAGCGGCTATGCCTCTTTATGAATGCCGTTCAAATTCCTTATTTTTGCACGCCTGTAAAAAGGCGCACCCATATGAGTAAATACACGGAATATAAGGCATTGGATCTTTCTCAAATAGGGAAGGACGTGCTGGATTGGTGGAAGACGGACAACGTATTTGAAAAAACAATTTCAAACCGCGATGGCGCCCCTTCCTTTACCTTTTACGAGGGCCCGCCTTCAGCAAATGGCCTTCCAGGGATTCACCATGTAACGTCAAGGTCCATCAAGGATATATTTTGCCGGTACAAGACGCTTAAAGGCTTCCAGGTGAAGAGAAAAGCGGGTTGGGATACCCACGGCCTCCCTGTGGAGCTTAGCGTTGAGAAGGCGCTTGGAATCACAAAGGAAGACATTGGCAAAAAGATCTCAATTGCCGACTACAATGAGGAATGCCGCAAGGCCGTGCTGAAGTATAAAAAGGAATGGGACAACCTCACTGAAAAAATTGGCTTTTGGGTTGATTTGGAGAACCCATATATCACCTACGAAAATGATTATATCGAATCTGTCTGGGGGATTCTCAAGACTTTGCACGACAAGGAGCTGCTCTACAAAGGATACGCTATCCAGCCGTATTCGCCAAAGGCCGGAACAGGCCTAAGTACCCATGAATTGAACTTGCCGGGATGTTACCGCGACGTTACTGACACTTCGGTGACAGCCCAGTTTAAAGTTAAAAGGGAAGACAGGTCGGCTTTCTTGTTTGGAGATGATAAAGAGGAGGTGTTTTTCCTCGCATGGACTACGACCCCCTGGACACTTCCATCCAACTGTGCGCTGGCCGTAGGTAAGAAGATTTCATATGTCAAAGTTAAAACGTACAACAAATACACTTTCGCTCCGGTTTCGGTAATTATTGCCGAGGACTTGGTGGATTCTTTTTTCAAGGCAGACCTTAAAGAAAAGCCCCTAAACTCCTATAAGGAAGGCGACAAAGAAATTCCTTACTCTCTGGAAGCGACTTATACTGGTGAGGAGCTGGAAGGGGTCTACTACGAGCAGTTATTGCCTTATGTGCAACCAGACGGGGATGCGTTTCGGGTGATCATCGGAGATTTTGTTACTACTGAAGATGGAACAGGTATCGTTCACACAGCGTCTGTTTTTGGTGCGGATGACTATAGGGTTTGTAAGCAAAATAATGTGCCGTCTATCCTTGTTGAAGATGAAAATGGGAATCAAACCCCTTTGGTAAACAAGCAGGGTCGGTTTGTAAATGAGGTCACCGACTTCGCTGGTAAGTTTGTCAGGGCAGAGTATGAAGAGGAAGATGTCTTGAGTACAGAAGGATACAAGTCTACTGATGTACAGATAGCCATTAAGTTAAAAGAGGAAAACAAGGCCTTTCATGTTGAGAAGCAGGTACACTCTTATCCGCATTGTTGGAGAACCGATAAACCGATTTTGTATTACCCTCTTGATTCCTGGTTCATTAAAACAACTGCCGTTAAGGACAGATTGGTCGAACTCAATAAAACGATTAACTGGAAACCTGAATCCACTGGAACCGGGAGGTTTGGCAATTGGCTGGAGAATTTGGTAGACTGGAACCTGTCACGTTCGCGGTTTTGGGGTACGCCGTTACCGGTATGGGTCAGTGAAGATGGGTCAGAAAACAAATGCATAGGTTCGGTAGAGGAACTTAAATCCGAAGTCGGAAAGTCTATAGAAGCAGGTTTTATGGATGCGGAGCTTCCAGAAAGCTTTGACTTGCACCGTCCTTATATTGATGATGTTATCCTGGTATCAGAAAGCGGGCAGAAGATGTTAAGGGAAGAGGACCTCATAGATGTTTGGTTTGATTCGGGGGCCATGCCTTATGCGCAGTGGCACTACCCAATGGAGAACAAGGAAACTTTTGAAGAGAGTTTTCCGGCAGATTTTATTTCCGAGGGGGTTGACCAAACCAGAGGTTGGTTTTTTACACTTCACGTGCTTGGGACCATGCTCTTCGATTCAGTGGCATTCAAAAATGTGATCTCCCATGGGTTGGTGCTAGACAAAGAGGGTAATAAAATGTCGAAGCGCCTGGGAAATACTGTTGATCCATTTGAAATAGTAGAGAAATATGGTGCGGATGCCCTTAGATGGTATATGATCACCAATGCACAGCCATGGGATAACTTGAGATTTGATGAAAGTGGAATAGGTGAGGCAAGGAGAAAATTCTTTGGAACCCTATACAACATTTATGCTTTTTACGCCCTATATGCCAATATTGATGGATTTCACGATCAGGAAGAGGAGGTTCCATTAGGGGAAAAACCGGAAATTGATAGATGGATTACTTCTTTACTCAATTCTCTTATTAAAGAGGTCGACGGACATTATGCGGCGTACGAACCAACTCGTGCCGGCAGGGCCATTCAGAAGTTTGTTGGAGATCACTTGAGCAATTGGTACGTTAGGTTGTGTAGAAGGAGATTTTGGAAAGGGGAGTATTCCCAGGACAAGATTTCAGCATATCAGACGCTAGACAGGTGTTTATCTGTAGTTGCCCAGCTTTCTTCTCCAATAGCCCCATTTTTCATGGAACGCCTATATCTGGACCTTAATCCGGGTGAATCAGGTGGCGTTTCAGTTCACCTGAGTGATTTTCCTGAAGCAAACGACGATGCAATTGATTTGGATCTTGAGGGAAGGATGAAAATTGCCCAAACAATATCCTCTTTAGTGCTTTCTCTGAGGAAGAAGGAGGGAATAAAGGTGCGTCAGCCACTACAAAAGATAATGGTCCCGGTAATGGATAAAGAGTTTCACCAAAGACTAAAATTGGTAGAAAACATCATTTTATCAGAGGTAAATGTGAAGGAAATTGAGTATTTAAACCATGATGCTGGTGTGTTTTCTAAAAAGATCAAACCAAACTTCAAAACCCTTGGCCCCCGATATGGAAAGCATATGAAAGAAATAGCTGCTGCATTTTCTGACATGAAAATGGAAGATATTGAAACCCTTGAACAGGGAAACACGTATGAACTTACCATTGCTAACCAGGAAATAGAGATCAGGCCGGAAGATGTGGAAATTAGCTCAGAAGACGTGCCTGGGTGGTTGGTGAGTAGTATGGGCGGCTTAACGGTCGCTCTTGACGTTAACATTAGTGAAGAGCTGAAGGAAGAGGGGATCGCTCGCGACTTGGTAAATAAGATTCAGAACCTCAGAAAAGAGAAGAACTTTGAGGTGACTGACAAAATATTTCTCCAGATTAAAAGCGATACTTTGATTGACTCGGCTATTAATAACAATTTAGATTATATTTGCGCCGAAACACTAGCTACATCTCTGGAGATTATGCCGGAATTGAGTGAAAGCAGGGGTGAGTTGGTAGAGATTAATGATGAAATTGATGCAGTAATCACATTGGATAGGGTTTAGGCCTCATAATATTTTGAAAAATGATTAACATGGCAACAAAGACACGCAAGAAAAGCAAGTACTCGAAAAAGGAGTTGGAAGAGTTTAAAAAACTGATTGAGCAGAAGCTTGAGAAGGCCTATTCAGAGTATGAGGTTTTTAAGGGCAATATTTCCGGTGATGATGATCATGGCACAAATGACACTTCGCCCACCTTCAAGGTATTGGAAGAAGGATCAGAAGTGTTGTCGAAAGAGGAAAATGCCCAACTCGCGGTTCGCCAAAAGAAATTTATTCAGCATCTCGAGAACGCCCTGCTAAGGATAGAAAACGGAAGCTATGGCATCTGTAGAGTGACCGGCAATCTCATCTCAGAGCAGAGGCTGCGCGCTGTCCCTCACGCGACATTGAGTATTGACGCCAAAAAGGCGCAATAATTCTTCCTCATCAGTCATCGAAGCTGTTGCGGAGGTGGCCTAAAGGTTTAAATAGCCACATCATTACGATAGTCTTTTGAAAAAGCCGCTACTGATCGTTATTCTGGTATTGGTAGTCGACCAGGTTTTGAAAATCTGGGTTAAAACACACATGTCGTCTGGTCAGGATTACAACATCTCCGATTTGATGGGGGTGGGAGATTGGTTTATTCTTCATTTTACGGAGAACAAAGGGATGGCATTTGGCCTTGAATGGGGTGGGCGCACCGGCAAGTTGGTCTTGAGCGTATTCCGCATTGTCGCAGTAGGTGTAATTGGTTGGTACCTATTATCCAGGATTCGGAAGGGCGCCAACCCTGGGTTTATAATCAGTATTTCGTTGATTTTTGCAGGAGCGTTAGGCAATATTATCGACTCCGCATTTTATGGCCTTATCTTTTCCGCAAGCGATTATCTGACGGTTGCAACCCTCTTCCCAAAAGGAGGAGGTTATGATAGCTTCTTATTCGGCAGCGTGGTGGACATGCTCTATTTTCCAATAATTGATACTCGCTGGCCGGCTTGGTTTCCAGTCTGGGCCAACCAACAATTCATTTTTTTCCGCCCGGTTTTTAATATCGCTGACTCTGCGATAACCATAGGCATACTTACTATTCTCTTCTTCCAGAGAAAGCACTTTGATCTGTAGTCCAATACGCTTACAGTACGTGCTCAATTACATGTTCGGCGATCTGTACGGCATTCGTAGCTGCTCCTTTTCGAAGGTTGTCAGATACAATCCAAAGATTTACTGCGTTGGGATGGGAGAGGTCCTTTCGTATTCTACCTACAAACACATCGTCCTTTCCTTCCGCATAAATAGGCATTGGATATTGATCATCCTCGGGTTCATCCAATACGATCACCCCGTCGGTGCTCACCAGGATTTCTTTCAGCTCTCCAATGTCAAACGGCTGTGTAAACTCGACATTAACCGACTCTGAGTGCCCACCAACCACTGGAACCCGAACCGCAGTAGCTGTAATTGCAATAGTTTCATCGCCAATTATCTTTCTCGTTTCATTGACCAGCTTCAACTCTTCCAGAGTGTAATCATCAGTGGAAAACGCATCGCAATGAGGCAACACATTCATAAAGATAGGGTGTGCATAAACCTTTTCGGCCTCAGCCCCCTTTGTCTCTGCCTCAAGCTGCTGCACCGCTTTTTTCCCAGTGCCCGAAACCGATTGGTAGGTGGAAATCACTAACCGCTTGATGGGGTTTACCTTGTGCAAGGGTGCCAGGGCCATTACCAATTGTATCGTTGAACAATTTGGATTGGCAATAATCTTGTCTTCCAGGGTTAACGAATCTCCATTGATCTCAGGGACAATGAGCTTGATCGCCGGATCCATTCTCCACGCAGAGGAATTGTCTATGACAATCGCACCTTTATCCGCAAACGAACGGGCATGTGCTTTGGAAAGTTCTTTACCAGCAGAAAACAGCGCAATATCTATGGGCTTACCCATTGCCTCATCTACTGTAATAATTGTATGGTTTTCACCGGCAAACTCAAGAATTTGTCCTGCCGATTTATCAGACGCTACAAGAAACAGGCGATCAATTTCTACCTTTCGTTCGGCGAGAACGGTGAGCATTGTGCGCCCAACTACTCCGGTGGCTCCTATGACGGCCATGTTGTATCCCATATCTGGTTGTGCAAATAAAATACTGGTCAAAAGTACTATATTTACATATTATACATGTCCTGGCATGAACTGTTTAAGAACAGCTGTTTGTTTGATTTTTGGAACCTTGCCGCTTTTGGGCTATTCCCAGGTTGTAGATGATTTTACAGACGGCGACTATACCTCTAACCCGACATGGACGGGAATAGACTCTCTTTTTGTTATCGATGCTGGAGAGCTGCGTTCTAACAAGGGCGATGCGGCCACATACTACCTGAGCACTCCCAGCACATTGGCCCTGGGTGTTCAGTGGGAGTTCTTTGTCAATCTGAAATTCTCCACATCAGGTGCAAATTACGTGGATGTTTACCTGATCTCTGATGTTGGGGATCTGCTCACTACCACGAACGGGTACTTCGTAAGAATTGGCAATACTAAAGATGAGATATCCTTATATGAGGTGGTAAGCGGAACCAGCACTATGATAATAGATGGAACTGACGATGTGGTCAGCAACAGCTCTTCAAATCCCTTCAATATCCGTGTTAAAAGAGACTCGTCTTCTGCCTGGACTCTGGAGTATGATGAGGGGGCTACAGGGAACTATATCAATGGCGGATCAGTGGTTAATAGTTCTGTAACTACAAGTAGCTTTTTTGGCATTTATATCGAGCAGTCCAGTGCGGCATCACCAAAGTTCAACCACTTTTTTGACAACTTTGATGTCGGTCTTATCCCGCCGGACACAGTGTCGCCAGCGGTGTCCTTTTTGGTGGTGGTTTCGGACACTACATTGGACGTGTTGTTCGATGAAGTTGTTGAGCAGACATCAGCGGAAACAGCGTTGAATTACTCTGCAGACCAGGGTTTGAATGCGCCTGTTTCAGCGGTACGTGACGCTACTGATTCGTCAATCGTACATCTGGAATTTGGAAGCCAATTTCAGAACGGGATAACCAATACGCTTACCCTGAATAATATCTCAGATAATAATGGAAATGCAATTGCGGGAAATATATCTGAGACCTTCATGTATTTCGTGGCGGAGACACCCGCCTTGTATGATGTAGTCATCATTGAGATTTTCCCGGATCCAATTCCGGCAGTTGGACTTCCCGAATTGGAGTTTGTAGAGCTATATAATAACAGCACCAAGATTTTGGATTTAACGGGCTATACTTTTTCAGACGGTGGCACCCCAGTAGCGCTTACCGACAAAATACTATTGCCGGGTGGATACCTTATCCTCTGTGATGAGGACGATGTAGGTGCTTTTCAATCTTTTGGTGATGTGATGGGATTAGCATCATTCCCCGGCTTGAATAATGATGGTGATGAACTGATTTTGAGAAGCAACGCTGGCATATTATTGCATGCTGTAGGTTATACAGCCAGTTGGTACAACAACACATTCAAGGATGATGGTGGCTGGACCCTGGAGATGATAGACCCGTCGAA
>JYMV01018576.1_pt1 | contig 30627 bp, 28 predicted proteins | sample 338911 | NCBI WGS metagenome assembly JYMV01 (sample SAMN03354496, study PRJNA234377) | hydrothermal vent metagenome | biome: Deep sea; feature: Hydrothermal plumes at the Eastern Lau Spreading Center, Western Pacific Ocean; material: Seawater | place: Tonga | collected 2009 | depth 2000 m m
CATCGCCAATGATATTTCGCTGATTTCGTCCAGCAGTATGCTGCCCTCATGGGCCAATTCAAACCGACCCTGTCGCTTGGACACCGCGCCGGTGAACGCGCCTTTCTCGTGGCCAAAAAACTCGCTCTCGATCAGCGTCTCCGGGAGTGCGGCGCAGTTGATCTTGATAAACGGCTTCTGCGCCCTCGGGCTCTGCGCGTGCAAGGCTCGGGCGACGAGTTCCTTGCCGGTCCCACTCTCGCCCTGGATAAGAACGGTGACCTGAGTCTGCGCAACCCTCTTGATCAATGTGCGGGTTTCAGCAATCAGGTCGCTTCCCCCCAGGATTTCCCGGTCCGCATCATCCACCGCGCCTTCCACCATGGCGGCATTGGCCCTGGCGATATGGTTGAAATTGCCGGCCTTGTGCAGTGCGATCTCGATTTGCTCGCGAGAGAAGGGCTTGGCCAGATAGTCAAAGGCGCCCGCCTTGAAACAATCCAGCACGAAGGAGTCCGGTTCGCCGTTGACCAGCGGAATCAAGAGCGGCTTTTCAGCCCGTTGATTGAGATCCCCGAAAAAATCGAGCAACTTGCACTCCGGTAATTTCGCATCGATAAAGATCAGGTCGAACTCATCCTTGCCGAGATAATTGTAGACATCCTGTATCGTACCCGCCTCGGCCACATCAATCCTCTTGCTGCGGATAAATTCAGCCACCGTTCGACGAAGATTCTCGTCGCCCTCGGCCAATATGACCTTTTCAAGTGGCATCTGGTTCTACTGAGGCCTGTCAGGTTGAGTGGCGCTGGTACATTCCGGCGACCGCCGTCGGGTTGTTCTGCCGTGAAGAGGGTAACCGATCCGGCGGGGCCATGCCATGCTGAAGTATCATTTTTTCATTCTCACGGTCGAGCATCACGGTTTTCATGATGAGATCCATGTTTTGCTTGATTAGATTCGAGACATCCATGCTTTTTGCCCTCTCAGCGGGCGAAAGCTGCCCCCAAAGCGCCTTGTGCGCCTTGACACGAACCATTGAGCCCGTGACGCGCTCCAGCAATTCCTTCCTGCGGTCGGCATGGGCGTAGGCATCCCTCGGGGTTGGCGAGTTGAGAATCCGGTTTTCCTTCTGGACCAGATCGTAGGCCTCCCCGCAAATCGTCAGGTGTTCATTAAGCTCATTTATGAGAGAATTCTGCATTTTGTGTTATTTCTTTCGGAGCTGGGACGCTCTGCCTGTTCAGTTCACGCTGCGCACTGAGAAAAGCTGTAACAAGAAGACTGTCTGGATTGAAAGGGTATTTCGCAGGATCCAGGTTCGAAAGTGCATCCACCAACAAGGTTCCCCGGCCCTGTGTGCGGAGCGGATCCCAACCCGATTGCAGGGATTCCATCTCACTCCTGTACTCTGCGACCAATTCCTCGCGTATGTTTTCCAGAAAAATATCCCTGAACTCATCGGGATAATGAACTGAATCAGGAAAGCCCGGGCTCCGCAGGATGGCCAGCGCACTTGAGTAGGCATCTCTCGCCATTTGAGCGCCGGACACCCGGGTCTCACTGGAGCCTTCACGTTGAAGGAGACCATTGGATGCCGCCGCCGGGTTGAGTTTCGAAACACAAACCCCCATCATCACTGCCGCCGTAAAGCCAACATCACGCAGCCCCGACTTTTGAGCGTCCCGAACAATCTCCGACAAAAGCGGGTAAGCCGTCAGATAGTCTCCGTCATCCACCAGGCGCTTGGCGATTCTCGTCTTGGCAAGCACCGCCCATTTCGAACTGGCCCCACCTTCCGATTGAATGAAATACCGGAAGAACTGAGCCTCCCCCTCTTCAGCCTTGCCAATGGCTAGCAACGATTCCAGCAGCAAAAAGGCAACCTCGTCCCGGTCTTCGTCGTTCGATGCGGATAACGCCGCTCCTTCCGCTGCCGCCTGGTTCAGAACCCGGAGGTAAATCTCACATGCCGGGATACAATTTGCATAAGCGTCTTGAATTTCATCCAACCCAAGCACTGAGGAATGTGTGCGCTTGTACCTTGCCGACTCCGCCCTCGAACGAATTTGCCCAAGCAGATAATCCAGACTGGACAACGAACCCGACTCCACCGATGCGACCAGGCGATCAAAATGACTGACGGCCTGGTCGTGCAACTTGCCGGCAAACGCCGCGGTGGACTCCCTCAAATGCTTCCCCCTGGCTTCAGCTAAAATGGCATAGCCAATCGACAGGCTTGCCCTCTTTCGAATGCCGGCAACATCCTGTCGCAACAGATCCGCCTCGCTGCTTTGCGAGTGGCTTATCTTCTCCATATCGCCGCACCACAGCAAAGCCTGGTTATACTTTGAAGCTGCAACGCCGTAGCATCCCGCCAGTTGGTGGATATCCCCGCTCGCAAGGTAACCATGCCCCGCCTTTGGGTGGCTGTAATTCTTGGCAAGAAAATGGTCCAGCACGCTTATGGCGATGAAAAAACGGTTCTGCCTGGTGGCCTTTTCAGACAACTGTCTGGTGTCCGGAAACACAGGGGTGCCATCTTCCCGCTCCATCAGTCTTGACCTTAGTTCAATCTCCAACAAAGGCAGGCCGGCGATTTCAGCAGATTTTGCCGCGTCACTTAATTGCCGGTGGCTGTCTGCAGAATTCGGGAAAATCAGGCAATGCGCAGTGAGGTACAAGGCTGCATCGAGGTACATTGCCAAGGTGGCTTCGTGTTTTTCGAGCAGACTCCTAGCCAAGGTTTCGTCGCCTCCGGCCAAGCGCTTGGCCTCGCTCTCCAGCGCTTGGCCTGCAACATCCCCCGAATGCCCCGGTGTTTTTCGGCTCAAATAAAAAGCTGTCAAACGTTGGTCAGCAGAGTTCGCCTTGGCCAAGCTTTCACGCCCCCTGGCCAGCAGCTTGTTTTTGATCTCCCGAAGGTCGGACAGATAAAGATCATTCTTGTCGCTGGTCGAAAACCCCTTCACATACAATCTTATCAGGTCGGAGCAGAAAAAAAACCGGCTCTCGGAATAAGCCTGGTCAATCAGCTTTTCCATTGTTTGCCGGAGTCCATCAAGAGTCTGCACATGGGCACCTCCTTCAGCCTCGGCGCCATGGCCCGAAGCAACGGTCGCACCCCCTTCGTTACCGTGGTCATCGGCAGCCTCTGCGGAACTCCGCCCCAGCAGCATGACAGCGAAAACTGCGGGCAGTAACATCATTCGGCTTAAGCCCAGGTTGTCATGGAATTTAAACAAGTCCATCATGCGAAGACGTTGCGGCCTAATTGCCAATTTCTGTCACCTGCTTTTTGAAGCTCTCCTCCCACTTGAGGGTGCTGATCCGCCAGGAGGCCATGTCACTGACCAATTTCAAGGGCAGCGATTTTTCGTGCAAGTTTGTGCCGTTGGCCAAGTTCGCCAACCCAACAAAATCAACTATCTTGACGGTATCCCCTCCCTCCTCACTTTTCAATTCCATTCCGGATGCGGGTATCCCGTGCCAAACACAAATCAAGACGCCTTGGAGATCGTTGCCGGCCGCTGGTTTTTTGAGTATATGGAACTTTACCTCCTGGTTCGAAAACACAGCATTGTCATCGACGACACCGGGTTTGGCCTCGACATCCATAACCCCGATCCGGATTTTTTCATAGTTGCCCAATGCTGGTTGAGAAGGGATTTTCTCGCTGCATAACGCAATGCGATAAAGAATTGGTAGAATGGACGTATAAGCCTTTTCACACTCTGCTGCCAAGTCATCCAGTGATTTCAGCAATACCGGTTTTAGAAGGTGCCATTCAGCGGCGCCACCGCTTCCTCCCCTGAAGGTCTCCTTGCCGCTGCCATTCAAAACAGCGTTGATTAGAGGAATTTGCACCGAGGACGATTTCGCCCGTGCCTGTATGTCCAGCAACATGGGCTCGATTGAATTGGAAATTTCCGGCCCAGGAGTGTCGTCTGCCTCCAACGCTTCAGCACGGCTCAAGACTCTTTTGATGCCGAGCATCAAGTAAAGATACTCTTCCGGATGAGTCGCTGTTCCCGACAACAGGTCGGCAAGAGTCCGGTAAAACTCCAATGAGTCACCGTATTTGCCTTCATTAAACAGTTCCCTCGCCAAATCCCTGGCGGCTTTGAACCTCCATTTCAAGGCGTCACCATCGCTGCCGTGTCCGGGAGGTGACTCGAACCAATCCCTGTATCCGGCCAGGTAATCCTGAGTGCTGGCTGATCCGTGCCTTGAGCTATCGAGCACGAGGTATCTCACCTCGTCCTCATCTCTTTCTGGGCCGTTATCGAATTTCTGGAAGTAGTTGCTGCCTGCCTGCACGACACCGTCATAGTCTCCCTGATTGTACAGCGAGCGAATATACTTCAAAGTAATCACCCTTTGGTTGGCCTCATCCGCCCCCGCCAGCCTGGCATACATTTCCGATGCGCTGGCATATTTGCCCCTTGCCCTGTGCCGGGGTAATTTAGCGGCCTCCTCATAAAAAGAATCGGCTATCTGCGAACGGGCAATAAATGCGACCCTCTTTACATAGTTTAGATTGTACCTGTCGTCCAATCTGACTTTTGGTGCGGATTTAATGACATCATAATATTTTTGGCGCTCAAGATCATAAGCTCCCATTTTCCTGAACAAGTCCCCCTGTCGAAGCAAGACAACCGGGATCAGGGCATCGTCCGAATACCTCTGTAGATATTCGGACAGGTATTTCTGCGCTTCCTCGTAAGCCTTCTTCTGCTCGCTGTGAGATGCCAGTTGGAGCAGCGAAGCTTTCCTGAAATCAGTCTTGACGGAAGGGCTTACGTCAAGCCCCAGCACATCCCTGATAACTGCCTTGGCGTCCTCTGTGTTTTGAGTCGCCCCAAGATCTTTTGACCTCAGCCTGGCTTTTTCATTCTGCTGTTTGCTGTAGGCCGTTTCCTCGGTAAACTTGGCATTCTCCGTGGCGATGCTTGAATCCGGGTGATTAATCAGGGGTGCACCCAGCAGGTCATTGACCGATCGTTGCTCATCGTTAATCTTGGCTTTGCCCTGGGGTGCGGTCGGGGTCTCTCCTCGTGCAGGATGATACAACGAAAACAGAGGCACAGAGAAAGCAACAGCCAAGCAATGCCGAAGCACTAAAGATCGCAGGTGATGAGTATTAATAAATGTCATTGCGGCATCACACGTAATCCAGCAGGGATTGATTCATAATGGTTGCCCCTGCCTTCAAGGCAGCCAAGTATGCGACTTGTACCTCGTTAAGCTTCACCAACGTCTGGGCCAAGTCGGCATCAACCTCCCTGGATATGAACTCCTCCGTGGCGTCAATCCTGCGGGTTCCCATTGTTTTTGCCATTTCCAAGCGTGCCTCCAAGGCACCAATTCTTGAAATATGGTGGATGATGGCTGATTCGTCCAGCATCAGATTTGGGACGATGTTTTCCCTGATGTTTTTTACATCCTCCCGGGTTCCGCTGTCCAGCCCATCCCGCAGGGCAATCAGGTTTTCAAAAATGCTTCCGTTGACTGTCTCAAACAAACCGGCTGTCCCGTTTGTAGTCTTATTGCTGCCTGGGATATGAACGGTTATGGTTGTTACCGGGGCAATCTCAACCGCTGGCGACTTGGTGGATCCCCTGTATTCGACGCTTGCAATATCCCCGGTTTCGTTGCGCTCCACACTGTAGGACGCCCTGTCTGACTTTGTACCGCTGAAAATGTATCCGTATTGATTTTTTGTATTGGCCACCTGGACGGCCTGTTCCAGAAGTTGGTTGATTTCCTGCCTGTAGGCGGCCAGTTGATCCTTGGATTTTATGTTGTCCACCATGGCGGCAATTTCCGAAGCTCTGTCGGAAACTTTTTTGAGAGATTGAATAGCACTGTAAATGCTGTTCAAAGTTTCTGAATACGTGTCTATATTCTCGTTGTATTGAGCAAGCCTTTTTGCTTCCTGTTGCAATTCCAGAACCTTCCTTGTCGCACGCGGATCCTCGCTGGGAGTCTTGAATCGTTGGCCGGTCGCCGCCTGGGTCTGGAGACGCGCCTGCTTCGTCGCCAAGGTGTCCAACTGGTACTTCAATATCTTGGGGAAACTACTAGATGATACCCTCATAGTTATTATTTAATTATATTAATTGACACTTCAAACAACTTATCCAAAATCGCAATCAACTTGCCGTTTGCCTGAAACGCTCTTTGAAACACGAGTAAATTGGCCATCTCTTCGTCGATCGAAACTCCAGATATGGACGTGCGATGTGCATCCAGCATTCGCAGCACTGTGCCCTGGTCTAGCGCTTGGGTTTCAACGCTGCTCAACTCCTGCCCGAAACCGACAATTTCCCGGTTAAGCGCCTCGCTAAAGGTCTGTCCGTTCAGCGCCTCTTGTTTCTCGTCAACGATTTGAGCCAACCGAAGCGCCATCTCGTTGTTTCCCGCATCTCCGCCCATGCTGGCATGCAACAGGGCTGGGTTCTCGGCAATTCGCCCATTAACAGTAAGGCCCTCGGCTAAGGTATCGAAGAATTCCAAGTTTTGAAGCGCCGCCCTTTCCCCCTTGGCCAATGGGAAATCACCCGCGTAGGTACCTTTAAGCTCCGCGCTCCCGATGCCTGCGTCTTCCGCGACGGTAAAGACACCCCCGTTCGTAAAAAGCAATTGATCTCCAGCCTTTAAATCGACGGAAAGCTTTTCAATCGCAAGGTTGCCTGTTCCAGTGAACACGGATGCCAACTGAAGCACGGGCAGTGAGGCGCCCTTGACGTGCTCCAAGTTGATTCTTTCCTTAATCTTCTCAGAAACCGTGTTCATTGCGGCTTTAAACCCGCTCACAGTCTCGTCCCTGGCATCAATGACTGCCTTTATTCTTCCTGCGCTTAACTGGAACTGCTCACTCGATTTGACCGTTTCCACATAGACCGTGTCTCCTCTTTCCAAAAAGTTGTTTTTTCGCGTCACTTTGTAGCCGTTGGCGTCCTTTATCACCACCGTCAACTTGCTGACGATGTCGCCGGCTTCTATGACCTCGACCCCTCCTATTTTAAGGTGGAGCTTTTCCATTGCCTTGGCAGTGGCGGGATCCACGTTTGCAACCTTTTTAAACTCGAATTGAACGTCTATGAATTTACTCAGTTCCTCCACCCTGTAATGAAATTTATCCGTATAATCGTTCGCATTGGACAGCATTTTGTGGTTACTGATGAGGTGTCCAATTTGTTCCAGAAAGGTGATGGCATTATTAACGTCATCCACCATTGACACCAGCTCGCTGTTCAGGTCGTGTTGCAATTCACCCAAACGGTAATCTATCCGATTAAATTTTTCAGACAGATTCTCAGCCTTGAAAACAACCACCTGCCGGTATGCCTGTGAGCTTGGATTGGAACTCAACGCCTGAAGAGCGTTGAACAACTCAGACAAATTATCGCCCAACCCCATCTGCCCGCTGACACCCTTTGAAGCTGCTTTTCCCTCCGGACTGGAAGCGGTTCTGTCCAGATCCTGGCCTATCATGGATTGTGCAAATTGGAGGATTTTTTGCTTTTCCTCAAGATAGGCAAGGACGCTGCCCTCGTTGGCAATTTGCCTGTCGAGGAGAATATCACGAAACTGATCGATCCCCGTAACCGCAACCCCAGCGCCCTGGTTGCCGTGTTCCCCAGGAGTCCCATGGGCGGTTTGCAAATTTAATCGTTGCCTTGCATAAGCCGGGTTACTGACATTGGCAAGATTGTGACCGACAAGTTCAATAGCCCGCTGATTCGCCAGAAGCGAGGTGCGGGCCATGCTGATGGTTCCGGTTAATCCTGGCATTTCTCGTCAATTATCGGCCTCAGGGATCAGATCAGTGTCTCGTAAGTGGTCCTTTGGGGAACAAAGGCGCTGCCGATCTGACCACTTTGGTCGTAGGTTTGCCCAGCCTGGGTTGGGAACAGGCTCTGAATTAGCTTCTGCATAAACTCCAGCGACCGACTGAGTAACAAATGGTTTTGGCGAAGACGCTGATTGGCCTTGATTAACAGTTCATTGACCTCATCCACCAATGCTTGAACCAGTGATTGATATTCAACCGGAAAGGATGAGTACATTTCCTTGATCGGCAATTCTGCCTCCAGCCCAAGCGATTCTGCTGCGTCCTCGCGGCACTGCTCCCGGCAACTTCTCGCCTTGGCTATCTCAGCCATTTGGGCGTGGATGGATGTCAGGTTTTGCATGATTCCATCTGCCGACCGGTTTATGATCAGTTCCTGCTGCTGTTCCAATAAGGAAAGCAACTCACCGTATTGGATGAGCTCTTCACGCAGATTCTTAACGAGTTTATCCAACAGTTCCTTCATCACTTTTCCTTGTCTGCAGACTTGACTGTTTGTTCCGCCGCCAATTGGCTGTGCAATGCTGAAGCAATGCCAAACGCCCCGCTTTTTCCAATCGCATCACCCAATTGCTTCACGATCATGTCGCGATATATTTCCGATGAAACACCACCACTCATCCCCACCCCGTCTCCGAGTATGGGCTTATAGGCATCCCTAAGAATCTGACGCGCCAGCATTGCCTCGAAATGCCTCGCTGCAACGAGGAGTTTTTCGGATTTTGATAGTTTTGTATTGGAGGCAATACGGGCCAAGTCCATATGGTCGGCTTGGCCAATCCCGATTGCTGCAATTGTTGACGATTGTATCAATGGTGTTTCTTATTTTATTATCAATTCAGCTTGAAGGGCCCCGGCCTGTTTCATGGCCTGAAAAATGGCCATCATGTCTCTCGGCGTGACACCAAGCGCGTTTAATGAGTTTGCCACATCCTGCACTGTCGGCATGCCGCGAAACGGAGTTAACATTCCTTCCCCTTCATTGATGACGATATCCGTTGAAGGAGCAATAATGGGAGCTCCGCCCGCCAGCGGAACCTGCGGCTGCGTGATGTCATAACCTTGGGCTATGTTCACGATGATATTCCCGTGGGCCACGGCGCAACTCGATACGGCAACGCGCGAGGTCGCAACGATGGTCCCGGTCCGCTCATTCAAGACCACTCTTGCGGGTGTGTTAACAGGGACATACAGTTGCTCGATAAAAGCCAGATACCTTACCGGATTTTCAGCATAGTCATCGGGAATCTTGACCTGGATAGTCGAGCCATTGATCGCCAATGCCGGCTCGGAAACCTTGTGAACCAATGGCAGCAATCCGACCTCTCGGTTAATCGTCTGGGCCACTGACTGGGCGTTCACAAAATCGGGTTGTCGCATGATTAACTCGAGCTTCTTTTCACGGACGAACGAAACCGGAATCTCCTTTTCCACCACAGCTCCACGAACGATCTGCCCGCTGGTGGGGTGGTTTTTCTGTATGCTGGCACCACCCGGCCCGGGGATGCCGCCGATGAATCCGCCCACGGCAACCGGCCCCTGTGCAACCGCATAAATCTTGCCGTCAGGCCCCATGAGCGGCGTTCTCGCCAGTACTGCACCATGCAGGGAGCGGGCATCCCCCATGGCTGAAACGTGCACATCAATTCGCGAACCCGACCGGACAAATGGGGGGATATCCGCTGTAAGAATCACTGCGGCAATGTTCTTTGAAGTCAGCGCAGAGGGCGGGAGCGTGAGCCCGAAACGCTCCAGCATGTTGGAAATCGCTTGCAGCGTGTAATCTGGATCCTTGTCACCATCCCCGGCCAGGCCGGAAACGATTCCGTATCCCACAAGTTGATTGTCGCGCGCCCCAAGAACGAAGCAAAGATCCCGAATCTGCACGTTCAGGTTCATCTGGGGGCGCGCAACACCCCCTGGCAGTGCGGTGGCTTGTGGAATGGGCAGCGCCGGTTGGGCCTGCATTACTTGAGCTGCAAAACAAACTGCGGACAACAGCGCCACAGAAGCGAAGCGGCTGGAAAAACTTGCCACCACTGGCATTTGGTTCAAAAACGACAATGAACCAAACAAAGAGGAGTCCCTCGCGCCTAATTCAAGAGACTCTCTCTTGACGCTACTCCGCGAAATACCCAACACCTTAAGGATTTCACGGATGTTCTCCACCAATGATGACAAGAAATTTGACATGATTAAAACGGTGTGATTTTACCCCAGATCTTGCTGAACCATCCCTTTTTCTGGGCATCACTTACCGCCCCTTCATCCTTCAGGGCGATCGTAACATCAGCAAGGTGGTAGCTGTAGACCGTGTTGACCGGTGTTATATCCTGCGGGCGAACGGTGCCCCTGAGGACAATCGTCTGGCTCTCCCCGGAGAAAGAAGTGCGGCGCACTCCTTCAATAACCAGGTTTTTGTTCGGCAGCACATCCACCACCCTCACGGCAAACCTTGAGTTCAAGCTCCCTGAATTATTGACGGCACCCTTGCCCTCAAATTTACTTTGCGAGGTGGTGCCAAGTTTTGGTTTTTGAACATTCGCTCCTCCTCCCGGAAACAGTTTATCTTGGAAATTTCCATTTATGAAATTTGAAATGGAAGCGCTGATGTCAGATTTCTTCTCGGTTTTTGTGTTGGAATTCCGTGAAGCAGAATTGCTCTCCATTACCAGCACGGTGATGATGTCACCGACCCGGTTGGCCTTGTGGTCGGCGAACAGCGAAATGGCTGTCTCCTTGGCCCACAGTGAGTCCGCCTGCGCTTGGCCAAGCGCAAAAAAACAGGCAGCCAATACGGCCAGGCGGCGTTTAAAATCCAGTGATTTTGATCGTGTTTTCATCTAAAACTTTCCCGATTAATTCTTTTCGCGTCCTGATATTTTGCACACGAACCGCCTCTCCCGGCGCCCCGTCCTCCAACACTTTGACGCTCGTACTCACTCGCACCGACCCGATGCTTACCACCGCTTTGGCCAAGCTGCCCCGCCGCACCACCGGTTTCATCACGACGGCGCGACTGTAAACCAATCGACCGGGGGAGATGTTCTCACGAAACCAATAGCGGCCGTCAGAGGGATTCCCCTCCCACAGATCCTGCCGAACCTTGATCATGTCTACCCGTTGCCTCTCCAGTTGAACCTTAGGAAGCAAAGTGCCGCGGGTGATTTGCCCTGTTGCCACCCAGGCTTCTTTCCAAAGCGACATCTTTACCGGCGCTGAAAAGACGCCGAACGGGACGCCTCCATCCATCAATTGAAATCTTAGCGAAGTCTGGGATGTCGGATAATTGATTTTAGACACCATTCTCAACTCCACGGGACCGTCAGGCACCAGCAGCGTCTTCCATGGTCGAATCGACTCCAGTTCCAGTTCCCCCTGTTTAAAAACATGTGACTTGAGCAATTCTACCCGCAGCAACTCCAAAACCTCCCCGGAACCCAACACTCTGCTGCTGCGAGAAATGCTGGTTTTAATATCGGCTTCACTGCTGACCACCTCAACACCCTGTGCTTTTTCGTTGATCAGTTTTATCAGATCCTGCGATGAGTACTCGCGTATCGTCCCCCAACTGGGTGACACATCGATCATGATCGCCGGAATCGCTTCCCCCGTTTTGGACTCCAGCAAGTCAGAAAGGTATACGCCATCCCCATTGACCTCGCATTTGGTTTTCAGCGTGAACTCCGCCTCCGCTTGGCCAAGCGCAAGCAGCCCGCCAATAAAAACAGCAGAAATACCCCGATAAATTAGGGGTCGGTGTTGTAATTGCGTTTTCACGCTTGGTTAAGTCAGGCTGGTGTTATCGTTTGATATTGTTGCTGCGCTGCATCATCTCATCAGCAGCCTGAATGGCCTTGGCATTCACCTCGTAGGCCCGCTGGGCCTTGATCAGGTTCACCATTTCCTCGACCACTTTCACATTGGACATCTCCAGGTATCCCTGGGCAAGTTGACCAAAGCCATTCTGTCCGGGATTGCCCTGTTCCGGAACGCCCGATGCCGGAGTCTCCTGATAGAGGTTCCCACCAATGTTCTGCAATCCTGATGGATTGATGAATCGAGTGATCTGGATCTGCCCGGCCCCGATATTATTCCCCTGCTGGTCAAAAAGCGTGTAGTCCCCCGTCTTGGAAATTCCAATATTCACAACCTCAGCGCCAATATTTGGGATGGCATTGACAATTTGATATCCTTCATTTGTGACGAGCGCCCCGTCCGCACTGACCTTGAAACCCCCATCCCGGGTGTACCCTTGAATTCCGCCCGGCAACTGAACCTCAAAGAATCCATCGCCGGCAATCGCCACATCCAGCCGTTCATCCGTCTGGACGAGTTCACCCGTGGTAAAGACCTTGCTGGTGGAAATAGGCCGGGACCCGTGCCCCAGCTGGATACCGCCAGGTGTCAACTGTCCGTCCCCGGCTTCCGCCCCCTGGATTTTTTTGACATCGTACAACAAATCCTGAAACTCGATCTTGCTCTTCTTAAATCCTGTGGTGTTGACGTTGGCCAGGTTGTTGGCGATCACATCCAGGTTCATTTGCTGGGAATTCATCCCCGATGCCGCAGTGTATAGTGCTCTAATCATGTCCTTGCTTTACTGTTACTGGGTGTTTGTCAAAGCCTGTATCGCTTGCCCAAGGCGTTGGTCGTGCGCGCGAATAACCTGTTGATTCGCTTCAAAGTGGCGCAGGGATCGGATCAGGTTTGTCATCTCAGACAATGAGGAACTGTTGGACTGCTCCAGGAAGCCATGCTCAATTTTCGTGTACCCTTCATCTGCCGGCGTCAGATTCCCAACCGGCGTTCCTGGGTCGTTGGGATCATCTGCGCGAAAATAAGCCCCCGAAATCCGGGTTAGTTTGTTCGGATCATTGAATGCAACCAACTGCAACTGTCCTGCCCCCGCCCCCGCTTGGCTTGCGGTTCCGTTTTTCGAAATGACCAAGGCCTCCAGTTGGTTGAGGTCGTTCAGTTGCAGTCCAGTGGTGTAGCCTTCCTTTGTTACCAACTGTCCCGTGGGCAGCAGTTTCAATTCGCCGTCTCTCGTGTAAAACGTGTTTCCCTGCTGATCCTGCACCTGTAAAAAGCCTCGCCCGACAAGTGCGATATCCGTTTTGATCTGCGTCTGCTTGATGGGGCCCTGCTCAAAATTGGTCATCAATTTCGGCTTGGGAAGTTGAAATGGTTTCTCACCAAGGACACTCGACTCCACCTTGTCCCCGGCTGGGTTCGTCGTTGTCACAATCGACTCCACAGGCAACTCCATCTTGCCTGCAACCATGGATGAAAATGAGATTTCATGTTTCTTGAAACCTGGCCTTGAAATTTCAGCCAGATTCTCAGAAATAGCCTCCTGCCAGCGTGACGAGGCGTCCATCGCCGCAGCGGCTTGATATAAACTCACATTCACCTGGCAAAATCAAAGCAGGAGCAGTGCCAAATGATGGTTCGATTAGATCGACGAACTGACGCCAATTGAAAATGAGAAAAAATGCGTGATCTATTGATGATGAATCAGTTAAGCGCAGCTGTCTTACTTTGCCGCTTGGCGCTGGGCTTGATGTGCTTCATGACAGCGCGGAAGAGGTCTTCGGGTGTTGTCTCCACGAAATCCCCAGGCATCTCCTGCCCTCCTGAGCAATAGAGGATCGGCAAGTCAACCGCCAAGGAAAGATTCCAAAGTTTGCTCCACCTGCTCTCTTCATCCAGATGGGTCATGATTAATCCGTTAATCGGGAGATCGCTGAACGAACGAACCAAGCCGATGAGATGATTCAATTCGTAAGCTGAATTTAGAACAAGGAGGCATTCGGCCGGTTGAATCCCGTTGGCCAAGGAGAGCAGTGACTTCATCCCTTCGGCGTCGCTTGGCATCACGCCCGGCAAGTCTATAAACTGCGTGGTTGAGTCAACAAACTCCTCTGCCTTCCATAACCGGTCGACAGGCACATCGAGCATCTCGGCATGGACGGTTAACATTTCCGCCGTGTTGGCCAAGTGACCGTCCAACCGCCAGACTCGGGCCGGTTCACGCTTTGCCAAGACGGTTTGGGTCATCCACTTGCATAGAGTCGTTGTCTTCCCGCAACCCGGCGGACCAACCAAGAGTTTCCTTGGACGCATGCCCTTTTTGGCCTCGGCGAATAACCCGCCCCAAAGGTCGAGCAGGCAAAACCGGATGTGGGCCAATTGATCACTGACTGATGCATCCTCAAATTGGGGAAACCGCCGCTTGGCCAAGCGGGTCAACCGGTCAATGCACAGCGGAAGAATACCGATACTTTCCAAGACATGTTCCGCCTTCCAGGGTTCGGTTGATTCAACCTGTGGAGAAAAGGGGACGATCTTGTCGTCATCGGGTGAACTCGGTTTGGGGATTTCGATGGGCGTGTCGTCCAGCAAATCCAAATGCGTCCCGAAGCCGGCTTCGGACGTTCTCTGCGATGGCGATTCTGGCCGTGCGCTTGCTGGCGCTTTTTTTAGCGGCACCTTTTGTTGTGTTTCACGAGTCGGAGTCTGCGCCGCTGCAGGCACCCATGCAGAGACTTCAACTTTAGGCGATTGAAACAGGCCCTGAAGCCCTCCCTTGGGCACCTTGCGAATATTGACAATCACCGCATCCGGGCCAAGGGCATTATGCACTTGCTCAAGGGCCTGCTTCGCGTTTTGTGCGGTGAATCGCCTGATAGGGTTCATTCAAATTTACGGCATGCCGGGTATGGCAGTTGTGGACTGAATCGCCACTTTCGGAGGCAGTTCCTCATAGGCGATAAAGGCGATTTCCGGGAAATTGGCCGCAAAGAAGCGTCTCAGGCCAAGCCGCACCTGAGTGGAGCACAACACGACCGGTTGCTGGCCTGCGCCAATCATGGGTTGAACGGCGGTGGCAAGGTGATGCGTCATGTGCTGCGCAAGTTTGGGCTCCATGTAGAGCACCGACTCGGTCGCAGATTTTTGCAGGCCCTTTGCGATTTCCTCTTCAAGCCAAGGCTCCATCGTGACAGCCCTCACCTCGTTCTCATCCGTAAGGAATGGCTTGACGATTTCAAAACCCAGAACCCGCCGTGCCTGCTCTGAGAGCTCATCCGGGTTTTTGGTTGCTGCAGTATGGTCAGCAACACGCTCAAGTATCCCCACGAGATTTCGGATAGGGATCACCTCTGCCAACAGGTTCTGAAGTATCCGTTGGATTTGCCCGATGTTGAGCATGTTTGGAATCAACTCATTGATCAGCGCCGGATGCTCATCTTTGAGATTGTCCATGAGCATCTGGACATCCTGCCTCGTGAGAATCTGGTAGGCATGCCGGCGCACCGACTCGCTCAAGTGAGTCACCATGACGGACGAAGCATCAACAACCGTGTAGCCGGCCATCTCTGCGTTTCGCCGCTCGACTTCATCGACCCAAGTGGCTGGCAACTTGAATACCGGTTCAGTGGTGGGCACTCCCTTGAGAACCACCGAACTGTTCGCGGTGTTCATCGCCATCCAGTGACCCGGCATGACTTCGCCCTCAGCAATCACCTGTCCCCGCAGTAGGAATTGGTACTGGTTAGGGCCAAGTTGCAGGCTGTCACGCAGGCGAATGGAGGGCACGATAAAGCCCATTTCCTGCGCAAAACTCTTGCGTACCCCGGTTATCCGCTGCAGGAGATCGCCCCCCTTCGCAGGATCAGCCAAGCCAACCAGGCCGTAGCCCAATTCGATCATCAGGGTGTCAACCTGCAGGAGATTCTCAAGCGCCTCGTCAGGCCCGCCTGCGGCAGCCTCCTTCTTGGCATCGTCCTTCTTCCTGTCCGTTGCATCCTGTTTGTCCATCTCATCGTATGCATTCTTGAGCACCCCGCCCTCTCGCAATCCATACGCTATGAATCCAAACAATGTAGCCAAAGCAAGGAACGGTGACATTGGAAATCCCGGAACAATAGCCATGACGATCATCGTGCCGCAGAGAATGGTCATCACGCGCTGCGAGAAAAACAACTGCTTGCCCAGACTTTGGCCAAGCTCCTGTTTTGACGCCGCACGGGTCACAAGAATACCAGCCGCCGTGGAAGTAATGATCGCCGGAACCTGCGAAAGAAGACCATCCCCGATGGTCAGGCGTGTGTAAGTCTCCAGCGCTTCGCCAACTGGCATGCCGTTTTGGAAAACTCCAATAGCCAATCCGCCAACGATATTCACAAGAGTAACGAGGATGGCGGCCACGGCATCCCCTCGCACGAATTTGCTGGCACCGTCCATTGCCCCATAAAAATCCGACTCCTGCTGCAGGGTGCGGCGTTTTTCGATCGCCTCTTCGACCGTGATGTAACCCTTGTCCAACTCAGCGTCAATGGACAGTTGCTTTCCGGGCATGGCATCGAGCGTGAAGCGGGCTGCCACCTCAGCGATGCGCCCCGCCCCCTTGGTGATCACGACGAAGTTGATCACGGTCAAAATCAGGAAGATCACGATCCCCACGACAAAACTCCCCCTGACAACAAACTCTCCGAAGGCATCGATCAGTTCACCAGCATCAGCCTCGGACAAAATCAAGCGCGTCGTCGCAACGTTTAGTCCGAGTCGGTACAACGTGAATATCAGCAACAAAGTTGGGAACCCCGTGAAGTCAGAAGGGTTCTTGATAAACAAAATCACCAGCAGAGTCAGCAGGGCAAGAGCGAGGCTGAACCCCAGCAACATGTCCATCAGGATCTGGTGGACAGGAATGATCAACACCAGCAGGGTGCCGAACATGAAGAACACCAACGCGAGGTCGCTTAAGTCCCAGACTATTTTTATCTTTTTATCTTCCCCTGCCATGACCTATGCGGGTACCTCCCTGCCCTGTTTGAAATAGCGGAAACGGTTGGTTCTGTAAACGTAGGCAAGAATTTCTGCAACCGCCGTGAACAACTGGAACGGGACCTCTTTTCCGACGCGCCCAAATTTGAACAGCATCTGGGCCAACGGCTTGTTCTCAACCAATGGCACACCGTTCTTCTCCGCGATTTCCCGGATCATCAGCGCATTATACCTCGCTCCCTTGGCAACAATCTTTGGCGACTTCATCGTCTCGCGGTCGTACCTCAACGCAACGGCCAGATGTGCCGGGTTTGTAACCACCACATCGGCCTCGGGCACTTCTTCCCAAATTGATTTCTGCATAATCCCCATCCGACGCTTTCGCTGCTCACCCTTTAAATGGGGATCACCATCCTGATTCTTCACTTCGTCCTTGACGTCTTTTGTGCTCATTTTCTGGCCCTCATGCGTGCGCCACCATTGGTACGCATAATCAAGTGCACCGATCACGATCATGGCTATGAGAACCTTCTTGAGCAAAACCAACGCAGCATCCGATATGAAAGCCAGTATCTGCCCCAGATAGGATGGCTGGTGGAAAACCGGATGCCCCAACACTTCCCAAACCACGTTGATGAGCAGGCCAACAATCACTGCGAGCTTGATGAAATTAATCGCAAATTCACCCCACGATTTCCAGCTGAATATTTTTTTCATGCCACTTATCGGGTTGAATTTGCTCAAATTCCATGAAACAGCCTGGGGGGAAAGTTGAAACTTGGTTTGAGTTCCGGCAGCCAACAATCCGACGACCATCACTCCCAGCATGAATGGAAGCAAACTCGATCCAGCGATGTGAAAGAATTCCCACATATAACCTTTCAGCGATTCGCTTGATATCCTCAACACTCCCAAGTCGCTGTAAATACGGATCAGGTAACCCTGCAGAGTCGTCCAAATCTCGCCCCCCAATAGGGTCAGCAAAAGCAGCGCAACAGCCAATAGCGCAGCTGTGTTGATATCCATACTCTTGGCAATGTTTCCCTTTGAAACCGCCTCACTGAGCTTCTTGCCGGTCGGTTCTTCAGTTTTTTCGCCAGTATCGCTGTCTTGGGGCATAACAATTACTTCGCCGTTCTCGCGTCACCCCGGGCATTGGCACCCAAAAGCCTGGGGATTCAAAAACGGCTATTTTCAGTCAATTCCCCGCAAAAATGCGGGCGGTGATCAGCAAAGCGTTCGGTATCGTGCGAATAAAATTCGCAATGTACTCCGCCATAAGAGCAATAGTTGCGCCGAAAACACCTATCCCGCAGATTAATCGAATCGAAAAACTCTCAGCAAATACATTAATCTTGGCCACCGCCCTGCCCATCAGCGCCATGATAATGTTGATGAGGAACCCGGTGGCCATCACGGGGGCGGCAATCAATATCCCCATCAGAAAAACTTTTCCAATCAGGGCCCCAAGATGATTAATCAGCCCAGCGTGAAATTCGCCTCCGCCGATCGGTAAAAGTTGGTAACTCGCTTGAACCGCCTCAATGATGAAGTAATGCAAATCCATCGCAACCATCAGAATACTGGCCAACAGGAACAAGATGATACTGGGCGCCTGCTGGGGAATACCCTCCATCCCGGAAAAATTCATGGTGATGAACAACCCTGAGTCGGTCGAAATGCGCAAGCCGGCAATTTCAAGCGCATAATAAACCATCCGGCAAACCAAGCCCATCAACACGCCGGCGCTTAATTCAAAGAAGACGATTGCGGCCATGTCTCCCATCCCGATGGCGCGCCAGTTTGGCTCGGTCGAAATGTTACCGGCCAACACCACACCGATCATAAGCGCCAAGGCCAAGCGCACCTTGACCGGAATTCGGGCCATGACAAAAAGCGGGAAGATAACAAACAATCCGCCAAACCGTAGAAACATCAAGAAAACTAAAAGAAAATACTCCATGATGAAAACTGCCGCTTGGCCAAGCGGCGCTCAGGGTCCCATCTGGGACATTAAATGAAACATTTCCGTCGTGTAATCTAGCATCGTGTTGGTCACCCAGGGGAAAAGGATAAAAACCACACACACCACACCAAGCGCCTTTGGCACAAAGGTGAGCGTCTGTTCCTGCAACGAAGTGATGGCCTGAAAAAAACTGACAAACAAACCGATGATCATCGCACTCAGCAAGAATGGCAGTGCCACCTTGAGGCAAAGCATCATCAGGTTTTTAACAACATCGATGGATTGGTCGATCGTCATTATTTATAGCTAATAGTTAAAACTATCCACAATGGACCGGACCAGAAGCGTCCACCCATCCACCAGGACGAAGAGCAACAGCTTCATCGGCATCGATATCATGGTGGGCGGCAGAAACATCAAGCCCAGGCTCATCAGCACAATGGCCACCACAAAATCGATCAATATAAACGGCAAAAACAGGAAAAATCCCATTTGAAAGGCAGTCGTCAATTCGCTGAGGACAAAACTGGGGATCACCACTCGAAAGGGTACATTGTCCAGTGTTGTCGGCCCTACACGGGCGAGGCCCAGGAAAAACTCCACGTCCTTTGGACGTGTCTGTTTCAGCATGAACGTGCGCATCCGGTCTGCGCCAATCTCGATGGCCTGCTGGCTTGTGATTTGCCCCTCCGAATAGGGAGTCATCGCCGAGTTGTTGATATCCTCAAAAACCGGCCCCATGATGAAAAAAGTCAGGAAGAGGGAGAATGCTATGAGCAACTGGTTGCTTGGCGCCTGCTGCAATGCGAGTGCGGTGCGCAGGAATGACATGACAATCACAATCCGTGTGAAGCAGGTCATCATAATCATGAGCGACGGCGCAATCGCCAGGAGGGTAAAGAAGATGACAATGCGAATACTTAAGTCAAATTCCTGCGGGCTGTCTGGTAGTTGAAAGTTAAAACCAAGGCTGTTGGTGGCCGTCGTCTGGGCTTGAAGACTGGGTTCAGCAACCCAGAAAACCAACCCAAGGAGCAACAGCCCTGCACAAAACCTGGCGCTCCTGCGGAAGAGGAGAAAGGAAAACAGTCGCTTGGCCAAGCGGAGCGTCATGCATCCTCCTTTCCGATGTGCCGATTCATCTCAGACAAAAAGCCGGCCCCGGTTTCCTTCGTCTCAGGCCCTTCGCTTGCATTCTCTCGTGCAGACTCGCCATCCGCTTGGGCATTGGAGCTGTCTTTCTCCGGAAGTTGGCTCAGCAGTTGGAGTCCGCTGCTGCTTGTCCCGATTAAAAACCGCTGTTCCCCGTAACCCACAACCATGAGCGAATTACGTTGGCCAAGGGATCTGACTTCGAGAATTTGCAGATGATTTTGTCCTCCGCGCAATTGAGGCAACAGTCTCCACCTCTTTACAGCCCAAGCGAAGGCCGCAAACAGGCCAAGAACCAGAAGCAACATCCCGACCAGTTGCACCAACGACTCCAAACCAAGGCCCTGTCCCGCTGCCAAGACACTTCCTCCCAAGGTGCTGACAGCCTCATTAACGCCTCCCGAACTTGCCTCTGCTTCAATCCTCATAAGAAGTAGAGCGGGTGCCATGACCGAGACTGCGGATAACCGCCAAGTCGGCATCACGATTCCTCTTCAGCAGAATCGGGTGCCGGCGATTCTTCCGCCGCTTGGCTGCTCCCGGCTGAAACTTCGGTGATTTTTATGCCGAGATTATCCTCGACAACGACGATCTCCCCCCGCGCCACAAGTTTGTGGTTAACGAAAATATCGACCGGATCATTTGCCGGCTTGTCCAGTTGCACGACCGCCCCGATCCCCAACTGCAACAGATCCTTCATGGTCATTTCACAATTCCCCAGTTCCACGGTGAGTTTCACCGGGACATCAAGCAGGAATTCCATAGTGTTTTGTGTTTCAGCAGTCGTCGGCATGGCGAAATATTAATTTATTTTCCAATGTACTTTGTGATTTCCACAGCGGACTTTTTGGCCGCACTCCCGAGTCGCCCCATAAACTTTGGACGATCAGCCAGCCGAACCTCCACCTTGTCAAACGAATCAGATTTCAATGGCAGCAGGTCGCCTACCTTGAAATCCAACAGGTCCTTGCTCAGCATTTCAACATCATCCCAAACTGCGGAAACGCGCAATTTGACTCCGTCGTAGGCTGTGTTCCATTTTGGCCTTCGACTTTCCTTGCTTGCGGCATCCTTCTTTTTCACATCGGTGTCTGCCGTCAGTTGCTGAATCAAAGGCTCGCTCATCTTCACGGGAAGGACAAGTTGAAGTCGATCGAACACATCCCCCATGGTGGCTGTGTACTTCAGCACTTTCACCTCTTCATCAGGGTCACAGATTGTCAAAAACTTTGGATTGTTCTCGAATCCCAGCAAGCGTGGAATGAGTCTTTCACGGGTCTTCCAGTTCTCCACCCACTCTTGGAGCAGAATTCGTGCAGCTTGGTCAATGAGGGAATGTTCAACTTCACGCAACGGCCTGTCCGGGTCAACCATGGCCCCAATCCCTCCCAACATACGATCCGTCAGCACCAGTCCCAGCGAAGGTGCAAAATCCAGAACACCAATACCCTGAAGCGGTTCCACCTTGAATAACACCAGATGGCACGGAGTTGGAGCGTTGTCCGTATATTTCTGGAACGTCATGGTCGAGACCTCTTCCAGCTCCATGGAAAATTCGGCTCGGACAAATAACGACAATCGGGCTGCCATCGCACGGGCGATAGCCGTGTTATGCGTGCGGAATCGGTGAAGGTCTGATGACGAAAGGCTGGCCGCTTGGCCAAACGTAAACGGCATGACCGCCTCCTCGGGCAAACTGATCTTTTCACCCCGATAACGAAAAACATCAACCAACCCTTCAGGGTCGGTTCCCGAAATATCGTCCATAGTGTCAGGGGCGACCATAGTTCAGTCCAGTCTCACTGATGCGTAAAGTTGGGCAGAAACACCTCCTCTACAGGATCATCTTTCAAAAGTTTTCCCAATTCGTGGTCATAGCCGCGCACCCTGTTAAAAACAGTGTTGAGCCGTGTTTTCAGTCGGTCGCGATGTACTTTTTCAGGCACGTTCAAGTCGTTCTCCTCAAGTTCAACGAGGTAGCCGCGCGCCGCAGCGATCAGCATGGATTTGAACTTGGCCAAGTGCTCTTCCATGAGTGTTACCCCCGTATCATCGTGCGCCGTGGTCTTCAACAGGAATCCCACTTTTGCGCTTAACACCACGTTGTTTTCGCCCTGGATGTTGACAAGAATCGCCTCATCCAGTTCAAAGGGCACCTTCATCTCCCCTTGGCTGGTGTGGGAATCACCATGCGACCCTTCAGCCTCATGCTCTCCGCCATTATCCAGCTCTGCTGGTACTTCCCGGCTCTTGGTGTCCAATGCCGGAACAACCATGAAATTGAATATACCAGCTATGCCGGCAACAATAATGATCGCAGCAATGATGGGCCCCATGATGCCGCCTCCTTTCGAAGGTGGTGGCGCAGAAGCAGCCTCTGCTTCAGGTTGTGGATTGGGTTCTGCCATTTTTTCAAGGAATCCTGCCGCCCACAAGTCAAGCAGCAGCAGGATTATGAGTGTTCAGCCTTATCGTTTCAACCGAAGAAGTTCCTGGAGTATTTGATCACTGGCCGTCACCATTCGGGCGTTAGCCTGAAAAGCGCGCTGCGTTGTGATCAACTTCGAGAACTCCTGGGCGACATCAACATTCGATAATTCCAATGCACCCGCCTCAATCCGGGCGAAACCGTCACTCCCCGCGGTGCTCCATTCGGAAACTCCCGCATTCTTCAAGTTGGAGTACATATTGCCCCCCTCCTTGTCCAATGCCTGCTGGTTGGTGAATTTACGCAGCAGAATTTGCCCGCGCGTATATTGCGTCCCGTCTGTCAGCATGACATTCACGCGTCCGGCGGTGTCCACGTTCACGTTTTGAATCTGTGCTGTCGTTGTCACCGCAACCTTGATGATCGAGGAATTATACAGGGATCCGCTGTCGATCTTTACCGCACGCGTCGTTGAAAAGGCATCCTCTGATGAGTTGTGAATGGTGAAACTTTTTTCGCCCTTGACGCTAACAAAGAAAGTCTGGCTGAACCCGCCTGAAGCATCCTGGTCATCACCACTGCTTAACGGTGTGAATCCTTCATGACTTAGCCGGTTTATACCACTCAAGTCCGCACCGGAAAGGACGGCGGTACCTGTCAGCTTTACCCGCCCAGTCAAAGGGACGTCTTCTTCTATCGAGACAATGCGCAATTCCTTGCCCGAGCCAAGGGTCAAGACTGTTCCCGAGTTAATGGGTGCCAACGAGGATAAATCATCTGCATCCAAATTAAAGGACCATTCATCGGTAGTTCCAGTCGTTGCCATGTTGTTGACATCGACTGTCGTTACTGTGGACATGAGCGGTGCCATTGTAAATTTGGTTTCCGCTGCCAGGCTAGGCGCAGGCGATCTTCCCGCAACCGACCCGGTGATGACATACTTGGTCGGGGTATCCTCAGGCGCGGGAGCATCCGAAACAACCGTCTGGATGACAAACTCTTTGCCAGTGCCAAAGTTCAGCACCTTTCCAGCTGACATCGAGGTCAGGTAATCCTTGGAATCGATTTCTATCGACCATATCCCGGGTGTCACCTCAGCCATCGAACCAGGCAGGACGCTTACCGAATTGGGGATATAGAATCGCACATTGTCGCCGTCTTTTAAGCCATGAGTGGTATTCGAGCTAATTGTGTTCTCCTCATTAATACCAACCGTGTGAACCCCCTCGTATGAAGCCAACTTCTTGATGACTCTCATCCCGGTTATGCTAATTTCATCAGCCGGTACTGTCTGGGCCAACTCATGCCCCTGTGTCGTATCCGTGGTTGCTGTATGCAAATCTCCATAAAGCAAAAGCTTGTTGTCATCCACTACCCTCACATAATAGGGAGTCGCTTCCTGAAGATCGCTTCCGGGCATATCCCCGTCAGACTTGAATATGACGATGTTTCCGGTCTTATAGCCATGCGCCTTGGCCAAGACGATTGTCTTGTTGTCTGTCGACCCCCTTAACACATCCACCGACGCCATGAACTCACCACGGTCAAACTTAATGTCCCCGATTTCCCCGGGATTGTTGATGTAATCTGAAATCCCCTGAACCCGCATGCCCATGTTGTTGACAAGATTGCCGTTCTTATCCAACCGAAAATCACCTGCCCGGGTTGCGTATGAAATCCCCCCCGGGGCTCCTTTGTCACTGAAATCAGGCTGCGCAATCCCTGGGGCCCCTGCACCGCCTTCATCAGCGGTCCCAATCCCTCCAATCGATGCTGTGCCATACTTCTTGACGATAAAATACCCGTCTCCAGCCAGAGCAAGATCCGTTATTTTGCCGGTCTGGTTGATGGCGCCTTGGCCGAAGATTGTTGTCACGGAATTGGTCATCACACCGTTGGACACAGCAACACTAGAACTGCCACTGGTATTTCCCTCATCAGGGGTGGATGGGCGGATGGTTTGCGTCAAGGCCTCGGCAAAATCAACTCTCCCCCCCTTGAATCCTACCGTATTCAGGTTGGCCAGATTGTTTGCTATGACATCCAAGCTGGTTTGGAAATTTCGAATTCCTCCGACGCCAGTATTAAGTGATCGAATCATATGAGTTTTATGTTTTTTTATCTGCCTAAACTTTTTTGGGCACCCTGCCCGGAGGCGTCCTCCTTGGAGGATTCCCCTGAAATAGATGCTGTGTTGTTGACTGAGACAACTTTGTCGAGTGAGTACGGATGACCATCCACAACCAATTTCGGACCATCTGAGTCAATTAACACCTTGCCCACTATCCCAAAAATAATGTCGCCGTCATTTCCTGTAAGCATTTCAACCTGCTTCCCGATCATCGAGATGGCCTCTTGGTTGGCGCTTTGCTGTCTTAACCTGACAATCTCCGACTGAGTTTCCTTGGCATTTTCCAAGGTTGTGAACTCTGCCATCTGGGAGATAAATGCCGTGTCCGTAACAGGATTCATTGGGTCTTGCGTCGAAAATTGCACGATCAGCAGCTTGAGGAAATCCTCCTGATCGAGAACCTTCTTGGCTGACCGGTATTCAATCTCCCCCCCGCTTTCCAGCGGAGTGTACCTGATGTCACTATTGGGACTAAGTCCTGGAATCATTACCTAAGCCCAGCTTTCAAAAGTTGTCTCTGCCATCCTTGCTTTTTTCCTGTTCCGCTTGGCCTTCCCTGGCTTTTGCGCCTCTTTCTCAAATTCAGCCACCAACTCACTCAACTCCTCTGAGAACCATGATTCCTCATCACGGTTACTGCCATCGGATTGGCGATCGTTCTTCCCGCCAAACATATAGCTGTGACCCTCTTTTTGGTTGCCGGTTATTAACGACTTCAAGTCAACATCCTTCTCTGCCAGAGAGGCCTGAAGTTCGCTCCAACCGTTTCCAAGAACGGCCTGGCTCCCGCGCTCCAACTTGGCCTGCACCACAAGCTGTGAATCCGACATGCGGAGATCCAGCTGGATGCGAAGATTGTTAAAAGGCTCGATGGTCATCGCCCAACGGCTCGTGTTCATCCCTCGAAATGTCTCCACAGCGCTCATAACCTCCCGGTACACTATGGCACGCGCTGTAGCCTGCCCTTTCGCCTGATTCGATTTGGGTTGAAGCGATTGCAAATCAACCTCGACCTGGTTCAAGCGGTTGGCAAAATCATTTCGAACCGTAAAATCCCTAATATGACTTAAGTCTGAACGTCCTGCTTCCAGCATTTCTGCGGCGACTGAGGCGTGATTCCTGACCTCCTTTGAAGCAAATGCCCCCCCATTAGGCAAATTCTGCCTTGGGCTGCCAGGTTGCTCCATTTTTTGAGCCAAGTTCATGTCCGGTTTTAAAAAAGCATCTTCCATGCCACCAACCTTCGGCCTGGCACCTCCGACATTCGGCTTGGCTTGAGCGATGATACGTTTAGCCGTTTTTCTGACAGACGCAGCCTGACCCAACTCACGGGACCGCTGGCCGGGCTTGGGTGGAACTGTAAACGTATTCTTTTGCTTGTCTCCCGTTAGAACAGGGGTGATTTTTGCGGCTGCAACCGTTTGCAATCCAGCGAGTTGCACTCCAGTACCGCGAAGCGTGTTTCCTTTGGCTTCTTGGGGCTCCAACGCACTTAATTGGTGGCCTGATTGCTTAACGGAATATGGGATATCTGAAGCAGTGATCCTATTTTGATTCGGTATGCGTTCACCCGACGCCGAATTTGTTAGGCTTCGGGTTTCAGCATAGAGCCGCAGGTGTTGATTACCCTTGGTGCTCTTTCCAATTATTGTTGATGACTGATTGTTGGCCTGCTCGGGAGCATCAAATTTAACTTTCAACCCGTTCACCGGGGACGCTTGGGGATGGGGGGGATTAATTTTCTGATGTTGCTGCGGGTTTTGGGCCACTGTCGACTTCAAGTGGCTGGCTGTCTTTCTATTTTGCGCTCCACGGTTTAGCACGTCTTTGCTTGAAAAAGATTTGGTCGCCTCTGGTTTGGATTCAAATTCTGGCTCCTCGAATCGTACTTGCGGCAAACTCACACTCCTCGCTTGGCCAAGCGGCTCAGTTTTCCCACTCCGCTTGGGCTGAGAGTTGGCACTCAAGGATGCAGACTGAAGCTTGGCCGTCTTACTCGATTTCAGTTCAGGCGATAGGCGGGTATTTTGAGTTTTATCACGCTGCGTGTTGCCGACGATTCGCTGCGGTCTCGTCGGTTTCGACAACTTGGTTGCGTTAGCCTTGTCATACGGATCGTTCTGTTCACCCGAACTTAAAACAGTTTTATGGACTTTACGCGGCCGGGTTGAGGCAGCGCCTTGAACGACTTCTTTCGAAGAAATCGATTTTTTAGTCGTTATCGGGTTGGGGACAGAAACCGCAGTGGTCGTTTTAGTCTTAGAAATACGTTCTCTGTCAGGAACAACACGGTTGTTCATCCGGTCAAAAGTCTTACGTCCCTCATTCGCTGGGCCAGGCGCAGATGGAATGGTTTTCTGTGAACGATCGCTAATGCGAGCACCATTACCAACCGACCTGTTCGGAGCCTTTGGAATGGCAGCGATAACGGAGGCCCGTTTGTTTTGAATTCTCTCTGTTGCAGGATCAACCCTTAGCGTGTCTGGCTTGCTTTCAACTGATGACGGCAGGGAGTTTGTCTTCCTTTTCGGAACAATCTTGCCTCCTGCTGGCGGGTTGTTCTCCTTATTGGAAATCGGCTCGGTTTTTGCCGTGTTTTTCAGCCCTTTCTTCTCAAGTCCAACTGCAATCCCATTGGCGCTTGGCGTGGATGCTTTTTGTAGTTTTAAACCGGCTACCTGTTTCGAGTTAACCGTTGACAAACCTCCTGCTGGCGGGTTGTTCTCCTTATTGGAAATCTGCTCGGTTTTTGCCGTGTTTATCAGCCCTATCTTCTCAAGTCCAACTGCAATCCCATTGACGCTTGGCGTGGATGCTTTTTGTAGTTTTAAACCGGCTACCTGTTTCGAGTTAACCGTTGACAAACCTCCTGCTGTAACCTTCCGCGATGCCTTCTCCGTTTGGCCTTTTGCAACACTTGAAAGATTTGTCTTGGGTGAATTGCCCAACAAGTTCCCTGTTTGTTTTTTCGAGAAAATCAGCGTCGCTTTCGAGACAACTTGTTGTAACGCTTGAATCGCCACGGCCTCCACGGAATGATCCTTGGATTGTTTTTTTGATTTATTAAGCGCTTGGCTGGCGCGCGTCACGATTTCACCAAAAAGTTTAGCCGTTGTATTACCCGGCCTTTTTGATGGTTCTGTTGGCAGTGCATGGTGAAGCGCCCTGCCGGAGACTTTTGTTTTTGATGCACCTTGGCCACTGCTAACAGGCTTACCACTTGCTGTCGCCGCCTTGACCTTTAACCCGGTCTTCGGGCGAAGAATCTGCAAAAATGAAGCTCTCTTCCCGTCACCGACACCTACCTTGGCCACACCGGACAAACCGGGTTTGGAGTTCAAACCAAGCTTGGCTTGTGAAGGTAGAAAGACTCCCAATTTCATGGATTCTGCTCCTGTTGGGCCGACTCCAAGCCTAGTCTGTTAAACTCCTTGAGTATGTCCGAAGCCAGTTTCTGGTCTTCTTCAGGCCCGCTGTTCAACTCGCTGATCAACGCGGCCTGCTCCGTCACTTGCATCAAAAAAAGCAGCTTCGCGCACTGCTTGGCGTCTGCCTCCTGACGCAAAGATATTACAGCATTGGCCGGAGTCATATTCGTGAGAACTTGGGCACGCACACGATAACCGTTCTCCTCCGTTTGCTTGATCAAATTGACTGCATCCAACAGCTTGTCACTCAGATCCTTGCGTGCCTTGGCTATCTCGTTTGTGAGGTTGGATAAGTTGTTCCAGTTCAGACTTAACTCGGTCTCAATTTTGGAGATTCGATCCTCGCGCCTCTGCACATCCCCAAGGCGTCTCTGCAACTCAAGCATAAGGGTGTGCACATCGGGGTTATCAAAGGTCATCGCACCTGACGCAACCATGCTTTGGATTTGATCGGCGCTTAAGCGGTTTTCTTCCGGGGTCGATTCGGGATCATCGAATCTTGTGGTCGGGGTTTCGCTGTGTTTCTGCGTCACCTCGTGGAGTGCCGCCTGTGATTGAACCATGGCATCGGCTTTGTCCTTAGCATATTTTTCCAGGACGGGCATAACCCAGAACTCGGTCGCAGCAGCAATGCCTGCGATTATCAGGAGAGCGATGATAATTGGGACAATCAGTTTCTTCATCGGCTATGCATAATTTACCCGCAAATCACTGGCACTCCTCCGAACCATCAACTCGTCCAATTCCTTTTGTTCCTCACTGGAGCATTTTGCCTCATGCTCCCTTAGGCGCTTGGTTTTAATTTTTTCCATGGTTTCCAGTTTTCGCCTGGCAACAATCAAGGCCTTTTGACATGAGTCCACCCTCGCCTGATAGGCTTCAAGGGTTGATTGTCGACTTGTTCTTTCCTGCTCAAGGGAAACCATGAATTGTCGCAACTGAACGATCAACCCTGATTGGGCACCACTCGACATGGCTTCCCGAAAGCCTTCCCGAGCCTGCTCTATTCTCTCCTCAACCTGGTCAACATTCTGTTGTTCCCGCTTCAACTGCAACATCTCACGAGCCAAAATGTCGTTTGCCCGATCAACCGCCTCCTGCCGCAGGCGGTGAACGCTTTCCAATGTGAACCGGAATGGCTTCATGTCTGTGCTGTTGCTGGACTCACTGAACGGGATTCACTGACCCCTTCTTTTTGAGGGGGATACGCCTGTGTCAGGACATGACCTAGCTGTTCCCAGTTGGACTCGGCTGGGGGGGTGTCATCCACATTTTGTCTCAAAAAACTCATCAGCGGATCGTTGGCACGAATGGACGCATCCACCCTTGGGTTGGAGCCCGCCTGATACGCACCTATGTTAATTAAATCCTGATTTTTTTGGTAAACTGCCAGCAAATCACGTGCTTTCCCGGATCTCTCCAGTTGTTCAGTCGATAGCAACTCCCGGGCCAAGCGACTGTTGCTTTGGAGTATATCGACAGCTGGATAGTGGTTTTGCATTGCCAACTCACGGGTCAGAACCAAGTGGCCGTCCAAGATTGAACGCACTGAATCTGCTATGGGATCGTTCATGTCGTCCCCTTCGACCAAAACCGTAAAAAGCCCCGTAATGCTCCCTGTTTCATCCGTACCGGCTCTTTCAAGGAGACGGGGTAACAGCGCAAAAACAGATGGTGTATAGCCGCGTGAGGAGGGAGGTTCACCAATCGCCAGTCCAATCTCACGCTGGGCCATCGCGAACCGGGTGATCGAGTCCATCATCATGAGTACCTTTTTACCCTGTCTTCGGAAATATTCCCCAATGGCCATCGCAAGGAAGGCGCCCTTGACTCTGGCCAGCGCCGGTTCATCTGAAGTAGCCACCACAACGATGGATTTTTTTCTGCCTTCCTCGCCAAGATCACGTTCGATAAATTCGCGAACCTCGCGTCCACGTTCTCCTATCAAGGCAATGACGTTGACATCCGCATCCCCGCGACTGGCCATCATGGCAAGCATCGTGGACTTGCCCACCCCGCTGCCCGAAAAGATGCCCATTCGCTGGCCGATGCCAATCGGCGTGAACGTGTCGACTACGCGAATGCCGGTCTGAAAGGTTTGATCGATTCGGGCTCGGGTGAGCGGGTGCGGTGCGGATTGTTTTACATCGCTGGATTCAAACCGGGTAGGTGCCGGCAATCCGTCCAGTGGTTTTCCCAATCCATCCAAAACCCTTCCGAGCAGTTCCTCTCCGACCGGTGTCCTCAGTGAAGACCCGGTGGCGAGCACCTCGCACCCCGGATAGATTCCCTCCATTTGGCCAAGCGGCATCAGGAGCAGGTTTTGATTTCTAAAGCCGACCACCTCGGCCAAGATTCCGTCTGGATTGTTCGCCGACTCCAGTTTGCAGATTTCACCAATCGCAGCCCTTGGCCCTTTTGACTCGATGACCAGGCCGATGATTTGAACAACCTTCCCTCTATGTTGAACCAGTTTAAGATCTGCCAACCCCGACTGAACGCGTGCGATCAGTTTGGAGCCAATCAGTTCATCATTGGCCGGGTGGGTCATGCTGTTACCGCCTGCTTGAGCAGGTTGGCCTTTGTTTCCCTCCGCGCATCCACTATTCCGTAATGGGTCTCCAGCAAGCATCCGCCGCGCGTGACCTCGGAGGATGCCTTGAATAATACTTTCTCAGCACCATAAGATTCGTCCAGCAACTCTGAATCCCCCTTTGTCAGCAACTCCAAATCCTCCGCGTGCAGAAGCACAACGATCTCTGCATCTTTTTCGGCCTTGGCCAGGGCGTCCTTCACGACACGCTCCACCATTGTCTTGTCTATCGGCAAATCGGCCACGATTTTCATGGCAATGTCGGCCGCAAGGTTGATGACGTGTTTCTCCAGCGATTC
>JYMV01019728.1_pt1 | contig 30591 bp, 27 predicted proteins | sample 338911 | NCBI WGS metagenome assembly JYMV01 (sample SAMN03354496, study PRJNA234377) | hydrothermal vent metagenome | biome: Deep sea; feature: Hydrothermal plumes at the Eastern Lau Spreading Center, Western Pacific Ocean; material: Seawater | place: Tonga | collected 2009 | depth 2000 m m
CCAGGGCACCTTCTGGATTAGATTTAAACATCGCTGCCTCATTTAATGCGAGCACTGCACTCATATCTGCCTCCAGTTTCATCTTATATGGCTTGATCAATTCAACAGTCGCCGCGTCGATCTCAGGCGTGGTTTCAGCACTGAACACAATCATGCTCGATTCAACCTTGGTGATTTTGGCTGTATCGCTGCAGGAAATAAAAAGGACGGTAAGAAAAAGGAATAGTGAATGAAGGACTTTCTTGTAGTACATATTTCGTTAAGCGTTGGCCTGCAGAGAAGCCTCGACAATAAAATGATTTTTCAGTTAAGTTCCTATCAGAAAATGAGCCCACCAAATTTCTGGTGGATAAATGATACATTTGGACTTTTAATAAGCCGCCAATATGTATTCTACAGAAATAAAAATTCGGGTACGATACGGAGAAACTGACAGAATGGGGTACGTGTATTACGGAAACTACGCTGAGTATTTTGAAGTAGCCAGAGTAGAAGCTCTGCGATCACTTGGACTTAGCTACAAGGATACTGAAGATAAAGGAATTTTGTTGCCAGTCCACACTTACGATATTAAGTTTCTCGCTCCCGCTCATTATGACGACGAACTTTTGATCAAAACTCATATTATAGAAATGCCACGTGCCAGAATCCGGTTTCGGTATGAAACACTGAATTCCGAGGGGGTGGTCATAAATATCGCAAACACAGCCCTGGTATTCATAGATAAGGAAAGCAATAAGCCAATTCCGGCTCCTGAGCTGTTCCTGATTAAGCTACAGCCATATTTTCAGACCACCTAGCGTCTTGCGGGATTGGCGTAAATTAGCATAATAATTGCCTCTTGACCACGTTATTATCAACAACTCTTTCAGTTATCACGAAAAATCGCTATTTTTGCGCGCTTTTTAAGATAGAACCTCAATACAAAAGCAATAATTTAACTTAACGGCATGTTCAAGTCTATTTCCCTGATAAGAGCACTTTTACTTATTGTTATACTGTCAGTTGCCACCTCGTGCAGTAAATACAATAAGGCCCTGAAGAGCACCGATCTCGACTATAAGTACGAGATGGGTAAAAAGTTCTATGATAAAGGAGATTGGGTTAAAGCAGAGGGCATTTTTCAGGAGCTCATCGGACTATACAGAGGAATGAGCAAGGCGGAGATCATATATTACTACTACGCCTATTGCAACTATTACATGGAGGACTACATAATGGCAGGCTACTATTTTAAAAATTTTACTCGAACATATCCAGCATCTACGCATGCCGAGGAATGTATGTATATGTCCGCTTACTGTAGTTATCTCGATTCTCCGGTTTCGAGCCTCGATCAGTCGAATAGCTTAAGGGCAATAGAACAGCTTCAGTTATATATAAACCGCTATCCGCAAAGTGAAAAGGTTGCAGAGGCGAACGACTTAATTGATGAGCTCCGGGATAAATTGGAGTCCAAAGCATATGATAACGCCTTATTGTATTTCAAGATTGGAAGCTACAAGGCTTCCATAGTTTCTTTTGGTAATGTACTGGTTGATTTTCCGGATACAAAATTCAGACGGGAGTCATTTTTCTACATTCTTAAGTCCAGCTTCCTATTGGCGGAGAACAGTATTGATTCAAAGAAAAAGGAACGGTATGAGGCAACGGTAAAGGCGTTTTATACCTACGAAAAATATTTACCCAAGATAGAAATTGTGGAAGGAGAGGAAGAGGGAAAGAATAAGAATAAGGGTAAGATTGGCCCTTCATTTACTAAAGAAGCCAATTCTATTCTCAGAACAGCAAAACAAGAAATAGAACTATTAGAAAGCAATAACTGAATAATTTAAAGAATTCAATATGGATTATAAAAAAACCGATGCGGAAGTAACCACTATTACAAGAGACTTAGAAAAAATTGAGGCTGGAACCGACAATATTTATAAGTCTATCGTAGTAGTTGCAAGAAGGGCCAATCAAATTGGCAGTGAAATCAAGGAGGAATTAGATGAAAAATTAGCTGAGTTTGCTACTACTGTAGACAATCTCGAGGAAATCTTTGAAAACAGAGAGCAGATTGAAATTTCAAAATTCTACGAGAGATTGCCAAAACCTTCGCTGATAGCGATAAATGAGATTGAGAACAAGAAGATTTATATTCGTACACCAGAGGTAGAGACAGATACAGATACAGATTCAGATACAGAAACAGATACCACAGAGGGTACTACCAGGTAAACTCACTCAAACCTGATTATCCTTCGGCGACTTCGCGCAATATACCTTGCAAGCGAGAACTAAATCTCTAATTCAGCGTAAACCTCGCACAATGCTTAAAGGCAAAAAAATACTTTTGGGGATTACAGGAAGCATTGCGGCTTACAAGTCAGCAGTCTTAATACGATTGCTGGTTAAGGAAGGCGCTCATGTTAAGGTGGTTATGACTGAATCAGCCACTCAGTTCGCCACAGCTCTTTCCTTGTCGGTACTTTCGAAAAATCCAGTAAACATAGATTTTGCTTCAGATTCAAATTGGAATAACCACGTAAAATTAGGTGAGTGGGCGGATGTATTTTTAATAGCCCCAGCCACGGCCAATAGTCTTTCGAAGATGGCTTATGGTATTTGCGATAACTTGTTCATTGCAGTTTATCTTTCTTCCAGATGTCCGGTAATAATTGCCCCAGCCATGGATCTGGATATGTATAAGCATCCAACAACAGTTGCCAATCTCGCCAAGCTGTCGTCATATGGTGATGTTGTTATACCGGCAGAAAAAGGAGAATTGGCAAGCGGACTGGAAGGGGAGGGAAGAATGGCAGAACCTGAATCCTTGGTCACGTTTTTAAATGATCATTTTAAAACCAAGAACAAAAAGACAAACACCAGGAGAACGAAAAACAAAATATTGGGCAAAAAGGCGCTTATTACGGCCGGGCCCACCTATGAAGCAATTGATCCTGTGAGATTCATCGGAAATCACGCTTCGGGGAGAATGGGCTTTGTGCTTGCTGAAGAGATGGCAAGAAGGGGCGCTGAGGTTACATTGGTTACCGGCCCAACCAACCTTCAAATTGATAATCCGGGAGTGAAGCGCGTTGATGTTGTGACTGCCGAGGATATGTACAAAAAATGTGTGAGCGTTGTTAAATCTATGGATCTGATAATCATGAGTGCTGCGGTAGCGGATTTTACACCTGTTGATGTGGCAAGCCAGAAAGTGAAAAAGAATGGTCAGCACATGATGGTGAAGCTCAAGCCCACCAAAGATATTTTGAAAGAGCTGGGAACGAAAAAGAGTAAAGGGCAGTTTGTCGTTGGGTTTGCCTTGGAAACAGAAAATGAAATTAAAAATGCCAAAGCCAAAATAAAGAAGAAGAACCTCGATTTGATTGTCTTGAATTCTCTGAGGGATAAAGGCGCCGGCTTTAAAACGGATACCAATCGGGTCACCATTATCGACAGGGGAAATAAAATGAATGAATACGAGTTAAAGAGCAAGGAATTGGTAGCTGTAGATATTGCAAATGAGATTAACGAACGAATTCAGTACAAAAGGCTAAAACTTACTAAATAGTGCAGAAGCTTATTATATTCATTTGGATTCTTTTCACTCCAGTACTCAGTATTTCGCAAGAGCTGAAGTGTGCCGTACAGGTACTCTCTAGCCAGATACAGTCAAGTGATAAAAGGGTTTTTCAAACTTTGAAGAATGCCATCTACGAGTTTATGAACAACCGCAAATGGACCAATGATGTTTTTGATGATGAAGAGCGCATTGACTGCAGTGTATTGCTGAACATTACAAATTGGGACAGAGCGTCGGATTTTTCAGGTACGATACAAATACAGATGAGGAGAACAATTTACAATTCCTCATATGATTCCAAATTGATAAACCTGGTCGATAAACACTTTCATTTTAATTATCTGGAATATGATCCGCTGGAGTTTTCTGAGGGTGCATATATTACCAATTTAACTTCTATCCTTGCCTTCTATGCCTATATCATTATAGGATTGGATTATGACTCTTATTCTCCGTTGGGCGGTACCCCATACATACAAAAAGCGCAGAATATTGTCAATAATGCCATGGGGTCCGAAGAAATAGGATGGAAGTCATTTGGAGTTAAAAAGAACAGATATTATCTGGCCGATAATTTGCTGAATCAAATGTACAGGCCGCTTCGCAATTGCTACTACAGCTACCACAGGTTGGGATTGGACAAGATGAGTGAGGATGTGAATGCTTCCAGAGCCGTGATAACCCAAGGGCTTCTGAGCTTAGAAGAAATTCACCAAAAGCAGCAAGGGTCCTATTTGCTACAAATATTTTTTGACACCAAAGGAGATGAAATCGTCAACATCTACAAACAAGCCAATGATGCTGAGAAAACCCAAATAATAAGACTTTTGAGTAAAATTGACCCCGGCCATACCACCAAATACGTCAAGATCAAAAAATAGCGGAAGTGCCCATCTGTTGATAAGAATCCTTCTTATCGCTTAAATCATTGTTCATTCTTTTTTACTTTTACTCTGATCTCCTAAGGGGAATTCAGATTAATAAGTCATTGCATGCTCACCCATTTATCCATAAAGAATTATGCGCTAATCGAAGAGCTGGATATCGATTTATCTGGAGGCTTGTCAATTATCACAGGCGAAACCGGCGCTGGCAAATCTATTATTATTGGCGCATTATCGCTCATCCTCGGTGAGCGTGCTGATTCAAAGGCGCTGAAGGACAAAAACTCAAAATGTATTGTTGAAGGTTCTTTTGATATTAAATCCTATGACCTGAAGGAGCTCTTCAAGAGCCACGACCTTGACTTTGATAATCAGAGCCTGTTAAGGAGAGAAATTACACCGGCGGGAAAATCGAGGGCATTTATTAATGACACGCCAGTTACCCTGCAGGTATTAAAGGAATTCGGAATGTGTTTGGTCGATATTCATTCACAGCATCAAAAACTGCTGCTGCATACCAAAGGGTATCAGCTCAATGTGGTAGACGCGTTTGTAAACGATCCCCAATTTCTCTTAAACTACAAACGGCAGTATATCCGATATAAAGAAATTGATCAGCGCTTGACGGATTTATTGGAGCAAGAAAAGAGTGCGCGTGCAGATGCTGATTATTATCAATTTCAATTTGATGAATTGAACGAGGCAAACCTGGATGGGCAAGATCTCGACAAGATAGAATCGGATGTGAAGAAGCTGAACCATGCTGAGGAAATAAAGACAGAGCTCCTGCGGGTACTCAATATTTTGGATAACGACCAAAGAAGTGTGCACAGTAGTATTTCCGAAGCACGGAATACACTCGACAATATATCGAAGTACAATCCGGAGCTGAAGATTTTAGAGGAGCGGCTGAAGAGCGTGTATATCGAGTTAAAGGACATATTCTCTGAGCTGGAAAGCACTGAGCAATCAACGAATTACGATGCTGATAAGCTAGCTTCGCTTACTGAACGGCTCGACCACATTTATCGCTTGCAGCAAAAGCACAGTGTTGAAGGTATTGGAGAGCTATTGGAGGTTAGAGATAAGCTTTACAGTCACATTAATAGCATAAAGTCCTTGGAGGAAGATATTACCGCCTTAAATACCGAAAAAGTAAAATTGGAAGCTGAGCTGACCAGCTTAGCCTCAGCCTTAACCAATGCGCGTACTTCCGTTTTACCTGCCACTCAAGATCAGATCAAGTCATTGTTAGCGCAATTGGGCATGCCCTCGGCCGACTTGCTCATAGAGAACGAAGTTCAGGAGGATTTCGGATCGTCCGGCAAGGACAGGGTGCAGTTTTTATTCAAGCCAAATAGGGGGGGGAGCTTCTGTGATTTGGGTAAGATAGCATCAGGTGGCGAGCTCTCCAGGCTCATGCTCTCTATTAAAGCATCTATCAGTAGCCTTACCGCATTGCCATGTATCATTTTTGATGAGATCGACACAGGTGTTTCAGGAGAGATTGCGGACAAAGTGGGAGAGATCATGAAAAAAATGTCTACTCAAATGCAGGTGATTTGCATCACGCATCTGCCTCAAATTGCCAGCAAAGCCGATGTGCATTATTTGGCATTTAAATACAGTGGCGATGGATCAACATCTTCGGACATTAAGCATCTATCTGAGGGTGAACGTATTGATGAGATTGCCAAAATGCTGAGTGGTACGGAAACCACACAGGCTGCCGTGGTGAACGCGAAGGAGCTGCTCAATGTCCTCAATTGATAGAATAGATTAAAAGGTTTTATGAATTTATTTACCAATCGCGTTTTTCTTGCCACAGCATTATTTGTAGGGACATTGGTTGCCGGCAGTGTGTCCATCACCAAGAATCGCCAATTGGAGATGATGGACGATATGGCCGAGGATTATTTTTATCTGGCTGGCAATCTCTATTTCTTCGGGAAATTTTATCCGAACGATACAGTGCCCTTTGTGAAACGCCCTCCCGGGTACACCTTCTTTATTTATTCTGTATTGAAAGTATGGGGAGGGATGCCCGAGGTAGGCACCGTATTTAAAAGTGCGCAGGAGGCTGATAGGGTGAACAAAAGGTCATATAAGGCGGTATATTGGGCACAGCTGTTGTTACTGGCTATTTCTGCAGCCGCTCTTTTTCTATGGCTGGCTAATCATATCCGATTGCGCTACGCCCTAATTGCGGCTATTCTGTACGGCACAAACCCATATATGATCATCTTGTGCGGATTGCTGCACTATGAGTTGGTGCACGCATTTTGCCTGGTAATGGGCTGTTTTCTATTGGATTGGGCAATTAGAGAGCCTGAGATTACCTGGTGGAAGCTGGCAATCGCTGGAGTTTTTTGGGGGTTGGCAACCTTGCTTCGGCCCATTTCATTGCTGCTACCGGGGTTTGTGCTACTGCTCTTTGTTGCAAAATATTATTGGCAGTGGAAACTTATTCTAAAATTGACAGGAATATTCACGCTGGCAATGATTTTAACCATAGCTCCGTACACGTATAGAAACTACGCAATAACGGGAAGGTTTATTCCCATAAATGCTCAGGGCTCAATGGCTATTTGGGGTAGTACGGTATTAAAATTTGAGAGGACGCCCAATCATTACAAATGGTGGGCAGTGTGGTATTCAGAGGGCTTGCCCCTGTTCCAGAAAATCACGAATCAAGCTGAATTTACATATCACAGCAGGGTGGCCAATATATTTTTAATGGAGGAAAAATTTAAGGAAGCTGCAATTGAGAATCTCAAAGAGAAACCTGGAGTGTATTTGAGTAATATATTCACCAATTTTTTGACATTGCAATTGGATATCAATTCTGTTTATATCAAGATATACCAGTTTATTCAGAAACGGGGTAACAAATTTCAAAAACATTGGTTTGCGATAGGGGATAAGCAAGAGTTCAGCGATTCTAAAGCCGCTGATTCCTTTGGTTTCTTTTCGGCGCTGATGGCTCTGCTCTCCCTGGGAGGAATTGTACTGGGAATTAGAAATAAAGACAACTTCCTGCTGGTGCCAGGAGCGGTTTATTTATGTGTGTGTTTTGCACATACCATCACGTACATGGACATGATGTACTACTATATGAAGGTTCCCTTCCTGTTCATCTTCTCGGCTTTCTTCCTGCATAAACTGGATATCATGAAAATTCAGGTACCGAACTTGAAATGGAATATTTCTACTATAATCATGGGGATTGTACTGCTCTACAGCTTGAAGCTCACAGCGGAAATCATCATGTAATCGGGAGTAACTACAGCGGTTCGTTATTTCGAAACCGCTTTCGCTTCGGTTCCCTCAGCGTTCTGGTTGATTCGCAATAACAAACATTAGATACTTGAACTAATATTATTTAGGGTGATGAAATAATTTGCTCGAATCGAACTGAAATATCTTCAGTTCTTGAGAGCAAAATGTTCGGGTCATTAGTGGAGGATCCAGCGTGTTTCTTCTAAACCGTATTTAGGATGATGTATTTTACTTTTAGCGGAAACCAATGCATTGCTTAATACTGGCAATTGATTGTCCTTTGTATCCAGGATAAGCTATAGTGCTGTTTGAGTTATTCAATTGAACATATCGATAGCAGAAATATTAATAGAAATAATTACACAATAGATTCAATTTTCTTAAAGGTAATGTCATATTGGGTTCCCTTTGTGCTGCTCCTAACCAGGGAGCCTTCTAGCTGCACGACTAAGTTCATTACTAGCCTAAGCCCTAATGAGGATGTGCTCTCAAAATCATAATCTGCCGGAAATCCAATGCCATTATCACTTACGCGCATTGTATAATATTGTGAATCGCTTTTGATTACTACTGAGATGTTGCCTCCATCACCATTCGGAAAAGCATATTTTAAGGAGTTGGTAACCAGCTCATTGATCAGTAAGCCTAACGGGATTGAGGTATCCATATTCAGTTTAATAGATTTGGCCTCTACACGAACTTCGATATTGTTCTCTGCCCCCTTGATTGATGATATCAACCGGTTTATTAACTGTTTGAGGTACTGCTCATAATCTATAGTAGAAAACTCACCAGTACTGTAAAGCATTTCATGGATCATAGCCATGGATTGAATCCTGTGCCGTGTAGTGAGCAGCTCAGCACCTAGTTTTTTGTCATTGACTTGAAGGGACTGCAGCGCCATTAATGATGATATAATTTGCATATTGTTTTTCACCCGGTGGTGGATTTCTTTAAGCAGTATTTCTTTTTCATGGTTACTGGTGGCCAGTTCATTTTTTTGTTTGGTAATAAGTTTGTTAGCTTTTTTGAGTTCTAAATTTATTTTTCTTTGAGATTCTGCGTCTTTTTTTGCTTTTTCTATAGTGTACTTTAGCTGGATATTCTTTAATCGGTTAGTTTTTTCCTCAAGTTCAACCTCTCTTGCAATGGTATTGTGTTTCTTAAGAAATGTAAATGCTGAATCGAGATCTCCCTGCTCCTCATATAAATTGGAAATAAGATACAATATCCTGGTCTGTTTGGGTTTGAGATTTTCTGTGGTAGCGATTTTCAGAGCTGTGTTTAACTTCTCTAGTGCCACATTATTTTTCTTTTTAATAATTTCAATTTCAGCCAAAGCTATGAGGTTGCTAACCATACCGGGTTTAGCATGATGTATTTCGCGTAGCCGGTAGCTGTGCTCCATAAATTCAGCGGCACGCTCGAGATTGTTTTCCAGCTTAAATATTGTCCCTATTTCATAGCAAGCCCTGGCCTCAAGCACCCACATGCCGTGAACTTTACTTTGTTCAATAGCTTGTTCCAAAATAGATTTTGCTGCAGATAATTTGTTTTGCTTTTTTTTGATGGCTGCTATCCCAATATTGATATATGCCTTAAAGCTAAAATCGGTATTGGATCTTGAATGTATTTTTGCCCGATTGTAATTTGTAAGAGAAAGGTCTAGCTCATTTAGGTCATAGTACATCACGCCAAGCGCTCCGCTCAACCTAGCTGTAGCCATGTTGTTTTTGGTGGTAATACTTTCGATTTCTATCAATGCTTTATGTACTACATCAAAAGCCTCTTCCATCTCTCCTTTTGCCCATAAAACGAGGATAGTAATGAGCTTAGCCAGGCCATATTCTGTATAAATGCGGTGCTTGACCAAGATGGGAATTGCATCTTCCAATAAAACCGTACACTTTTTCAAATTGTTGTTCCACCAATAGTAAAAGCCTATATATACCTCAGCAATAGCCCTTCCTTTTTCATATCCTGACGAGAGGGCTAACTCATATGAATTACTGGCGCCTAGAAAGCTGGAATCCTGATCAGAATAGTATATACGCTTGCAATATGCATTTAGGGCGTCTACTTGCTGTGAAGAACTAAGTCCTTTTTTTTTCAAGATAGTGCCAATCTCAGTTATTTCTGTTAATTCATTCATCTAGTAAAAAACGTGTATTTAAAGAACCACATCCCGCTATTTTTACAGCTGCTTCTTAATTCTGGGTACTTGAATTAACCAAAATTTACTGACCTTCACAATCGCATCCGTTCTTCGCTTTGCATCGATCTTCAGGAAGGGTTGGAGACATGTTTTTAACCATGCTTTCAGAAAGATACAGCTTTTCGCCTATTTCTGGTTTTGATAGGCCAGGGTTGATAAATTCCAACACTTCAAAATTTTTCGTTCTCTTATTCTATGCGGCAATTATCAATTCTATGCATAAAGAGCCACTTATCTTATAATAGATGTGCCTACTAAACTATAATAGAACCAAAAGCCCAAATATCAAAAGTAAAAATCTCAGCATCATTTGTTTCATATGGCAAGAGGCTACTTTTGTATAACACCAGCTGTAGTTCTACGAAATGAACTGAAACCTACCTTAAAATGTCATTCTGAGCGAAGTAAAAATCTATTTCTTCAAAACTAAATATACTCGCTGTACTCAGAATTACATGGAACTTACTCAATCTCGTGACCAAGCTTATCTCTTTTGGTATTGAGGTAGGATTCATTGTGCTTGTTGGCTTTGATTCTGATCGGAATGTTCTCCACGATCTCCAGGCCATAGCCCACCAGCCCAACGCGCTTTTTCGGATTGTTCGTGAGCAGCCTGATTTTACTCACTCCCAGATCTCTAAGAATCTGCGCGCCAATTCCGTAATCCCTGGGATCCATCTCAAATCCAAGCTCGATGTTAGCCTCCACGGTATCTCGTCCCTGCTCCTGTAATTCATAGGCCTTGAGCTTATTTATCAATCCTATTCCTCGGCCTTCCTGCTTCATGTAAAGTACAATACCCTTTCCTTCGGCTTGTACCATCTTCATTGCCGCATTCAGCTGATCTCCACAATCACAGCGCAGCGAATGTAAGATATCGCCTGTAACACATGAAGAGTGTACCCTAACCATAACCGGCTCATCTTCCTTCCAGCTGCCTTTTGTCAATGCAAGGTGCACTTCGTCTGTTGTGATTTGCGTATAAGCAGTAAGGTCAAAATCTCCAATTTTGGTGGGCATTTTAACCTTTACTTCCTTTTCTATGAGTTTTTCATGATCCATGCGATACGCAATGAGATCTTTAATTGAGATTATTTTGAGGTCCAGCTTTTCGGCTATTTTCTGTAGGTCTGGCAGCCTGGCCATCGTTCCGTCATCCTTCATAATCTCTACCAGTGCGCCGGCGGGTTCAAATCCAGCCAAACGCGCTAAGTCAATTGTGGCCTCAGTATGACCAGATCTTCTCAATACACCTCCGGCTTTGGCTCTAAGCGGGAAAATATGCCCCGGACGGCCCAGATCCTCAGGTTTGGTTTTAGGATCTATCAATGCATGTATGGTTTTTGACCTGTCACTGGCCGAAATACCTGTAGTACAACCATGTCCGATTAAATCAACCGAAACGGTAAATGCTGTTTCATGCAGCGCCGTGCTCTTGCTTACCATCAGCTCCAACCCCAATTCGTTGCAGCGCTCATCAATCATAGCGGTGCATATCAAACCACGGCCATGCGTTGCCATGAAATTGATGATCTCAGGAGTTACAGCTTCAGCCGCCGCAATAAAGTCACCTTCGTTCTCTCTGTTCTCATCGTCGACAACGATAATCACCTTGCCCGCCTTGATATCAGCTATTGCATCTTCTATGGTGTCTAATCCGGCCATTACTTTATGTATATAAAAAGAAAATATTCGTTTCGGACTGCAAAATTAGCTAAAAAAACGCTCTAATTTATCAGTTACATGCTCCCAGGTGTACGTACTGTTAACGAAGTTGTAACCACTTTCTGCAATAGACGCGGCTTTCGTTTCATCCTTCAACAACGCGCTGATCTGTTCAGCATAAGAGTCCGGGTCATTTCCGATTAGGATAGACTCTTCATGAACAGCCCCAATTGCATTATTGGCCATGGAAGATGTAACGCAGGGTATTTTCATCACCATTGCTTCCAGCAGCTTATTTTGCATTCCTATACTGGTCTGCATCGGGGCAACAAATACTCTGGCGCTGGCGTAATGAGTTCTCATGTCTTCAACCCAACCCGTGATTTCTACATTTTTTGATTTCAGTGCCCTCACTTGTGACGTTGGGTCCGTTCCAACAATGGCGACCTTAATATCTGGGTGTAATGGCAACAGTTTGGGTAAGATCTCTTTAACCAGATACTCTGCAGTCTCAATATTGGGTGAATAGGCCATATTGCCACAGAAAAGTATATCGTATTTTTTATCGAGGATCATCGGATGAAAATAGGTGGAATCAACACCATTCGGTATAATGCTTATACGCTCCTTGTCTTTGAAAGAGAGGTGCTCTTTGTCCTGACTGGAGATAATCAACGAGTTGTCGAACCAATTCATTACGGTGGCTTCATATTTAAGCAGTGTTTTAAGCTCCCTCTTTAGAATCAGTTTGAAGAGCGGGGAAGCTATTGGAATTCGCCTTTCCACCCCTTTGGAGAACGCATCCATGTAATCGATTGTTTTGGGTATGTCTTTTATATGCTTTACATACTCTGCCGTTCTCACCAGTTGACAGTAGATGTGATCGGGTTTAACCTCATCTATTAACGACTGCAGTTTACGGGCTGCGGCAGAAGAGTAAAAGTACCCCACCTGAAGAGGCAGTCCGCTTAATAACGAGCGAAAGATGTTGTACATGATCTGAAACCAGGCAAGATTTACTATTTCAATGCGCTTACAGTATTTGCTCAGCACATTTACGGCCTGATGCTTGCTCGTTGCTCCTAGGTCGTTGATGGCAAAAAGTGAAATTTCATGATTTCTGGAAAGTTGCTTTATTTGATTAAAGGCCCTGAGCTTATCTCCTTTTTCTAATGGAAACGGGACACGCGATAGAATGATCAGAATTTTCATCTTATATTATCTAAAATCAGGATAATGTTTTATAAAATGAAATTAGCTTCCCGGTAATTACTTTGTTGTCGTACTTCTCTCGTGCCAATATCCGAGCATTATTTCCAATGTCATTGTAGAGCTTGTTATCAGACATGCATTTACCAACCATGGTGGTATACTCCTCTGGAGTATTGGCAATTAGAATGTCTTTTTCATGTAGATATTGAATTCCCTCTGCTCCGATAGATGTTGATATTATCACCTTCCCAAATGCCATGCCTTCGACGATCTTGACTCTCATGCCACTTCCTGAAAGTAGCGGAACAATCATTATATCCTTGGAAGCCATATATTCCCTTACATTGTTTATTTCACCTTCAACGATAACATTATGAAAATTCGAGTTGATTATCCATTCTGGCATATGTCGGCCAGCGAGGTGAAGCATTAGGTTAGGGTAAGCATCGCTTACCTTTGGCCAAACATCAGCCAGAAACCACTTGATCGCCTCTTGATTCGGCATCCAGTCCATGGACCCCAAATGAAAAAGTGAGGTGGGAGAGTCATTCAATCTCGTTGAAACTGTTTCAGAGTGGATCAAATCCATGCCGATGGGTATGTCTGTAATTGGAATAGTACATCCGTGTGCTTTCAGTATCTCTGCATCACGTGGGGTGATCGCAGCAATGCCGTCATAGGCGTTAATGTGGTTAATCTCATAAGTCTTCAACCGATTGGCAAGCAATCTCAGGTACTGTTTCTTTACCAGGTTCTTGCAGGAATGCATTCTGCGCATCCAAATTTCAAACTCCACGTTGTGAGCTCGCAGAACTATTTTGGCCTTAGAGTGCTTTTTGATAACGTCAATATAGGGAACCAAAAAAATACCCTCCAGCTGCACGACATCATAAGAGCAACCGCTCAGCACGTCTTGGAGCTTAGCTTCAAAATTCCCGGAAAAGAATCGATCTATGTTGTAGGAGCTTTTTTTGAATAAGTTCAAAAATGCATCGATTATTTTGATATTGGTATCAATAAAAACGGTTTCTATATCTGTAATGTTCCTGTACTCAGCTGGAAGCTGATCTAAATCAATAAAGCTTTTAGGTGTGTTTATTGTCAACACCTTTACCTCATGGCCATGGCCTATCAACCCTTGCGTAAGGTTATTCATGGCGATGCTGCCACCATCTCTTGGTGGAAATGGTGTTTTATGGCAGATCTGTAATATTTTCAATCCGTTTTGTCTTTATATTGACAACAATAGATAGGATCAAGGCAGTTAAGAAAAGCCCTGCAACCCATATATCTACTCCTGTTGCGCTAATATCCGTTCCAAATATGCGATCAATAAGATACTTAACATAAGAATTGGGTAAATTATTATTTCCCATTTTTTGCAACACCTGCCAGTGCCAGTCTGTAAGAGGACAATATCCTATTCCATACCATATTCCCAAAATAAACCATGAGCCAGCAGTTGCCAAAAGCAATATTAAGTTAGCTTTTCTCGTTTTCCTCCATATCCACCCAAAAAGATTAAAGATGATGATAAAACTGTGGATAAATAAAAATATAAAATCCAGAAACGTATACATTTTATGCTGATTTTTATTTCACGAAATAGCTCTCTGGTTACGCAGCAAAATTATTAATCCACAACTCAAACTCAAAAAAATGAAATCAATTGTTCTATTGCTAAGCTCTTGCATTTTATTGTGTAACACGGTTATGGCACAAGAGGAGAAGCCCACCACCACTCAACCTGGTTCGGCCACCGAAGCTTCAGCTTCTTTAGCGAAAGAACCAGTCAATATGAATGTGTTTCAATTTAGCCCGATACATCTATTAGCTAGCCAGTTTAAGATAGGATACGAAAGGTATTTTGGAAAGAATCCAAACAGTATATTGCTCATGGCAGGTGTAATTCTTCAGGAAAAAGGTCAGGACACGCGGAATGGCGCCTCCGCTGAGCTGCACTTTCGTATTTCTGTATTAGACGCGACGTACCCGAATTCGAGTATGAGATTGTTTGCAGGTCCTTTTCTAAAATACAAATTCGTGGAAAAAAATGAAGAAAAGTATTCGTTTTGGCAGGATCCTGTTATGGTCAAGTCAACTATAACTACCGCTACGGGTGGAGTTATAGCGGGCCTGGAATTATCGATCGTGGATAGGGTCAGTTTTAATTTGTATATGGGTGGTGGTGCAAAATATTCAGAATCTTCAGATGGTTCAGAGCAAAATTCAATATTTGATGCGGCATATACTGGTATTGTGCCCGAAGCAGGATTTTTACTCGGATTTAAATTTTAACCTTTAAAATAATAGCTATGCGATACAAAATTCTATTGGTCATTTTGGCAACGGTTTTTTCAATTAATACATACGCGCAGGAGGCAGAGACTGCAGCAAAGCCCAAGGCAGAACTTTCTACAGAACCAGCGGAAGCTGCAGTGGTGGATATGCCAAAAAATACTTTTTACCTTCATCCAATAGACCTACTTCAAAGTACGCTAAAGGTTTCTTATGAAAGAGAATTTGGTAAGAATAGTAATAGCATAATGATCACTACCGGGCTCCTTTTAAGAGATGGTCCGGAGATTCAGGAAATGGGATTTGGAGGTGAAATCCACCTGAGGTTGACCATTCTTAAAGCCGGGAAATCAAAAAATTTTAACCTGAAATTGTTCGGCTCTCCTTTTCTCAGTGCACGTTATATCGATAGAGGTTACACCTACGAAAATTGCCTGGTCCAGGATCCTCTTACTTTTGTGTGCACAGAAACGGAGGAAATAGGCCAATCTTCTTATGTACGAAATTATGGTGCTGGATTGGTAGCCGGGGTAAAGATGACCTTCATACAAAAGATTGTTATAGGAGTTCACATTGGAGGACAAGCAAGATACGCGGAGCACACCCCTTTTGAGAATACAGCTTATGAATCATATTTTAATGACAGTATGGTATCCTCGGATTTCTTTCCACTTTCAGTGTTAAACGAAATTGATATGGACGCTACCAGGACCGGCATATTTCCTATGGTCGGATTTCAGGTGGGGTTCGCATTTTAAACCCCGCGTTTATTTAGCTCCTTTATTACTAATTTTGCGAGCTGAGTCACTTTTATAAGAGGGCTTGGTTGGAAGGCTAACCGCAAAGGCGCAGAGATGCAAAGCAACGATAAGCAAGTTTTGCGGCCCTTTGCGACTTCGCATCTCAGCGGTTGAAAATTTAAGACATTTAAAAGGTTCTAACTATGGCAGTAGAAACTATTCCTATCCCTCTTGGCTTTAAGGCCCCTGACTTTACCTTACTCGATACCAACACCGGAGAAAATAAATCGCTCAGTGAGCTGAGCTCAGATCTTGCAACGGTGGTTATGTTTATTTGTAATCACTGCCCATATGTGAAGCACATAAACCAGGGATTGAACGATCTCGCCAAGGATTATCAACCTAAAGGAGTTTCATTCATTGCAATTAGTAGCAATGATGTTGAGAATTATCCAGACGATTCTCCAGAGAAGATGAAGGACATGAACTACCCATTTTCTTACTTGTATGACGAAACACAGCAGGTTGCCAGGGATTACAATGCAGCTTGCACCCCGGATTTTAGCATTTTTAATGGGGATCTGAATTGTGTTTACAGAGGCCAAATGGATGGTTCAAGGCCAGGCAGCGACATCCCTGTTACTGGAGAAGACATAAGGGCAGCGCTGGACAGCCTTTTAGCTGGTGAGCCAGTGACGGAGCTTCAGCATCCGAGCATAGGGTGTAGTATTAAATGGAAGTCTTGAAGCAACATCAGAGGTAACCCAAAACGTTATATTTAAGTATAAGGGCGATAATTAGAATTGGCATGCGAAGAGGAATAGGGAATATTTCAATTGATAATAGCCTTATGTCCATTAAGTTATTGGGCACACGGAGCCTCGTTTGGGCTTATGGCATTGTTATGGTAATTGTCATGGTGATCCTTATGGTAGGCAGCGCAGTGGCCTTTACCAACGGCAGCAATTACACGGTTAACGACAAGGGCGACACCATTTTCAGCACAACTATCCCCATGGATACGGTTAATGGTGAAAACCGAGTGTTTCAGTCGCTGGATTTCTTAACGCATGACGGAGTGTACAGTCTCATAGATTCACTTCTCGATTTGAAAAAAATTCCAACAGCGCTGCTCAAGGAAATTGAGTTATTTGTCGCAGCTAAATATGCGCAGCCCGAACCAGTGGTGTCCATGGACAACACAAACATGAGCTATCCAGCGCAGAAATATTACAACAAATGGGATACTTATAACACACATCCCTATTCAGAAGAGCTCTCAAAACATGACACATCTATTGAGCTGGTACTCCAAACAATTGGTTCGCCATACGTATCCCCAATTATTGGCCCCATAACTTCCTATTTTGGTGATGGACGTAATCACAGTGGAATGGACATAGACCTGCAAGTTTGGGATACGGTGGTTTCAGCATTTGATGGAGTTGTTCGCATTTCGAGAAAACACGGTGGATACGGTCGGGTTGTTGTTGTGAGGCATAACAATGGACTTGAAACGCTATACGCGCACTTGCACAGGCTGAAGGTAGTACCAGGGGATGTGGTAAAAGCCGGCCAGCTGATAGGTTTGGGCGGAAGTTCAGGCTATTCAAGTGGAAGCCACCTGCATTTTGAATGTAGGTTTAAGGGCAAGCCACTCAATCCCTCCCATTTTATCAATTATAGAACGGATATGCTTGTAGCCGACACCATTACCCTTGTTAAAACCAGGTGGTCCTACAGTGCTGTTCCAAAAGGGGTAAAATATCACAGGGTTGCCGATGGTGAATTCCTGTATTTGATCGCCAAGCGTTATGGCACTTCCATTAACAGGATTTGTGATCTGAATGGGATAAGGAGAAATTCTATTCTACGGGTAGGTCAAAGGTTAAGAATCATATAGAATTTCTACTTTATCTATCTTTGAGGAATCCTTGAAGAATCGAATATTCAAAGCATAGATTCGTTGTAAATTACATGCTATGCCGCTCTCTTCCTTCATAAAATGCTCGTTTATCTCGCTTGTTGTACTGGTGGCATTTATTTCAACCCCGGTATCTGCACAGAAAAAGGATAAAAAGAAAAAAATGAGCGTGGGGTTTCAATTAAAACCAATATTCAGGAATGAATTCTTCAATAGCGGTAATGAAGGTGAGGTCCAAAATGGCGTTGAGTTTAATATTGAGCCCAGGCTGGGATTTGCAGGAGGTATGGTTATCCGCAGGGACTTTGGAAAACAATGGGCCTTTGAAACAGGCATTAATTATGTAAGGAGGAATTACAGGTTGCTCGTGGACGATTTGGACAGCACTCAGGAGGAGAAGGCCATATTCAGTATTGTTCAATATGAGATACCGTTCTCATTGCTGATTTACGTGCGGCTGGGCGAGAACTTTTACATGAACAACTCCCTTGGGGTAAGTTTAAATATGTTTAAACGCAGTGAGGTAGGGAAAAGTGAGTCATTTGATTATGAATTCTTTCGTTCCACCTGGATCATACCCGGCCTTGTAGCCAATGTGGGTTTTGAATACAGGATGAAAACCGCCGGAGCAATATATTTAGGCGCCTCTTACCAGCTACCATTTTCCAAGATCATAACAGTGGAGGTAGATTACTATCGCGATGGGGAAACAGAGTCTTTCAACAAGAAAATGGGATTGAGCTACTTCACTTTCGATCTGAAGTATTTTTTGCCCATTAATAAGGAAAAGTAGCTTTCATTTGCATCGTCATTGCGAACTTGATCAGCTAATCACATTCTTGTAGTGATGATATCTGCTAATTATCTCACGGACATATCTGTAGGGCTCTTCTCCGCGGCAATATCCGTGCTTTACCACCTCATCGTTGTAATAGACCTCGCGAGATTTTTTTAATAGAAAATTGTCAACGTTATTATCCCATACATCAGGATTCTGGCTGTACTTAATGGCCAAATTTCTCGCATCAATTACGTGGCCCAAACCCACATTGTACGAGGCGAGAACAAATTTTATCCGCTCATGCTCATCGGGAATCATATGAGACCAATAGCTATCCAGCCACCGTATGTGCTTCGTCCCGGCTCTTACATTTTGCGCCACCGTCGACATAGAATCTATACCATAAAGTGAGGCGGTAGTAGGCATGAGCTGCATGAGACCAATGGCACCCGCCCATGACAACGCATCCGAATTAAAATTAGATTCCTGGTAAACCAACGAAGCGACCAGCCTCCAGTCCCACTTAATATCATCGCTGTACATTTTGATGATGTGGTCGTATTTGGAAATTTTGCCTGTGGAAATGGTGAAATAATCGCTCTCTACACGTTTGGTTTGACTACGGTGGTTTCTAAAGTATTTGTGGTAAATAATGGCATACTGCTTGGTTTTTCTAAATTCTACGATCCATTGGTTCAGCGCATCTAACAGTTCAGGCGATCTCTTATTGACGGCCCACGCAATCTGTTGTGGCATGCTAATCCAGGTAGTCGCATCAATGTTGGAGAAGTAGTGCGCGTTTACCTTGGCCACATTCTCATCGGCAACCGTGTAATCGATGACACCTCGTGAAACAAGAGAGATGAGTAGCTCAGTTTCAAAATCTCCGGGAGCTTCGACAATCTCTATATCGCCGCCAATTTCATCAGAAAGACTTTGCAACCTGGTGTAGAATGAAGAGTTTTTTCTCACATGCACCTTTTTCCCAATTAGCTCAACTGGATTTCTGATCAGTTGCTTATCTATTTCGCTTTCGCTTTTCATGTCTTCCCATCCCTCAGGCTTTCTTTGTACCAATACCTGCGTGGTTAGGAGGTTGTACTCAGTGAAGTTTACCTTTTCGAATCTGTCTCTTGTAGCTGTTAGGTTAGCAGCAATGAGATCACCATTTCCCTTTTGGAGCTTGGGTATGATTTCGTTCATGTTCTTCACCACTATTATCTCGAGTTCCACGCCGATGTGTTTGGCAAACAAGCTCAACAGTTCGAACTCATATCCCATTGGGATACCTTTGTATATAAAGTAGCTGGTAGTGCTGTTGTCGGTGAGCGCAATGAGCTTACCCCGCTGCTGGATCTCCTGAAGGTCATCGATACCATGTACAATGGTTGGTGGCACATCCTTCTTTTCGCGAACCACCTGGTTACAACGCATTGTGAGTATGATGGCCACAAAACAGCAGAGAACAAAATTGATCTTGTATGTTGGTCTAAATCTCATAATGTCTAATTGCTAAACCATTTTACCCTTTTCTCGTTTAAACAGTTTAAAATAATGGTAGGGCAGCTCCGAATTATTGTGTAGGCCTTTACCTACATGATCTTCACCTGATGCGAAAAATATTTACGGTTGTAATGTTATTGCTGACATGCGCTCATGGATGCAGGGATAGCACATCATCCATGCTCTGCATGTCTGAGCTTGACTGGATATGTGGCGAGTGGAAGGGTACCGGTGGTGGAGGCGTGTGGTTTGAAGTATGGAATAAAGAGCAGAATGGAGACTTAAATGGATTTGCCTATGCCCTGAAGGGCCCCGACACCTTATTTACAGAATCCATGAGCATCAGGCAGGAGGGGCAGGTTATAGTATTCAATGCAGATGTGGCACACAATGAAGCTCCTGTTCCCTTTGATTTAATTGAGGTGACACAGAAAGGGTGGGTATTTCAAAACCTGGACCACGATTTCCCAAACAGAATTATTTATGCCCGTACCAAAGGTGATATGCTGCTAGCGAGGATTGAGGGCATAAGAGAAGGAAAACCTGATACGGTACGCTTCTTTATGAGCCGGGTTATTAAGTTCTCAGCTGAGACAAATACCCCAGGGATTTAACATAATCCACCAATAGAGGAAAAAACTCATTGAATTCAGCTTCATACAATTCAATATCCCTTTCTAGTTCTTTGGTGGCCAATTCCATATTGGAGATGAAGTTTGACCGCCTTGCCATTCCAGATAATGACCTGTTAATTCCTTCCAGCTGGCTGTATCCTTCCAACCAATTTCCTCCAATCATATAAGGCAACAATATTTTGCTTCTATCCGGGAAGCTGTTTTTATTTTTCTCCAATAGCCTGTATACACCATTGACGTAATCGTTTAGCGGTACGGAGGAATAATCATCCCATTGCAGGGCCAAAAAGTGATCGTAAAAAACATCTATAATCACCGGGGCGTATTTATGAAACTTCGGGCGCAAACGCACCTTACTCTTCAATACTACCGGATGCGTGTCTGTGAACTGATCAATTTTACGATGAAGCACAATTCCCTCCTTTACCCTTGCCGGGTATTTTTTAATTGTTGAGCCTTTAACAGAATCTGCAATGAAATTGCCGATTAGAATGCTATCGTCATTTCCCGAAAGATATAAGTGGGCGAGAAAATTCATGTGTTATCATTTGCGAATTACAAAACGCAATCTTTAATGAATCCCAATCTCCGTTAGGTACCGCTCCGCATCGAGTGCAGCCATACAGCCTGTTCCAGCTGCCGTTACAGCCTGTCTGTATTCACTATCCGCAGCATCCCCTGACACAAATACCCCTGGCACCTTGGTCTTGGTGGAGTCGGGCTCATGATCGATATAACCTGTTTCATCCATATCCAGGTAATCTTTAAATATCGCTGTGTTAGGTGTATGCCCTATTGCCACAAAAAAGCCTGTAATATTCATTGTGACTTCTTCATTGGTTTTGTTATTCAGGAATTTACCTCCGGTTACCTGATCGTCTCCAAGCACTTCAATCGTTTCATGATTAAACATAATCTCAATCTTCGGGTTCTCCAATACGCGTTTTTGCATGATCTTGGAGGCGCGCAGGTGGTCCTTACGTACGATCATATACACTTTTGTACAAAGCTTTGATAAGTAGCTCGCTTCTTCGCAGGCGGAGTCTCCTCCACCTACCAATGCTACGTCTTGCCCTTTATAGAAAAAGCCATCACAAACGGCACAAGCAGAAACGCCGCCTCCATTGTCTCTTAATTTCTTCTCTGAGTCCAGCCCCAGCCAATTGGCAGAAGCGCCCGTAGAAATAATAATGGAGTCTGCCGTAATGGTTGTTTTGTTGTCAACCGTTACAGAGTGTACTTTGTTTGAAAAGTCAACCGCCGTAACGAGGCCATACCTTATGTCCGTATCAAACCGCTCGGCTTGCTTTTTAAAGTCCTCCATCATTTTCGGGCCATTGATGCCTTCCGGATAGCCAGGATAATTCTCCACGTCAGTTGTAATCATCAATTGTCCACCTGGCTCTGGCCCCTGAAAGAGTAGGGGTTTCATATCCGCTCGGGCTGCATAAACCGCAGCGGTATATCCTGCTGGTCCCGATCCGATAATCAGGCACTTTACATGTTCATTTTCTTCTGCCATTTTTGTCAGTCTTTTTTTGATTATTACCAGTCAAAAAGCACCGCAATATTACGATAAATTCGGGTGCCGGCTTGTCGGATATATTACAAAAAGACAAATTGATATTTATATATGGCAAGGGTGCTTTTGGCGACAGAATTGTCGCTTTAGGGCGTACCGTAGATGGTGTCGTAAGTTACTCCGTAGCCTGCCCACAAGCCTAGACCATCGTTGTCGATGTTGGTGGGAATGGTAGAAGGGGATGCAAAGGGACTGCCATTGCTGTTGGCTTCAACTTCCATTATTCTCAAGAACTCATAAACCTGCATTTCTATGGTGCAGAATTTAATTGCGATGGTATCCGTTTGCTTGAAAAAATGCGGCGCTTCCCCTGGATCATCATCATGGTTTCCAGGTGGATGTCCACGGTCATAGGCGAAATCAAACTCCAGGCCATCTATAAACTTATCCTCAAATGAAGACCCAAAAGGAGCGACAAAGGCAGCGTCCTTCTCTTCTCCATCAGCATTCTTACTTATCCTGCGCGCATACCAGCGATAGGCGTTGCCTTTTCCGGGCGGGTCATGCATCCGGGCCCATGCAAATCCCAGGGTATCATCTTTTTGTGCCAAATACCAAACACTAATCAGAGGGTTCAGCGCGGGAATGGAGGTGGTAGATGTATAGGTTTTTCCCCCTGTGGTAATTGTGAGCTTGTAAGTCTTTCCTGGTTCTCCATAGAGGGAGTTGTCGATGATGGTGTAAAGGCAATATTCAAAACCAATGAGGTTTTCAAGTGAGGCGCCGAGCAAGTCCTCAACCAAAGAAGAGTCGATAACTCCCGAGGAGATGAGAGTCAATATGTCACTCAGGCATAGCTCTGTAAGCTGATGGTTTACGTTGTCAACGGTTACCGTAACATCAGCGCCGTGCACGAATAGTTCCTGCAGTGAGTTGAGATCAGTAGGCTCAAAGTATCCGGTGCTCTTGGTAAGAATGACGATAGGGGGCGTGTTGGTAATGCCATCGTATTCAATTTTCCCCTCTACAACCAGCTTGTCTTCCACGTTGGGCAGATCGATAGTAATCTCCTTTTCGCAGGAGATTAGCCAAAGCGTAACCGAGCATATCAAAAACAAATAAGCGCGCTGATTATTCATAATCAAAATTTAAAGTGCCACGTTATTGTAGGCATGATTGGAAACAGTGAAACTTGAATTGCCTTTATATCGAGTGTTCCCTCTTCAATATTGCCTTCATTGGCGAAATAGATGAAGTAGGGGTTCGCCCTGCTGTAAACATTGTAAACAGACAGGCTAAAGTCCGATTGTATTCTCTTTCGCTTGCGACCCATTACCGTTACAGAAATATCTGCCCGGTGATAGTCTTTCATCCTGAATGAGTTCCGTGGCCCATATTCATTGAGTATGTTTCCCTCATACATATATCGCGCAACAGGCAGTGTGATGGCATCTCCAGTAGCGTAAACAAAATTGCCGGCAAACACCCAGGTCCTGGTCCTAAACCAGTTTCCCCACTTCTTCATATTGCGCTTGAAGAACTTTAAGCTATCACTAACCTCCTTTTTTCCTTTTTTTTCTATCTCATAGGCCGCAACAACGGCAAGGTCATGTCTGCGGTCATACCTGGTGGGAAAAGGTTCTCCATTGTTTATTTCCTCAAAAGTACGTGTTGTCCTGGCCAGCGTATATCCTATCCAGCCAGTAAGATCTCCCATGCGTTTCTTAATGAAGAGCTCCACACCATATGACTCCCCTTCACCAAAGGTTAGGTTGTTATCCGGATTATCTGCGACGTTATCGCCAGGAAGGTGTCCATCCTTGAATTCTATCATGTTTTTCATGGTCTTGTAATAGACCTCAACTGAAGTTTCGTATTGATTATCCAGGAAATTTCTGAAATAGCCAACTGCATATTGAGTTCCCAATTGTGGCTTTACAAGATCAGAACAACCTATCCAAACGTCTGTTGGAAGTGACATGCCTGCCAGCGTGGTCATGTGAACGTACTGGTTGTTTAGCGTATAAGAAGCTTTAACCGATGACTTGGTGTTGAGCTGGTAACGGAGTGTAACACGAGGTTCGAGGCCCTGGTATGTTTTGATAGTCTCATTCTTTTTGTAGGTAATAGTATCCGTACCGTTTCCTTGCGTGTCCTTATTATATCTCGTAAAAGGGCCGGTGTGAGAAAATATGGAATACCGCAAACCGGCATTTATTTGAAACTTGTCTGTCCAGTCAAATTGATCATTAAAATAAAGCGCTCCTTCATGGGCATACTGCCGAATGATATCACCAGTGTCGAATTCAACATCCCCCTGTGAGGCTGAAGCGCTGCTGGGCGTAAAGACGTGATAGATGTAGTTTGCTCCGAATTTAATATTGTGTCTTATAACGGGGTAGTAGTTGAAATCGAGCTTAGCATTGTAATCCCGGATTCCAGAGAACAACTTCATCTCAAACTCATTTTGAATAATCCCTAAACTGAATTTGTAGTCACTAAATATGAGGGAGGTGTTCATGAAAAGTTTATCGTTGAACAGGTGGTTCCATCTCAGGGACATAGTTGCATTTCCCCAGGGAACTTGAACGGTAAAATTGCTTTGCGCTTGTTTGTATGTAAACACATCCCTGCCGAAATATCCACTCAAAAAAATTCGGTCTTTGTCAGAAATTTTATAGTTGATTTTAGTGTTTAGGTCATAGAAATAGTAGCCCGATCCTTCAAAAGCCTTGAAATTCTCATTGTTCTTGGCGATAAGAGGTAAAAATAAATCGTAATAGGTTCGGCGCCCAGAGAGTATGATGGAGCTCACGTTTTTCTTTATGGGCCCTTGTATGGTGAGCTTTGAGGATATGACACCCAGGCCACCTTCAACCTGCCATTTCTTGTTGTTGCCATCCTTCATCGTTACGTTGAGTACAGAAGCCAATCGGCCTCCATAATTGGCCGGCATTCCTCCTTTTATCAATTCAATGCTCTTGACAGCATCTGCATTAAACACAGAGAAGAAACCGAACAAATGAGAAACATTGTAAATAACTGCTTCATCCAATAATATGAGATTCTGATCTGGGCCACCTCCTCTTACATAGAAACCTGAGTTTCCCTCACCGGCAGACTGCACGCCGGGAAGCATTTGAATTACCTTCAAAATATCTACCTCCCCCAAAAGAGCGGGTAATATTTGAATCTGTTCCATCTCCATTTCAACGGTACCCATGGTGCTGCTACCCACATTCTTGTCTGCACGCTCTGCTTCAATAACTACCTCTTCAGTGGTTATCATCTTGCTCTTGAGCTCTACATTTACCCGAAGATCTTTTGTTAGCCCTATCTCCTGAGTAATGGTTTCAAATCCCAGGTAAGAAACAATCAGGTTGTAATTTCCTTCTGGAACTGTAATGGAATAAAACCCATACAGGTTGGTAGTTGTACCCTTGAGAAGTTCCTTGATGTAAACGGTAGCGCTTATCATGTCCTCACCAGTTTCACCTTCTTTAATGTAACCGCTAACCGTGTAGGTTTTTTGGGCGAGAACAACGTGGGGGAACAATAAAATTCCCAGCAGCAAGAATAGGGGGCAATATGGTTTGAGTATTCTCATAAAATAATGCCTTCTATAAGGTAAGGCCAACGAGTACATTCACTTATAATATACGGCTATTATTTTACGATTACAGTATCATAAATAGCACCATATGCACCCCATATACCCAACGCTCCTCCTTTCAAATTTGTTGCAATCTGTGTTGCGGCAGCGATAGGATTTCCTGTGTTGTCGATTTCTACCAGTGCGGTTTCCCAAAATTCGTAGTGAGCCCTGTCCATCGTGCAAAACTTCACAACAACCGTATCACCATAGCTGTAATATCCGGTATAAATGTCGGGGACACCCATTCGTTTTCCTCGTCTGAATAACAAAGCTATGGTTTGTCCATCTATCAGCCTGTCATTAAATATCGAAGAAAATGTAGGTAATAAATATTCATCTATACCAATTCGTTGAGTGAACACACGATAATAACTTTCCACGCCCAGCGGGTCGCTTAGCGTTCCTTGCAAATGAAAAAGACTGTCATTGGTGGGGTGCACAATAGTGCTAATTGCATCTAAAGGGATGGGGTAGGTTAGGGTTGTGGTTGCCGTATATGTAAAACCGCCGACGGTAACACTGAGCGTATAGGTTTTTCCCAACTCTCCTACAAGTATGTCGGCGGGGTTGGCCGTGTCAGTTGATACAGAATAGATGCAGAAATCATGATCAGTTAGGTCTGCAATATCTACTCCCAGATACAATGCTCCAAACTGAGTTAGTGAATCCGGTAGCGAGTCGCTGCAATATTCCCGCAATGTATGATGATCAGTGCCATCAAAAATGGTAATAACAGCATCATGGACGAATAGGTTCTCGAGGGTTTCTACGTCAGCGTAAGAGAAAAAGGGAAAAGTGTGTGTGAGTATGATATAAGGAGGAGTGCCGGGTTCAATGTGTCCTTCCACCACGATTTTTGGCACGGTATCTTGCAGGTCAATTGTTATATCCTTCTCGCAGCCCATGAAGAACATGACACCGGAAAACAGCAATATTATCTTAACCTCGAGTGACATATTGTCTAGAATAAAAATTCCCATCTCACGGATGGCATTATGGGAAAGAGAGACACTTGCTTTGCTTTTGTATCAAAAATACCTTCGTTAAAATAATTACTATCATCGAAATAAATGAAATACGGGTTGTTTCTGTTGTACAGATTGTATATTCCAAAACTCCAATAAGTTTGGTAATTCCTGTTTTTGTTTTTCTTGGGATTATGGCTCAGCGACAAATCCAGGCGATGGTAGTCGGCCAGCCGGTAATTGTTGCGATCGCCATATTCATTAATTATATTGCCGTCTATTGCATATCTCGATTGGGGCATGGTGGTGGCATTGCCTGTGGCGTATACAAATACTCCGGATAACGACCAGTTTTCGTTAATCTCATGCATAGCAACAAGGGAGAGGTCATGTCTTCTGTCGTACTTGGCGTAATACTCTGCCCCAGCATTGATGTCGGGAAATTTTCTGGATGTAGATGAGAGCGCATATCCAATCCATCCAGTTGTTTTGCCCATCCTTTTTTTGATGAACAACTCTATTCCATAAGACTGCCCATCACCAAAAACAAAGTTGTCCTCCGGATTATCGAGAATATCATCTTCTGGCGAATATCCATTTTTAAATTCGATTTGATTGGCCATGGTTTTGTAGTACACCTCAACGGATGCTTCATAAACTTTCTTTTTGGAATCTTTAAAGTAACCAATAGAATATTGGGTAGAAAATTGTGGTTTAACCTTAGCGGAGCTAGGAATCCAAATATCAGAGGGCATTGAAACAGTGGCGTAGGAGACCATGTGAATATATTGGTAGTTCTGAACAAAAGCCACTTTAATGGAAGAATTGTTGTTTAGTAAAATCCTGGTAGATAACCGCGGTTCTAGGTTGTTGTAGTCTGCCACATGTTCACCTCTACCGTAGTGAAGTGTGTCGGTTATAGCACCGAATTCATTCTTCAGGTATTTATCGAATGGGCCCACGTGCTGGAAGTAAGAATATCGCAAACCCACTCTAATTCGCAGTCTGTTGTTCATGGTATATTCCTCACTCGCATAGAACGCCACATCGTGGCTGTATTGTTTTATTTTCTGATCTAAATCAACGGATATCTGTAAAGCTGTATTGGTAGCAATGTTCGTAGGAGAGAAAGTATGGAAGGTATAGCTGCCACCGATTTTAATGGCGTGCTTTTCAGAAGGATAGAATTTTAGATCTGATTTACCGCACCAGTCGTATATGCCTGAGTAAAGCCTCATCTTGTAGCTGCCCTGTGTAATGTCAATTTTACTACGGTACCCCGAATAGTAAACTTGCGTGCTGAGAACCAGCTTATCGCTGAAGAGATGTCTCCAGGTGAGCGAGGAAGTTGAATTGCCCCACGAAATTCCAATGCCAAACCCCGCTTCTTTGTTGAGAATTTTAAACTTGTCCTGTCCGGTGTAACCGCTATAACTGAGCTTATCCTTTTTGCTTAAGTTGAAAACAAGTTTACCATTAAAATCCTGGAAGTAATAGCCCCATTCCTTATCCTCGTGAACGAGGAGGATGATGGGCTTCCCGAGCAGGTCAATATATGTTCGCCTTCCAGAGATACTGAAGTTGGCCTTTTTCTTAAATAGTGGGCCGTCAACGGTTAGGTCTGCAGATATCAAACCGGCGCCTCCGCTGGCGTGAATCGTACTGTCGTTTCCATCATTGGTCACAATATCCATTACCGAGGAAAGCCTACCTCCGTAATTAGCTGGCATACCTCCCTTGATCAGGGTTATTTTCTCAACCATATTTGTGTTAAATATTGAATAGAAGCCAAATAAATGAGCCGGATTGTAAATTGGAACACCATCGAGCAGTATCAGGTTTTGGTCTGGCCCACCACCGCGGACATACATCCCCGAAATTCCCTGTGCAGCGGATTGAACCCCTGGATACAGCTGTAAGGTTGCAAGCACATCTGTCTGGCCGAGCATGGAGGGGGTAGCCTTAACTTCTGCTTTGTTGAGAACCATTGTACCGGGATCTGTTTTTCCTACATTACCGTCTATTTTAGAGCCGGTTATTTCCACGATCTCCGTCACAACTGTTTGCACTTTTGTTGTTAGTTGAAGGTTCACATCTTTGCTTAGCTCAACCTCTCTTGTTATATCATACATACCCACGTGCCTTATCACCAATGTGTAATTTCCCTCTGGCAGGCTGAGACTAAACGCGCCGTTCTTATCCGTAGATACTGCCTTTTGAAGCTCCCCAATGATTACCGTAGCACCGGCAATGGGTTGTTTCGTAGAATCATTGGTAACAGTGCCGCTTAAGAGGTATTCAGTTTGTGACCAGGAGCTGATGCTGATAAGGCTTAGGAAAATTAGAAATACCAGCTGTTTGGCCAATTTCATTGTACTGAAAATAGAATTGCCGGCAAAGATACTTATTTGCTAAATTGAAGAACAGCAAGGAGTATGCCGCAGATTCTATGCCCGGCAACTGTTCCTGAAATAGTATAACTGAATTTGGCATCCGTTTGCGCCTCTATTGATTGGGCACTGAAGACAAAACAGTAAAGCAAAACCCAGCGTAGTATCTTAGAAGAGCATTTCATTGCCAACAAATAAGTAAAAAGCCACCTGTGTATTTACAGATGGCCCTTGTCGGGATGGGGAGATTACCTCGGCCTGCGGCCTCGGTGAGAGGGGGCACGCAAAACAAAAAGGCTGCCTTCACTTCGTTCAGGGCACCCCCTTTTTTGTGCTTCACTTATCAAAGCAAGCTTTGAACGTTTTGCACAAAAAGAAGGCCGCTCCTGCGGAGCAGCCTTTTTCTTTTGTCGGGATGGCAGGATTCGAACCTGCGACCACATGACCCCCAGCCATGTACGCTAACCGGACTGCGCCACATCCCGAATAATCGGTTGCAAAGCTAATAATTTAAAGGGAATTAAGGGTTCATATAGACTGTCTCCGCAGAGATAAATAGTGCAATATAATTAGGAGAATGCGTCAGGAATTTTCAAAAAAGAAGCTCCTTCAAAATTTCGACTCAATGCTATAATTTCACAATCTTTCTTGTTTCTATAATGCCTCCTGCGGCTACAATGCTGTAGAAATAAATGCCCTTTGAATTTCGAGAAAGGTCAATTACGACTTCTGCTTGTCCCTTATTTACAGCGATCGTCTCCGTTCTTTGGCCCATCAAATTGTAAACACATATGCTTTCTGCATTTGTGAATTCAACAGTGATTTTATCTGTAAATGGATTCGGATAGGCCTTGGATAACCTGCGATTTAATAGGGTAGGCATCCCAGCCACTGTGGCAACTTCAATAATTCCATCCATACCGTGGGAAAAGCTGGCATGACAATCATAAATATAAGTGCCCACAACTGTTACTACATATGAGAAAGAAGTGGTGCTGGCGTCGATGTCAGATGCCCATTGTGCGGCCCCTGATGGTATAGATATTGATTCAGTAGTGTGAATACCACTCAGCCATACCCATTGAATTGTATCTCCAATACCGGCATATGTCACTGCCGGAAGAAAGATGTCTGTAGGGATTGTTGTACCCTCAGCAGTGATGATGTGTACGGTGGCATTGACGTTGTAAATACCAGATAGGCATATCAGGAAAACAAATATCTTAAGTTTCATGGCTCTTGATTTATTTATTAACAGAGTTTCTATTGTACAAATTTAGGCAATTGTTGCTCTTCTTATTTCGTATCATTGGTACAATTATTCAATAAATCTATATCTGGGACCTAAA
>JYMV01044161.1_pt1 | contig 30574 bp, 22 predicted proteins | sample 338911 | NCBI WGS metagenome assembly JYMV01 (sample SAMN03354496, study PRJNA234377) | hydrothermal vent metagenome | biome: Deep sea; feature: Hydrothermal plumes at the Eastern Lau Spreading Center, Western Pacific Ocean; material: Seawater | place: Tonga | collected 2009 | depth 2000 m m
TCTCGCCAAGATAGTAAAAAGCACCCGGTAGCAGCACTGCTACGGTGCCGGCAGTGGCAAGGTTTTTTGCAACGGCCGCGTTGGTGTATTCGAGATGGTCAGCAGATAACGCAGAAAATTCAGCGGCGAGGCGGGCACCGCCGGAATCGGACAACTGATCCGCGTGTAGCCTGACAGGCAAACCCAAGTCAGACGCTGCAGTAAACACCCTGCGGGTTTGCACATTACTGAATGCAATCGTTTCACAAAACGCATCGACGCTGTCGATCAGGGATTCAGAAGCAATCGCTGGTAGCATATCCTGACAAATATGATCAATATAGCTGTCAGGCTGACCGGAGTATTCAGGCGGTAACGCGTGAGCACCCAGGAAGGTTTTGTGAACAGAGACCGGTAGTTCGTGTTCGAGTCGCTGTGCGATTCTCAGCATCTTCGACTCAGTGCTGGTATCGAGCCCGTAACCACTTTTAATCTCTACGGTAGTGATGCCCTGACTGATCATCCGTTGGAGGCGCTGTCGAGCGGCGTCAAAAAGAGTATCTTCGGTTTCATTTCGGGTCGCTTGAACCGTCGACTGAATCCCACCTCCCGCTGCAGCAATGTCGGCATATGACGTGCCGGTCAGTCGCAGTTCGAATTCACTTGCCCGATTGCCACCATAGACAAGATGGGTATGGCAATCGATAAGACCCGGTGTGATCAGGCGTCCGCCACAATCAATTCTTTTGCAATCAAGGTCTCCAGTAATCGGGTGGACAGAGTCAGTAGTCCCAATACTCTGGATGTGTTCGCCGGCAACGATAATAGATCCGTGGTTAATTAGGCCGTACGGTTCGGCTCCGGCTTGCATGGTAGCAATCCGGGCGTTTTCCCAGATGGTTGTGTGGTTCGACATAATTATATGTGCGTGTTTTGTGGCTCTTCAGCTGCTTAGTCTAACGACCAGGTCGATTTCAACGGGCGCACCGCGCGGTAACTGAGCAACACCAACGGCCGAACGAGCATGGGTACCAGCATTACCAAATATCTCGATCAGTAGATTCGATGCGGCATCGATTACCGCGGGCTGTTCATTAAAATTCGTTCCCGACGCCACATAGCCAACTAGTTTTACAACGCGCTCAATGCGGTCAAGACTGCCACTGACCTCCTCGAGAACAGCTAGGCCATTGAGAATGCAGGCTCGAGCACAGGATTTGCCCTCTGCCACGCTCACGTGTTCGCCAAGCCGGCCGCTGTGGACAAGGCTGGTCGAATCACCGAGCCAGGGCAGTTGTCCGGAGACCCAAGCCAAGCCATTATCGATCACGACCGCGCTGTAGCTGAAAGCAGGTTCACGCGGCGCCGGCAATTCGATACCAAGCACCTGAAGACGTTTTGATAATAGATCCATGGTGCCATTTTAACGTTGGCAGCACGATTCGCCAGAGTTCGTCGTTGTCTATACTTACCCAGAGTCAGACTAAAGGATCACCAAGGTCCAGGAGTTCATATACAGATGGCTGGTTTCAGAGCTATTCATCGCGTGCGGTGTGAGCAGATTTTGTTGGATGATGGCTGGGCTCGAGATCAGTTGGTAGAGATCACGACAGACGGGTTGATAGCGGGTGTCGCACCCGCGGATGAAGCGTCGGCAGAACTGGTACTCACTGGACCTGTGATTCCAGGGGTACCCAACCTCCATTCCCATGCACATCAGAGAGTGCTGGCGGGATTGACGGAAACACGCACTCCAGGGAAAGACAATTTCTGGGGGTGGCGTGATCTGATGTATCGGGCAAACAGCGCCATAACACCCGATGATCTCGAGTCGATTGCCAGATGTGTTTTTATTGAGATGGTCAAACAGGGGTATACCGTGGTGGCAGAATTTCACTATCTACACCATGCGCCAGGCGGCGACCGATATGCACAAACGGATGAAATGAGTCAGCGATTGTGGATCGCCGCAGAAGATGCTGGTATTACACTGATTCTATTGCCGGTGCTTTATTCCTATGGGGGGTTCGATCAGCAACCGTTGAGCGGAGTGCAGATGCGCTTTTACAACACTCTGGAAGACTACTTGTTGCTGTTAGACAAGATTCAAAAAGCCACGGTCGGAGTTAGAAATCGAGGCTACGGCTTGGCAGCACACTCGCTTCGGGCCGTGTCGCCCGAACAGTTAGTAGCCCTTGACAGAGTATCGCGCCTTGATCATCCTGATGTCCCCGTTCATATCCATGTGGCCGAACAACTGAACGAGGTGGAGGAATGTATTGCGTCGCTCGGTTCTCGACCAGTTGAGTGGCTGTGTCAGAAGGTCGATGTCGATCCTCGCTGGTGTTTAATTCACGCAACCCACGTCAATAGTCAAGAAGTTGAGTCGATGGCACAAAGCGGTGTTGTTGTTGGCCTGTGCCCATCGACTGAAGCGAACCTGGGTGATGGTTTGTTTCCCGCAACGGAGTTTTTGGCGTTAGGTGGCAAGTTCGGAATCGGTTCAGACTCGCAGGTTTGTAGCAATCCAGCAAGGGAGCTCCAGCTTCTAGAATATGGGCAACGTTTGAAGCACCACCGGCGTGTATTGATGATGGGGGCGGACGAGCGGCATAATGGCAATGCACTTGTACAACGCGCAGTCGCGGGCGGCAGCCAGGCCTGTGGGCGATCAGTGACTGGGCTAACCTCGGGTGCCCCGGCTGACCTGATCGAGCTCGATCCGGAATCTCCGAGGCTGGCTCGTCGCAGTGCGGATGAAGCATTGGACAGCTGGGTATTTTCAGCTACTGACAGTAACGTTCGCACAGTTATTGCGATGGGCCGGGAGGTTGTGACGGAAGGTCAGCATGCTGGTGAGGCTATTGCAGTAGAACAGTTCCTGAATACGCTTAAGCGGTTAGCTGATAGATCATTCGAATGACGACACTAAAACTTGAACTGTCCCAGATCAGGCTGGCTGATATTCGGCAGATACTTGCTGAGCCGGTAGACATTGAACTACCAGATCGGGCTTGGCGAGCTGTAGGCCGCAGTCGAGCTAATGTTGAGGCTGCTTTGTCGGCTGATGTTATCGCGTATGGCATTAACACTGGCTTCGGTAAGCTTGCCCAGACGCGTATTGATGTCGATAAATTGTCGGCGCTACAGCAAAACTTGGTACGTTCACATGCGGCAGGCGTTGGGGCCCCTTTGGAATCCGGGATTGTCCGCTTGGTGCTTTGTCTTAAAATTATCAGCCTAGCGCAGGGATACTCCGGGGTCAGGCCGGAACTGGTCCATAGGCTGATTGTTATGTTGGCGAACGACATGATGCCGGTTGTTCCCGCAAAGGGTTCGGTCGGTGCGTCGGGTGACTTAGCACCTTTAGCTCACATGGCGTTGACGTTGATAGGCGAGGGGCAGGTACACTTCAGAGGCGCAGTTGTGCCGACGAGTCAGGCGCTCAAGGCTATTGAACTGGAGCCCCTAAAACTGGAGGCCAAGGAAGGTTTGGCACTGTTGAACGGTACTCAGGTCTCAACTGCACTGGCATTAGACGCAGTACTTGCAGCCGAACGTAATCTGGCTAATGCGATTCTCATCGGTGCGATTTCAGTCGATGCAGCTTTGGGGAGTTATGTGCCATTCGATGAGCGGATTCACCAGATTCGACCGCATCCCGGGCAACAGAAAGTAGCAGCTATATTCAGGGATCTGCTCAATGACAGTGAAATCAACCGATCTCACGCGCTCTGTGACAGAGTGCAGGATCCTTACAGTTTGCGTTGTCAGCCTCAAGTGCTTGGCGCGTGTTTGGATCAATTGTGGCATGCCTCTGAGGTATTCCTTAGGGAGTCGATTTCAGTTTCTGACAATCCTTTGATCATACCGGACACGGGCGAGATACTGTCTGGCGGTAACTTTCATGCAGAACCAGTAGCTCTGGCTGCCGATAATGTAGCGCTGGCCATCGCAGAAATCGGGTCCTTGTCTGAACGACGGATTGCGATGCTCATCGATTCTGGAATCAGTGAGTTGCCGCCATTTCTAGTAGAGGACGCTGGTCTCAATTCAGGGTTTATGGTTGCTCATGTCACTGCGGCGTCACTTGCCTCCGAAAATAAGAGTCTGGCTCATCCGGCGTCGGTCGACAGTCTGCCCACATCGGCAAACCAGGAAGATCATGTCAGCATGGCTACATTTGCTGCCCGGAGACTCGCTGAAATGAATGAAAATTCACAATTGATACTCGCTGTGGAATATCTGGCTGCAGTGCAGGGTATTGAATTCCGTAGACCGCTTAAATCAACTCGTTCGATTGAAAGTGCGGTTGAGATTCTGCGCCACGAGGTGCCGCATTTGTCGACAGATCGTGTGTTCGCACCAGATATTCAAAAGGCGGCCCGTCTGCTGGCCGGTGGTCAACCGGCCAAATCGGTGCCGCCCTTGCTTAGGGATCTAAGTGCCCGAGGTGGCTGATTGGGTCCATACCGATAGTTGACTAACGCGGATACTTAGGTAGATTAACTGGCCAGTTCAGCTTCATTTGCAACTATGTCACTCATCGATAGCGAAGTTATCCAACAGTACAACGATGATGGTGCAGCTGTCATACGAGGTTGCATCAGCGATCATTGGTTAGGGGTGCTCAACGAAGCAATCGAACACGATATTCGTGATCCCGGTCCGTTTGTTCATGCCTATCAGTCGGAATCTGGGGGAGGCCGATTTCACGGTAACCTACGTCTGTGGGAATCTGAGGCACGGTTCCAGGATTTCTGTTTCAACTCACCTTTGCCTGAGTTGGCGGCGGAAATTCTTGCATCAGAAAAGATAAACCTGCTCTATGACCAACTGTTTGTAAAGGAGCCCAAGACGCCGAATCGAACACGTTGGCACAATGATCAACCTTATTGGGCCATGAGGGGCTGGCAAGTGCTTAGTTTTTGGATTGCGCTGGACCGGGCTCTCACCGCTGGGGGCGCTGGTTTCAACCTGAGATTTTTGGCAAAGGTGCAGGGATAGAACAGTATGAACGTAACCTGGATTATGAACCGATGCCTGATATTGAATCAGCCCGCGAGCGTTATGAGATTATCAGCTGGGATCTTTCCCCTGGGGATGTCTATGTTTTTCATGCATTAACCGTTCACGGTGCCGGCGGCAATTGCAGTGGTGATGTGCGCCGCCGGGGATATTCAGTGCGCTATACCGGTGATGATGTGGTGTATGATGCCCGACCGGGGACCAATAAAGGTCTCCGATCCGATAATCATGCCGATGGTGATCCGCTGGATAGTCCCCGCTACCCAGTCGTGTGGACGAGGTAGCCCAAAACAATATAGCCTCTGTTCTATTGGCTGTTTGCTATTTGCCCCAGTTAGCTCCCCAGATTCTCAGCCTCGTGACGAAGTAAAAATTTTTGTATCTTGCCGGTCGAAGTTTTTGGGAGAGTACCAAAGACAACCGACTTAGGCGATTTATAGTGTGCCAGTTGTTCCCGGCAGAAGTTAATGATGTCATCAGCAGTTGCCGCTGCACCGTCGTGCAAAGTCACAAACGCACACGGTGTTTCGCCCCATTTCTCATCGGATTTCGCGACCACAGCGGCCTCTAATACAGCGGGGTGACGGTAGAGCGTTTCCTCTACTTCTAGGCTGGAAATATTCTCTCCACCTGAAATGATGATGTCTTTTGAGCGGTCCTTTACTTCAATATAGCTGTCGGGATGGCGCACCGCCAGATCGCCGGTATGGAACCAACCGCCTGAGAACGCGGAATCCGTGGCTTGTGTGTTTTTGAGGTAGCCCTTCATCACTGTATTACCCCGGACCATGACCTCGCCCATGGTTTTACTGTCCCACGGCACCTCTTCCATCGTATCGGGGTTTTTGACCGTCGCGCCTTCCAGCGTCGTGTAGTGCACACCCTGGCGGGCCATTCGGGCCGAACGCTCGTTTACGGCAAGATCTGGCCAGTCGTCCTGCGGTACACATACGGTTGCAGGACCATAGGTTTCAGTCAATCCGTAGAGGTGGGTCACATTGAAGCCGTTTTCTTCCATGGTCTCGATTACAGCTGAGGGCGGGGCAGCACCCCCAGTTGCAATTTCCACGCGCTGAGGAAAGCTCGACTTCGATTCTTTCGGTGCATGTGCGAGCATATTCAGGACTATGGGAGCGCCACACATGTGCGTCACATTTTCATCATTGATTAATCTATAGACGACAGCAGGATCGACGTCTCTAAGACAGACGTGGGTCGCCATTGCCGCAGTCACACCCCAGGTAAATGTCCAGCCATCACAATGAAACATTGGCAGAGTCCACAGATAGACGGAATCGCGTCCCAGGCCTACGGTGAACATGTTGCCCAACGCATTCAGGTAGGCTCCTCGATGGTGGTATACACAACCTTTGGGATCGCCGGTGGTACCTGATGTATATAACAAAGACAATGCCTGCCATTCATCCAGCAGTGGTTCAGGCGCAAAGTTCGGGTCACCTTCTGCTAGAAGTTCCTCATAGTCCAGAGCTCCCAACCGTTCACCCCCGGTTGCCATTGGGTCGTCGATGTCTACGACCAGCAATTCCCGCTCAATAAGGTCCAGGGCCTCACGGACCGTGTCGGAAAATCCGCAATCTGTCAGTAGTACCCGGGCTTCCCCGTGGTCTAGGATGAATGCGATTGTGCGTGCATCCAGACGGATGTTCAATGAGTTAAGCACAGCGCCGAGCATCGGCACACCATTATGGGCCTCGAGCATTTCCGGCGTATTGGCACCCATGATGGCAACACAATCTCCTTGCCCGACGCCGCGCTGAGACAAGGCATTGGCAAGGCGGCAGGAGCGTTCATAGAACTGTGCGTAGGTGTAGCGCCGATCGCCGTGAATGACAGCAGTATGTGCCGGTGCGACCTGTGCGGCACGGCGCAGAAAGCTCACCGGTGACAAAGGTTCAAAGTTTGCTTCCCGCTGTTGTAGGTTTGTGTCGAAAATCGACATGGCTTACTCCGTGCTTGGCCCGAGTAGAGAGTGGTTGCCATGATCGTACGTCAGTCGGGCAGATTCAACAATACGGACGGCCGGTCATTCATCGTATTCCGATGTACGAGAGGAATTGCGTGCTTGAATTTTGTTCTGTCCCACGATGTAATAGGTCGATGGTCATCCTACCTGTCGGGTCAATTGTGAGCGCTATACTTTTCGAACGAAGGTGCATTGCTGGGTGGTTTTGTGATTACTGACTTGTATGGGTCGGCTCGGGCATTGGACGGTTTGCCGACCACACTGACGGTGCTGGAGCCTAGTTCGGCGCCGGAATCTGCGGTACTAGAAACCAATTTGGCCGTTCTGCGTCAGGCCGGGTTTCAGGTGAGCTACGAGCGCTATCCTTTAGCTGCGGGTGATAGGCGGGCTGAGGTTGGGGTTAATGCGCGCCGTCAGATATTGTCGAGCGCTCTTTCCAATCCTGAGTGTGCCTATGTGCTGGCAGCACGCGGCGGTTATGGTGCCAGCGATCTGTTGGGATACCTGGACTGGTCCGCATTATCGTCGCTACCCGAAACAATAGTGGTTGGGTTTTCTGATATCAGTGCCCTGCAGGTCGCGTTGTATACCCGATTGGGGTGGCCCGCGATTCATGGCCCAATGCCCGGATCGTCCTTATGGACAAATGGACCCGATGTAGACTGTCTTGTGCGGTTATTATCATCATCTCGACCGTGGAACAGTACTATCAGCGTTTCACCGTTTGCCAGTAATTCGGCAGATACCACGGTTCAAGGCACCCTGATCGGAGGTTGTCTCAGTGTGTTATCTGCTCTGATCGGAACGCCCCACTTTCCCGAAACCCTTCAGGGGCACATTCTGTTTCTGGAAGACACTCATGAAACGGCGGAACGGATCCTTCGATACTGGAACCAGTGGCTGGACTGTGATCTGGTGGCAGACCTGGCTGCGGTTGTGCTGGGTCGTTTCACAAACCTTTCCGGTGGGCACGATGAGGAATGGCTTGTGACCCGGCTCTCGGAACGATGCACCGTACCACTTTTTTATTCACCTGACTTTGGCCATATCTCACCCAATCATCCACTGGTGATTGGGGCAGATGCTCGAATTAACGGCAGTGTCTTGGAATGGAAGCTGGACTGACCTCAGCAATTCTTGTCAACGATGGTCTTGGCAAGTACCATCGACGGCTTATACCAGGGAGCGTTGCTGCGCTCAAAGGAGGCGAAATATGCTGACTGGAAGTATGGTTGCGATGGTTACCCCGATGGCGGATGACGGTTCGGTGGACTGGGCGGGCCTCGAGCGACTTGTGAATCATCATGTGGAACAGGGTACGGATGCGATCGTATCAGTCGGAACGACTGGGGAATCGGCAACGCTTGACCATAACGAACACATCGAAGTGATCGGCCGTACAGTGGATGCGGCAGCAGGCCGGATACCCGTTATCGGCGGCACGGGAGCGAATTCAACTGCTGAGGCTATTGCGCTCACTCGAGATGCTGCAGCGGTAGGCGTCACAGCCTGCCTGTTGGTCGTGCCGTATTACAATAAGCCACCGCAGGAAGGTCTTTTTCAGCACTTCAATTCAATTGCGGCTGCCGTCTCTATCCCGCAGATTCTGTACAACGTTCCTGGGCGCACTGCGGTGGATATGAGTAATGAAACCACTTTGCGCCTGGCAGAAATCGACAACATTGTGGGAGTAAAAGATGCCACTAACGATATCGATCGGGGTTGTGATCTAATCGATCGGTCCCCGGATGGGTTTTCAATCTATTCGGGTGAGGATGGCACTGCCTGTCAACTGATGTTGGCAGGGGGAAAGGGGACCATTTCGGTTACTGCCAACGCAGCACCTAAATTGATGCACGAGATGTGTGTCGCAGCGGTGGCTGGTGATACTGACACGGCGACGATACTGAATAACCAGCTGGCAGATCTTCATGCGGCCATGTTTTTTCAATCCAATCCGATCCCCGCAAAGTGGGCTGTGTGTCAACAAGGTCTGATCGGTTCGGGAATTCGTCTTCCTTTACTATCGTTGGCCGAGCAGTACCATGATGATGTGCGCGCCGCGCTGCGGAAGGCGGATGTTCTCTGAATTTGAACTGAAGGTTAATTGGGAAAACAGACTATGGAACGCGGTGTAGAACTTTATTCAGGTAAAGCCAAGTCGATGCATCTTACAGAGGACCCCGAGCGTTTGATTATGGAGTTTCGGGACGACACCTCTGCGTTTGATGGTGAGAAGATCGAGCAGTTGGATCGCAAAGGTATGGTCAACAATCTTTTCAATGCATTTATTATGACGAAGCTTGAGAATGCGGGTGTTGATACGCACTTTGACAAGCTGCTGAGTGGGACTGAATCGATCGTGAAAAGCCTGGATATGATCCCAGTGGAATGTGTCGTGCGTAATATTGCAACGGGGTCTCTGTGCAAGCGCCTGGGCATTGAAGATGGGTTGAATCTTGAACCACCGACGTTTGAATTTTTTCTGAAGGACGATGCCCGGCACGACCCGATGATCAATGACTACCACATCGAATCTTTCGGGTGGGCAACTCGCGAAGAAGTTGCATTAATGAAACAGAACACGTTTCAGGTTAACGAAATTCTGGGAGCAATGTTTGCTGATGCAGGTATGATTCTGGTTGATTTCAAACTTGAATTCGGACGTTACGACAGCAACCTTGTGTTGGGTGATGAATTTACACCAGACGGTTGTCGTGTCTGGGATACTGAGACCCGAAAAAAGCTCGATAAAGATCGCTTCAGACATGGTCTGGGTGGTGTGATTGAGGCTTACGAGGAAGTTGCACTCCGACTGGGTGTTGACCTCGAATTTGCCGCTGTACAATAGGTCGATTACGGTGTTGCCAGCGTCGTGCTGATCCTTGATGGCGGGTCAGCGGTTTCCCGGTTTCGTATCAGCAAACTGTGTGATCAGGTTCGTGAGAACCTACCCAGTCTAAAGGACTTGTCCGCGCGATATCTTCACGTTGCATTAACTGAAAATCGTCTCTCAGCCAAGAAGCGGGAAATATTAGACCGCTTACTTGATTACGGCGTCTCGGCCAACACACTAACTACTGGCCTGGAGATAATGGTATTCCCCCGTACGGGCACGATTTCGCCGTGGTCGACAAAAGCCACTGATATTGTTCACCGTTGTGGTCTGAGTGAGATTATTCGTGTCGAGCGGGGCGTGTCGTGGAGCGTCCGAGGCGAGCTCGGGCTTGCAGCGGTCAAACAGCATCTTATCCCACTGTTATACGACAGAATGACCGAGTCGATAATCTCTGATCGAGAAAATCTTCAGATGTTGTTTTCTGTGTCTGAGCCCGGGAAGCTTACGAAGATCGAGGTCCTGCGCGGTGGTCAAGATGCATTGATTGAAGCCAATGAGCGAATGGGGTTCGCGTTGTCGGACGATGAGATCGATTATCTGGTGGAACAGTATCAAGGTTTAGGTAGAGATCCAACAGATGCAGAATTAATGATGTTCGCGCAGGTTAATTCAGAACATTGTCGACACAAGATTTTCAATGCGGACTGGGTTATAGACGGTGAGCCTATGCCTGATTCGTTATTTGGCATGATCAGGACGACTCATGAGCGACACAAGCAAGGCACGCTTGTGGCCTACGATGACAATGCGGCGGTAATTGAGGGGCAGACGGGGTGCTGGTTTCTACCGGACCCGATGTCCGGTGAGTTCAAGCGCACAGCCGAGCCTTTGCACATACTCTGTAAAGTCGAAACGCATAACCACCCGACGGGAATTTCTCCTTACCCGGGTGCGGCGACCGGTTCAGGCGGGGAAATCCGGGATGAGGGAGCTACCGGTCGCGGAGGCAAGCCCAAGGCGGGAATCACCGGGTTTTCTGTTTCCGACCTTCGTTTGCCCGGGATTTCGATGCCGTGGGAATTGCCAGAAATACATAATTCTCGGCAGGCCAATGCGCTTCAAATCATGCTAGAGGGGCCTATTGGCGGTGCCTCGTTTAACAATGAATTTGGTCGCCCCAACATTGGGGGTTACTTTCGGACTCTGGAAGTCGCTTGTGCAAGCGGTATCCGCGAGGTTCGGCGCGGTTACCACAAGCCGATCATGCTGGCCGGTGGATTGGGCAATATACGCTCTGGCCATGTCTACAAAAACACCATGCCGGCTGGGGCTAAACTGGTTGTGCTGGGTGGACCGGCAATGCTGATTGGGTTGGGTGGGGGTGCGGCTTCGAGTGTCGACTCTGGCCAGAGCACAGAGTCTTTAGATTTTGCCTCAGTCCAGCGTGGAAATGCCGAAATGCAGCGACGTTGTCAGGAAGTGATCGACGCCTGCATTGCACGCGGCCAAAACAATCCGATTATCACAATACATGATGTCGGTGCAGGCGGGTTATCTAACGCCTTGCCGGAACTCATCCACGATTCACATCTCGGCGGTGAGTTTACCCTCTCGAAAATTCCGAACGATGAACCTGGTATGTCACCGATGCAGGTGTGGTGCAACGAGGCTCAGGAGCGGTATGTGTTGGCGGTTTCGCCGGATCAGTTAGATGAGTTCGAAGCCATCTGTAAACGAGAAAGGTGTTTATACAGTGTTGTGGGGGCAGCCACCAAAACGCCTGTGCTCAAGGTAAAAGGGGAAACTAGGCCTGAGGTAACCCATGAATCAAGCGTACCGCAGAAAGCGAGTGAGCCGATTGACCTGGATCTAAATGTGCTGTTTGGCAATACGCCGCGGATGTCTAGAGTCGTGGACCGTAGGCGCGCCAGTTACCCGGCCTTACAGCTCAACCATGTCAGCATTGGCGAAGCTGCTGAACGTGTACTTCGATTACCCGGCGTCTCTGATAAAACGTTTTTGGTCACCATTGGTGACCGCAGTGTAACTGGCCAGATTGTGCGTGATCAAATGGTAGGGCCGTGGCAGGTACCCGTCTCAGATGTCGCGGTTACTGCCAGCGGTTTTGAAGGCTATGCGGGTGAGGCAATGGCATTGGGTGAACGCGCGCCATTGGCGCTGATTGATCCGGCCAGCAGTGGTCGTATGGCGGTGGCTGAAGCAATCACAAATATTGCCGCTGCGGCGGTCGAGCGAATGAGTGATATTAAAGTGTCGGCCAACTGGATGGCTGCAGCTGGACATCCGGGTGAAGATGCCGCGCTTTATGACACTGTAAGAGCAGTTGCAATGGAACTGTGCCCTGAACTTGGGATTTCAATACCTGTCGGAAAAGATTCAATGTCGATGAAGACCACCTGGACGTTGAACGAGACAGTAAACACGGTCGTGGCGCCGTTGTCCCTGGTTATATCTGCGTTTGCGCCGGTTGCTGATATTCGACGGACCCTGACACCGTTGTTGCAGACCACTCTCGAATCTGTGCTCATCTTGGTTGATCTAGGGTCGGGGCGTGACCGGCTGGGGGGATCTGCATTAGCACAGGTGTTCAGTCAGATCGGATGTGAGGGGCCTGATCTAGATTCTCCAGAACAACTGGCCGGGCTGTTTGCGGCAACTCGACAGTTAATAGGCGAGAGCAAACTGATTGCTTATCACGACCGTTCCGATGGCGGGCTTTTTGTTACGTTGTGCGAGATGGCTTTCGTCAGTCGATGTGGTCTTGAAATTGATCTCGGCAGCGTGTGTGATGTTTTACCGGCACTTTTCAGCGAAGAAGTGGGTGTGGTGTTACAAGTCCGGGCTGATGATCAGGCAGCGGTGCTTGCTTGTCTGGACAGCTTTGGACTGGGTGGTTGTTCCAGAGTGATTGGTCGCGTCGAGCAGGATCACGACGACATACAGATCATAGCCGGTGGTCGGGAGCAGTACCGCGCTGCACGGGTCGATTTACACCGAGCATGGTCGGAAGTTTCTTGGAAAATGCAACGCCTGCGGGATAATCCTGGCTGTGCTGACTTTGAATATGAACGTATTCTGGACATCACAGACCCCGGATTGCATGCCGAGGTATCATTTGATCTCGGTGAGAACCCTGCTGTTAAGGCGATATTATCGGGGAGCCGGCCTCGGGTTGCGATCCTCAGGGAGCAGGGAGTCAACGGACAGATTGAAATGGCTGCGGCCTTCGACCGAGCGGGTTTCAGTGCAGTTGATGTCACGATGAGTGACCTTGCTGCAGGTCGTCGCGACCTTATAGAATTTTCCGGATTTGCCGCTTGTGGTGGTTTTTCGTTTGGAGACGTGCTTGGTGCGGGCCAAGGCTGGGCGAAGTCGATTCTTTATCAGTCTCGGCTCCGGGACATGTTTGAACTATTCCTTCAGCACCCGGAGCGATTCGCACTGGGTGTGTGTAACGGCTGCCAGATGCTCGCAGCACTTAAGGAACTCATACCTGGGGCAGAGCAATGGCCGTCTTTCGAAAAGAACGAATCAGAGCAGTATGAAGCGCGGCAGGTTATGGTGGAGGTGCTGGCATCTGATTCAGTTTTACTGGCGGGTATGGAAGGCAGTTATTTACCGATCGCGGTGGCACACGGAGAAGGCAGGGCGACATTTGAATCCAATGTAGAGCTTAAGCATCTCGCGGATAATAATCAGACCGGGCTTCGATATGTAGACAACCGGGATCAGTCCACGCTGATTTATCCCTACAACCCAAACGGGTCTACAGATGGCATTGCTGGGTTAACTGCTGCGAACGGCAGAGTAACGATCATGATGCCACATCCGGAACGAGTTTTTCGAACAGTGTGTAATTCATGGCATCCTGTTCACTGGGGGGAACACAGTCCGTGGCTTCGTTTATTCCAGAATGCGCGCGCCTTCGCGGCCTGAGTCTGGATCACATTTCCGCATAGGAAGGACCGCCACCACCTTCAGGCGTCACCCAGGTGATGTTCTGGCTTGGATCCTTTATGTCGCACGTCTTGCAGTGAATACAGTTCTGCGCGTTGATCTGAAAGCGCTGACCGCTGTCGTCATCTAGCACCTCATAGACTCCGGCCGGGCAGTAGCGTTGTGCCGGTTCCTGCCAATTTGGAAGATTGACAATAATGGGGATATTCTCGTCGCCAAGTTTCAGGTGAGTCGGTTGGTCTTCTTCATGATAGGTATTGGTCAGAAATACCGATGAATTGCGGTCAAAGGTCAGTTCACCGTCCGGCTTGGGGTATTCCAAGACTGGAGTACTGGCAGCATCAACAAGACTGTCGTGATCGCTGTGCTCGTCGCGCAACGTCAAAGGCAGCTTTCCCCCGAACCAGTTTTGGTCGACGTAGTTGAATGCACCGCCCAGGTAGGTTCCAAAACGGTGTAGGGCAGGGCCGAAGTTCCTTGAGCGTTTTAGTTCATCGATCAACCATGAACGTTGGAGGTTGGTTTGGAAGTGCGTGTGATCTTTCCCACCCGGATCGTTATCTGCCAGCACCTGGAATATTGTTTCAGCCACCACCATCCCGGATTTCATTGCAGTATGCGTTCCCTTGATTTTGGCAAAATTCAAAGTCCCGGCATCACAGCCAACCAGGAAGCCGCCGGGGAATGACATTTTAGGTAGAGAATTAAACCCCCCTTTCGTGATGGCCCGAGCGCCATAACTGATCCGCTTGCCACCGTGGAGGTATTTCCTGACTTGCGGGTGTGTTTTATATCTTTGCAGTTCTTCAAAAGGGTTTAAATGCGGGTTGCTGTAGTTCAGGTCAACAATGAGTCCCAGGGAGATCTTGTTGTCCTCCAGATGGTAAAGAAAAGAGCCCCCGGTTGCGCCGTGTTCCGACAAGGGCCAGCCCGCCCCATGGATAACGAGGCCGGGTTGATGAACAGCGGAGTCAACCTCCCAGAGTTCTTTGAGACCGATGCCGTAGTGCTGTGCAGAACGTTCATGATCTAAGGCATACTGCCGCGTGAGTTGCTTGCCGAGGTGCCCGCGACAGCCCTCCGCAAACACGGTGTATTTGGCGTGCAGTTCCATGCCGGGTTCGTAGGTGGGCTTGCGATTGCCTGCAGATGAAACCCCCATTTCTCCTGTCGCGACACCTTTAACGGCGCCGAGTTCGCTGAATAGGATCTCGCTGGCGGGAAACCCCGGAAAAATCTCTACACCCAAGGCCTCGGCCTGCTGGCCTAGCCAACGCACAACTTTACCCAGGCTGACGATGTAGTTGCCATCGTTGTGCATGGTTCGAGGAATAGCGAAGTTAGGCACCTTTGTGCATTTGGTTTGATTCCGGTAGAAGAAGACTTCGTCTCGGGTAACCGGGGTATTCAGCGGGGCACCGCGTTCCTGCCAGTCGGGAAAGAGTTCTGATAGGGCTCTGGGTTCTATGACCGCCCCCGAGAGAACATGAGCACCCACTTCAGAGCCCTTCTCAAGCACAACAACACTGATTTCTTTATCCTGTTCCTGAGCCAGTAGCATCAGACGGCAGGCTGCTGAAAGTCCCGCAGGACCCGCACCGACAATTACAACGTCGACTTCCATAGACTCGCGTTCTACGGGGATCGTATCCTCAGTCATCAGTTGCTGCCTTTTGTGATTCCCAATCGGCGTAGATTAACGGGCCGCAGTGATACATGGAAGCCTCAAACGGGAAAAATTCTGCTATAAAGCAAGCAATATCTAATCGGTCAAGAAATGGCACTAGTCGGAGGATGTAATTTGTGGACCTGAGAAATCAATCAGCCGTGGTGACAGGAGGCGCTTCCGGTATGGGCGCGGTCACAGCGAGCGCATTAGCCGCAAGAGGGGCCCGGGTCGCTGTTCTTGATATCAACCAAACAGCGGCCCAGGACAAGGCGGACGAATTTGGCGGTGTCGGTATCGCCTGTGATGTGGCTGACGCGCAGTCCACCGCATCTGCAGTAGAGCGGGTTGTGGCCGAGATAGGTCCGCCGCGAGTGGTTGTTAACTGCGCGGGCATTGCTTTAGCGGGCCGCATTGTTGGTCGCGACGGTCCCCATGATCTAGGCGACTATCAGAAAGTTATTAATGTCAATCTGATTGGAACATTCAACGTGCTACGCCTGACCGCTGCAACGATGTCAGAACTGGAGTTGATTGGGGACAGTGGTGGCCGCGGTGTCATTATCAACACCGCGTCGGTTGCGGCTTACGATGGACAAATTGGACAGGCTGCATACAGCTCTTCCAAGGGTGGTGTGGTCGCACTGACGCTGCCGGCCGCGCGTGAGCTGGCACGGTTTGGGATTCGGGTGATGACCATCGCACCTGGATTAATTAAAACGCCGATGCTTTCCGGTCTGCCGAAGGAGGCGCAGGAGAGTCTCGCCGACCAGGTTCCTTTTCCACGGAGACTTGGTGAGCCTGAAGAATACGCATCGCTGGTCGAGCATATTATCGATAACGAGATGCTCAACGGCGAAGTGATCCGTCTTGACGGTGCTATCCGGATGCAACCCAAGTAGACCCGGACCCATCACCCTAGTACTGAATTATTACTGTGACCTACCAACAATCCGGTCTGTTCATCGTGTTGGGACTGCTGTTTGTAATGCTGGTCTGGGGTCGTATTCGATACGATCTCGTTGCGTTTGCTGCCCTGACCATCGCGGTCATAAGTGGTCTGGTCGATGGTGAAGCAGCTTTTGCCGGCTTTGGACATCCGGCTACAGTCATTGTGGCCCTGGTGCTTGTTGTCAGTCGCGGCTTGGCGAATTCCGGAGCAGTGGAACTGGTCGCGCGGTTTGTAGTCCGTGGTGGTGCGGCACTGTCTGCCCATATCACTCTGATTTCGGTGATCGGAGCAGCTCTGTCGGCGCTGATGAATAACGTTGCTGCGCTTGCATTGCTGATGCCTGTGGATATGGAAGCCGCCAGCCGTGCCAAGCGTAGTCCTTCCCTGACGCTGATGCCACTGTCGTTCGCGACCATTCTCGGCGGCATGGTGACCCTGATTGGTACCCCGCCAAATATTGTTGTTGCAACATACCGTGGAGAAGCGCTCGGGGATCCGTTTACCATGTTTGATTTTGCAGCTGTCGGTATCGTGGTAGCCGTGGTTGGTGTTGCATTTGTCTCACTTGTAGGTTGGAGGTTGTTGCCTGCTGAGCGCCGTCGCCACAATTCCAGGCAGGAGCTGCAGGATCTTACCGGTTATGTTGCCGAAGCCCAGGTCACAGAGGACGCTGCAGTCGCAGGCAATGTTCTTGATCAGTTGTACCCGCTGGCTGAGGAGTATGACGTTGCTGTGCTCGGTCTGATCCGTGCGGGTCGACGCATGTCAGGATTTGCCCGGGGCCGGGTTGTCAGAGCCGGTGATTTTGTCGTTATCCAAGGAGGTGTGGAGTCGATGGATAAATTCATCGGTGCCGCCGGTCTTGAATATGCATCAGCGCAGAAAAGCGTTGGTGTTCTGGCGGATAACCAGATTGTATTAGAGGTAGTGGTCCCGGACGGCGCTCGAATCCAGGGACGTTCTGCGATGAGTTTCCGACTCGCTGCCAGGCACAATAGCATGCTTCTTGGCGTGTCAAGACAAGGTCGTCAATTCAGGGAAAGAATCAGAAAGTTGAAGATCAGGGCTGGCGATATTCTGTTGCTGTCCGGGTCGGAGGACGAACTGCCAGATGTGGCGGGATGGTTGGGCTGCCTGCCGTTGGCCGAGCGGGGGCTTGTGGTGATTCAACGAAAAAAGGCCTGGTTGGCAATCGGTCTTTTTGCAGTTGCGATTGCTGCTGCCACAACCGGCATGGTCTACCTGCCAGTTGCACTGGCAGCCGCTGCCCTGGTTTATGTGATCGCGGGACTGGTACCTTTATCGCAGTTGTACGAGTCAATTGAGTGGCCCGTTATTGTGTTGCTGGGTTCACTGATACCGATAGGCATTGCACTTGAAAGCAGTGGCGCTGCTCAGTTGATTGCACAGACCATTATCGAGTGGACTGACGGACTGCCTATTGTTTTTATTTTGGTCATCATCATGGTTGTTACGATGACGCTGTCCGACATGCTCAACAATGTCGCCACTGCTCTGATCGCCGCGCCCATAGCTGTCGAATTAGCCGTGCGGCTGGATGTCAGTCCAGACCCGTTTCTGATGGCGGTTGCCGTGGCTGCATCCTGTGCGTTTCTGACGCCCATCGGACACAAGAACAATACTATTATCCTGGGGCCGGGCGGATACCGTTTTGGTGACTACTGGAGAATGGGGTTGCCGCTGGAAGTGCTGGTGGTCGCAGTGGGTGTGCCCATGATTCTTTGGGTGTGGCCGCTTTGACGCGTCGTGGACTGACCTCGTAGTTTGTGGGTAACCTCAAGGTGGAATATCAGAGCATCGATGGAGTTGGAATATGACGCTGGGAATAGGCGGGACTACAGTAGCGCAAGAGCTAAGTCGGCTTGAACAGCCTTCTGCCTATCAGCCGATTACTGTTGATGAGCGCTTGACCAGGATCGCGAAGGCACAGCGGTTGATGTTCGACCAGGGCGTTGATGCTTTGTTCCTCGAGGCCACGACCAGTCTAGCCTACTTCACCGGTCTTAGACTGTGGGCGACTGAGCGGCTACACGGCGCCATTATTCCGGCTGATGGCGAGGTGATCTACATCAGTCCTGCTTTTGAGGAACAAAAAACGAGGGCAATGCTCCTTTTCGGTAGCGATATTCGGGTATGGGATGAGCATGAAGCCCCGACCCGTTTGGTTGCTGATATTGTTGCGTCACGCTATGGATCAGGTGCGGTTGTGGCGATCGATGAGGCAGCCCCGTTTTTTGTCTACGATGCTTTTCGCCAAGCCGCACCCGGATTTGATTATGTGAACGGCAGTCGTATCACCGGGCCATGTCGAATTAGAAAGTCAGATGCCGAGATTGCCCTGATACAGCACGCCATGGACGTTACTTTAGAGATTCATGCCAGTGCAGCACGTATTATGCGGGAGGGGATTACAACCACCGAGGTTCAGCAGTTTTTGAGCGATGCACATCTAAAGCTGGGCGCTGATGGTGTACCGCCGTTCAGAATTGTGCTGTTTGGGGAGCCGACAGCTTATCCGCACGGGGTACCCTATCCTCAGGTTTTGCACGAGGGAGACATGGTCCTCATCGATGTCGGCGCGACATTCGATGGCTATTTTTCAGATATCACCAGGTCCTACGTGTTTGGAGACCCCAGCGTGCGGCAGCGTGAAATCTGGAATGTAGAGAAAAAAGCCCAGTCATCCGTATTTGCTGCAGCTGGCGTCGGTGTTCCTGCCGAACAATTGGACAGCGCGGCGCGACTGGTGATTGAGTCGGCGGGTCTCGGCCCCGGTTATTCAGTCCCCGGGTTGCCGCACAGAGCAGGCCATGGCCTCGGGCTGGATGTTCATGAGCCACCCTATCTGGTCAAGGGAAATAAAACTGAACTGGCCAAAGGTATGTGCTTTTCGAATGAACCCATGATTTGTGTTTATGGGGAATTCGGTGTCCGGCTCGAAGATCATATTTATATAACCGATGACGGTCCGCGCTGGTTTACAGAACCAAGTTGGTCCATCGATGATCCGTTCAACCTGGATAGGTAATATTCACCCGAACACAGTGGATTAAGCGGGGGTTCGTGTTGTTACAGGCTTAGCGCTTTGATGTTACAGATTTTTGTATCAGTTCGACGGTGATGCCGTCAGGGTCACGTAGATAAACGGCCTTACCGCCCTGGTTCGGCCCCTGATCGACTGTGGTTATTTGGCCGATCGGCAACACATTATGTTCCGAGGACAGAGTCACGATCGCATCGATATCTTCAACATCAAAGGCGATATGGGCAAATCCTACATCGCAAGGGCGGGGTCGGACTTCGCTGCGATCTGGTGGGGCAAGATATTCGATCAGTTCCAAGGTATGGCCTGGCCCATGCAAATAGGCAATCATGACGTCCGATTCGCTGACGCCGGTGATGCTCTGAATGACTGATTTGGACCGCGGCAGTTTAGGTGTGGCAATGAACCCGAGAACGTCTCGGAAAAAGGCAATGCTGCGATCCAGGTCAGATACCGTAAAGCTGGTGTGATTTGTCGATATGACCCCGGCATTTGTCATAGTAAGAGACTCGGAACAGAAGGTGTTTGTTGTGTTTAGAGGCTGCCCATTGCTTCGGTTTTTTCACGCAACCTGAATTTTTGTACTTTACCGGTAGATGTTTTGGGCAGTTCTAGGAAAATAACCGTCTTGGGTATTTTGAATTGTGCCATCTGCTCGCGACAGAAATCAATAATGTCTTGGTCAGTAACCCCGATGGCCGTGTCCTTAAGGGTAATAAAAGCACACGGAGTTTCACCCCATTTGTCATCTGGACGGGCGACGACTGCCGCTTCGAGGACATCGGGATGCCGATAAAGCGTATCCTCAATTTCAATTGAAGAGATATTTTCGCCACCTGAGATGATGATGTCCTTTGAACGGTCTTTGAGTTGGGTATACCCGTCAGGATACAGGACGCCAAGATCACCAGAGTGGAACCAGCCGCCAGAAAATGCCTCTGCAGTCGCCTTCGGGTTCTTGAGGTAGCCCTTCATGACTATGTTGCCGCGAAACATGACCTCGCCCAGTTGTGAGGCATCTGGCTTAACCGAATTCATAGTTTCGGGGTCAAGAACCTTAAGGTCCTCAAGCATGTGGTATGGCACACCTTGCCGCGATTTGATTTCGGCCTGCTCAGCGAGTGTGAGGTCGTTCCACTCCGGGTGCCACGCACAGATGACAGCTGGACCATAAGTCTCCGTCAACCCATACACATGGGTCATGACGAATCCCGCACCTTCCATTGCGGCCAGAACCGCAGCTGGCGGTGGTGCAGCCGCTGTCATTACTTCGACTGTGTGATCAAAGTCCCTGGTTTCGGATTCAGCTGCATTGATGATCAAACTGAGAACTACCGGTGCGCCACAGAAATGAGTGACACCATGATTAGCGATCGAGTCAAAGATGGCAGATGCGCTGACGTTGCGGAGACAAATACTGGTCCCCCCGACAGCGGCCAGAGACCAGGGAAAACACCAGCCGTTGCAGTGGAACATTGGCAAGGTCCACAGATACGTGGGGTGATGACCCAGGTTCCAGCCGATAATATTGCTGCTTGCATTGAGATAGGCACCACGATGATGGTAGACAACCCCTTTCGGATTACCTGTGGTGCCAGAGGTATAGTTCAGCGCGATTGCGTTCCACTCACTGTCCGGTGGCGACCAGGCGTAATCTGATTGACCTTCAGTTAGCAGTTCTTCGTAAGTCAGTTCACCCAGTCGTTCGCCGCCGGGTCCCTCCGGATCATCGATATCAATTACCAGTAGATCCTGTTTACAGATGCGTAGGACATCTTTGATGACAGGTGAAAATTCGGTGTCGGTGATGAGGACTTTCGCCTCACCATGTTCTAGGATAAATGCAAGTGTTTTCGCGTCCAGGCGTATGTTCAAGGCATTGAGTACAGCACCTGTCATCGGTACGCCGAAGTGGGATTCGTACAGAGCGGGGATATTTGGTGCCATCACGGATACTGTGTCCCCAGGTCCGATGTTCCGTTTGGCCAGCGCTGAGGCCAGTCGATAACATCGGTCTGCGGTTTCCTTCCAAGTCCATCGGGTACTGCCGTGGACAACTGCTGGGTGGTCCGGATAAACCCGAGCCACACGACCTAGAAAACTCAGGGGACTCAGTGGCACATAGTTGGCATCGCAGCGGTCAAGGTCGGCGTCATAAATATTGTGCATTATTCGCGTTCAGTATTTATCAGGTGTAAGCACGTACAACAGCATACCGTAGAAACAGGATATTGGACCAATGCCGTCGCGGTCTTTACAGAATCGTAGGTGTGGCTAACCGTTCACTCAATGGTCAGTAGGATTTTTCCTATATGACTGCTGCTTTCCATGAGGTGGTGGGCTTGGGCTGCCTGATTGAGTGGGAAAGTGCAGTGGATGTGAGGTCTGACTGTCTTATTTTCGAACATTGGCCAGACGATGCGTTTGACGTCACTGGTGATCTGAGACTTTTCATCCAGGCTTTGGGGCCGCAGGGTTGAGCCGGAGATACTGAGCCGATTCATCATGACTTTCCCGAAATTGACTTCAGCTGTGCTTCCTCCAAGAAAAGCAATTAAAGCATAGCGACCATCTCGCCCGAGCAAATCGATGTTTTTTTGGATGTAATTGCCGGCGACCATATCTAAAACCACGTCAACTTTTTTTCTGCCAGTAATTTCCCGCACGATCCCTGACCAGTCCTCGGTTCGGTAATTGATAGCCTTGTCAGCGCCTGCGGACTCACAAAAAGAACATTTTTTGTCCGTACCGGCGGTAGTGATAACGGTAGCTCCAGAGGCTTTGGCTAGTTGTATAGCTGCCAGACCTATACCGCTGCTGCCACCGTGTACGAGAAGGGTCTCGCCCGAGGCAAGTCGAGAGCGAGTGAAAAGATTGTAGTAAACCGTAAAATAGTTTTCCGGAATAGCACCAGACAGTTGCGCATCGTAGTCTTCAGGCCACGGTAGACAGTGCCGTTCATGTACCGCTGTATATTCCGCATAACCCCCGCCGTGGGTAAGCGCTGTAACGTGGTCGCCAGGTGTATAGCGGCTGGTTTCCTCACCGACCGCTACAACTTCACCCGCCACTTCAAGGCCGGGCAGCTGATTTGCATCAGCCGGTGGGCGGTAGGTGCCTTGACGCTGAGCACAGTCGGGCCGGTTAACGCCCGCGACCATATTGCGGATCAGAATCTGGTCTGGTGTCGGGTGTGGAATCGGTACGGAGCAGGGTTTGAGTGCGTCAGGTCCGCCTGGCTCAGGAATGTCGATTGCAAGCATTGTGTCAGTCATATCGGTATTTTCCAGAAATAGTCCGTCGCGGTAGGATCAGGATTAATGTTTCGAGCGAAGTTGTCAGTAGCATCGGAATGATAGTAGTGCCTCGGTGTCTGTTTTGCTGAAGCGTAGCACCATATAGACAACGGGTAATGGCGCCGGGTGCCTGTAAATCAAGATCTCGGCGAGGGTCAGCGGCGCGGGGTGTGTTGTACATTGTCCAGTTGAATGTTTGTTGTCCTTGGTGGCACCAGAAAGTATCGGAACCTCTGTGTTCTGGAGTGTGACAGGCCGTAATTGTTACCCTTGATGGTAAGCGTTCGAAACTTGAAACCGGGAAACATTGTATTCGCATTACGTAAACACTGGTCGTCATCAGACAGGCAGACGATCGCGATTCCGTGATCTCGAACATCTGTTTCGCTGATCCAGGGGCTCCACTGGTGGCTCAGGTGTTGAAGTACTGACGGATGATCGGTCGAGTGAAAGGCGATGCTGTCAGGTGCCATCCAGCCACCACCGACCAGTTCTAGTTTAGACTCGAACGAATCATGCCACAGGCGTGTCACGGTTGTTGCCAGTTCCTTTCCCGGGAAATTGTAGCGTGACTGGACCCTCCCCTGACTGATGACAGCGAGCATGACCAGTGGAAGCAGTATGGCGTAAACAATGGAGCCGATCACGATCCGTCGACACTGGATACCGGTCAGGTTGATGGGAAACTGCAGAATCAATATGATCCCTGCGGTAATGAGTATCGGACCGCCCCAGCGACTTGAAATGTCTACTCCTAGTATCAGGCCGGGGATCGCAGTGACCAGTAGCGGGAAAAGCATTACCACGTATACAAGCCCAGCATGCTCCGGCAGGCTCGGAAATTTGAGGAGAGCCGGCAACCGCTGGGACAACGAGGAACTGTATGTCGCTAGCATGAACGCGATTACGGGCGGTATCAGGTAAATAAGTTGTGCCAGGAAAAAACTGATCGCTTTCCATCGGATCGGTAACGAATCCAGAAAGAAATAGTCGCTGATGTGTTGAACCGTGCCAATTCTATGTTCGTTCACGTAATTCACATGAACATAGAGCAGTAGAGCGAATACCAGTGCGCCCGCATAAGGGCCAGGGGAGCCCATCTGTGCGCGACCCTGTCGGGTAGAAATGATGTAGAGGCCAATAGCACCGACCAAGGTTATGGCGTAGTACTTGGTCAGCATGCCGATTGCAAGACAGAATCCTAGAGCGACCCAATACATCAGTTTTCTTCGGCTTATTGCATAGTAGGCGAATAGCACCGTTAATGCCCAGATCGATATCAGCAGGGAGCTATGGTTCAGGCGAATGCTAAAAAAACTGTAGTAAGGAACGAATTCGAGAAGGCAGACGGCGGCTAATGCTTGTGCGGGCCGGAGGAATTGCCGCGCGAGCAGATAGATTGCGGTAAAGGCAATGGCGATATTAATCTGGGACAGGAACAGGTAGGTCCAGTTAGAAATGCCGGCAAGCTTAAGAAAGCCAGCAACCACCCATGGCAGGAAAGGGGGATGCAAGTTGTAGGACAGCATCCATTCCTGCCCCCAGGCAAAGTGCATCATGCTGTCACTGTCGAGTTCGTGCCGGGTCAGTCCAGGCAGAAGGGTCCACATCACCATATGGACGACCAGGAAAAGCACGAACAGCCTATGCGACTGCTGATCTTGGATGCCGTGGCTCAACATTGCCCGGAGACTATATTCTATGCACCATTCGGACCGCGAGTTCCGGATAGTCTGTGGTCAACCCCGCGAGCTGCGACGCCATGAGTTGTTTTATCTCGTCACTGCGATTTACGGTCCAGCAGTGAACGGGTATGCCCACAGCGCGGGCCTCTTCGATACGGCGGTTCGATAGGTCGTCGATAGAAGGTCCCCAGATGCGACCGCCAGCGGCGAGAACTGCAGCTGCGATATTGCCGCCAAAATGCCTCAGGTCGAATCCGGCTAGCCACGGCGAATTTCTTTGGTTGCCGACTGTATCGTAATCAGGGGACTGGCAGGTCAGATAACAGGTGGTGATCTCCGGGCAAAGCTGTTGCAGTTCACGCAGGACGCGCCAATCGAAGGATTGAACCCAACTATTGTGCAAGAGATTGAGCTTTTCGAGTTCCCGTACCAAGAGCACGGTGTATTCATGCGGGGACGGTGTGGCGTGAGGATGGAGTGGGTCCGATTTGACCTCGATATTCAATAGGGGTCTACCGGTTTGGAGATTGTCACAAAATTCCGTGACTTCAGACAGGGTGCAGATCCTCTCCCCATCTACTGGGACCTGATCAGGAAAACGCTTGGACAGTTCTGATGTTGGGTTTATTCGGCCAATATCGAACTGTTTTAACTCGGCCAGGGTGAGGTCGCAGATGGCGGGTCCGTTGCGTTTCAGCCATTGTCGGGTGTGATCACGGGTGAGGTCGCAATTGAGCTGCTCATCGTGGTGTACGATAATCTGTGAATCAGCACTGATTCTGATGTCGAGTTCCAGGCCATTGACGCCTGCCTCGACCGCAAACGCAAACCCCGCTAAGGTGTTTTCAGGGCGATTCCCTCTGGCACCACGATGGCCATGAACCAAAAGTGTTTTCAAGACAGTGTTTTCTAGGTAGGCTTGGCAACAGATCTTTTAATGGTCAGAACTATACCCAAGCTTGCCCTGTGGTTGTCGAAATCTCTCTATCGAATCAACTGAGCATGACTAAACCGCGATTTCAATGAATTCAATATATAAAGACGCCGGGAGTGAGTGGCTCAAAGATCGCGGATTCAATCTGTTGCAGGTGCTCGATACGGCTCGATTGCCAGAAGAACTGATCCGATCACTGATCGAGTTGGATGTCGAGGTCAGAAAAATGCCCAGACTGGTGCTGTTGGGAATGGGGGGACCAGACTTGTGGAATCGTGTCAAGAACGACCTCGGGAACAGTCCTGATCCATTCGATGACGACGCAGTGTCGAGTGTTCACACGGCGGCCTTAGAGTTCTGGGGATGTACAGAGGTGGATCTGCTGTATCCGGGGCCACTGCCAGTGCCGCTGCAGAAACTCGGCCAATTCGCCGGCTGGAGTCACCCATCGCCGATCGGTATCGATCTACATCCACGTTATGGCCCCTGGTTTGCATTTAGGGCCGTGTTTTTGATTGATACCCCACTGCCACCAAGCGCATATGAAACGGCTGAGGCACCGTGCCAGAGTTGTGACACCAGACCCTGTGAATCGGCGTGTCCCGCGGGAGCTGTCCAATATGGGTCCCTACTGGATTTACAGGCCTGCGTGGAACAACGTCTTTTACCTTATTCGGGTTGCGGCGATCGTTGTTTATCGCGGCTGGCGTGTCCAGTCGGCAAGCAGTGGCGTTACTCCGATGAGCAGATCGCCTATCATGGAAGACGCTCGCTGCAGAGTCTGAGACGCTGGCGCCAGAAAGCCCAGGGTACGGCCCAATAGTTGTCTCTCATGGATCGAGTCGCTTTGCGTTACCCAGGTATGAGAACAATGTTTCAACGCCGGTCGCCGCCGTTGTTCAACGGGTGTGACCGTATGGCTGGCCTGTTGGTACGTTTTGCCTTTGCCTTGGGTGTTCTAGTATTGCTTTCGATGCCGGTGATGTCTTTTGCTGGATCGGGTGAAGCACTTAAGGCCTACCAGGCGGGCGAGTATCAGAAGGCACTCGAGATGTGGATGTTGCTGGCTTATGAAGGTGATGCCGAAGCGCAGTATCGGCTGGGACTGATGTTCCTGCACGGGACCGGTGTTGTTGTCAGTACTGAAGAGGCGGTCTATTGGCTCAACCGTGCTGCTGAACAGGGTGAACCGCGGGCGCAATACCTGTTGGGCGCTATATATCTGAGTGGCAAAGGGTTGACTTCAGATCGCGAACATGGGTTGGAGTGGTGGCGGGCAGCGGCGCACAATGGAAACGCCGCAGCGCAGTACGGTATCGGCACTGCCTATTTATACGGCGCAGGAGTGTCCGAAAGTTCTGGAGATGCGAGGAAATGGCTGACTGCGGCACTGAAGAGCGGCAGTCTGGAGGCTGGTCTGTTGCTTCAGAATCTCACTGAACTGAGCGAATCGAAGTCGCGCAGTGGTTCGGTCAGTCAGTACGCTCGGGTCGGACCGGTACCAGTCTGGATCTATAACGCATTCAACCGACTTTCGGTCATTCTGACTGAAGCCAATGCGGGAGAACTCGTCAGGATTATCGAGCGGCAAGACGACTGGTATCTGGTGGAGCTCAGTCAATCTCTGACCGGATGGGTTAGCCTCACTGACATTGAACAGGTTTCCGGGCCGAACGTGAAGGTAGCAGAAGGAGCGGTGTTGCGTTCAGGGGTAGCTTCTGTCCAGGAATCAGCCCCGGTCGTAACGGATCTGGGTAAGAATCAGTCGCTGAAATTTGTCGACCTGGCTGAGCCCTGGGTAAAGTTGTCGGTGCCCGGTCCGCTTACCGGGTGGACGCCGGTACTGGGCCTGGTTGAGCAGGCCGATAACCACGCGGTTTTACAGCGGATTTGGCAGGTCGAGTACCAATCAAGGTCAGAAGGCAGCCATAAGGATACCAGCATTACAGCACTTTCTGAGTTTCTTCGGGGGCAAGACAGCGCCGACGCGGTGTCGGCAACGGAGAATGCCACAACGCTGAATGAGGTATCTTCGAAAGCGCAGAGCACTGGACAGACGCAGGAGAGACCTGCGGCGTCTGAATTGGTAAGGTCAGCACCGCTGAAACGCAATGACTATGAATGGTTGCTTGACCAGGCACCTAAACGATACACACTGGAGCTCTTCAGTTCGACCAGCGAGATGCTGATACGGGAATTTTATCGCGCTGAATTGTTTAATGATCGCGTCAGCTATTTCAGCAGCAGTGTTTCGGGTAAACGTTGGTTTACACTGTTTCACGGAAGCTACAGTGATCTGGATAGTGTACAAAAAGCATTGAATCTACTGCCCGTGCAGCTGGATGCCATGCGGGTTCGGCGAATCTCGTCTGTCCTACAGGATCTTTGCGGTAGCCTGGATGATGTACCAGTAGCGGTGCTTGAAAAACTCAAGACACGTTGTTCGGAGCAGATGTGAATCCGCAGTCAAATAACTCTTATTGATGCGAACGATTAAATGTCTTTGTTGGGGTTATTTGCCAGCTCTACTAGAATTCGAGGGGGTCAGACCTGTCGGCATCTATGAGCGCATGCCGCAGAGCTTATGGTAAATGTGCTGTGAACAAAAGTTGATATGCCAGTCTGTGTTAGATGAAAACGTACCAGGCAGCGTACTTTTTACGAGGTGATGACGATGTTTAAGATGACAGAACGTATAGAAGGTTATGACGAGGAATTGTGGGCCGCAATACTAGACGAGAGGCAGCGCCAGGAAGAACACATAGAACTGATCGCTTCGGAGAACTACACCAGCCCTCGAGTACTTGAAGCTCAGGGGTCGGTACTTACCAATAAATATGCCGAAGGTTATCCAGGCAAACGCTACTATGGCGGGTGCGAACATGTGGATGTAGCTGAGCAGTTGGCGATAGATCGTGCAAAAGAACTTTTTGATGCGGACTACGTAAATGTTCAGCCACACTCAGGGTCCAGTGCTAATGCAGCAGTGTATATGGCGCTGGCAGAGCCCGGTGACACGATTCTTGGTATGAGTCTTGCACACGGTGGTCATTTAACCCATGGTGCTGCGGTAAATTTTTCCGGAAAACTGTACAACGCCGTCCAGTACGGGTTGGACGACGAAAATGGGAAAATCGACTACGACCAGGTGGAAAGTCTGGCTAAGAAACACAAACCTCAGTTGATTGTGGCGGGGTTTTCCGCCTACAGCCGTATTGTTGATTGGGTAAAATTCCGGGAGATCGCAGATTCCGTCGGCGCTTACCTTTTTGTCGATATGGCGCACGTTGCCGGTCTCGTGGCAGTGGGGCTCTACCCCAGTCCAGTTTCAATCGCTGATGTGACCACCACCACAACGCACAAGACTCTGCGCGGCGCTCGTGGCGGCATGATTCTGGCTCGTAGGAATGAAGCCGTTGAGAAGAAACTGAGTTCGTTGGTGTTCCCTGGTACTCAGGGCGGCCCGTTGATGCACGCGATTGCCGGAAAAGCGGTCGCATTAAAAGAAGCGCTTGAACCAGAATTCAAGATTTATCAACAGCAGGTGATCAGCAATGCGCAGGCTATGGCCGATTCATTTATTCAAAGAGGTTACAAGATCGTGTCGGGTGGTACGGATAACCATCTGTTTCTAGTAGATCTCATCGATAAAAATATCACCGGCAAGGACGCAGATGCAGCGCTCGGCAGAGCTTATATCACGGTCAACAAGAATACCGTGCCCAATGATCCTCGTTCACCGTTTGTCACGAGCGGGCTTCGTATTGGCACGCCCGCCAGTACGACCCGAGGATTCGGTGAGATTGAAATCCGGCAGGTTGCCGACTGGATCTGCGATATTCTTGATCAAATAGGTGACGAGAACGTGGTGGACCAAGTGCGGGTACAGGTTCTAGAGTTGTGTTCACGTTTTCCGGTGTACGCAGATAAATAGGCAGATCTCTCATTTTTTGTAAATGAAAAATAAGTATTCGATCTTCAGTCTGGCCCGAAATGCGGTCAGCTATCATCAGAATTGGTCACAGGCCTGGCGGAGTCCAGATCCCAAGCCAGCGTACGACGCGATCATAGTTGGTGGCGGTGGGCATGGTCTTGCAACGGCCTATTACCTGGCGAAAGAACATTCAATCACTCGCGTCGCCGTGCTGGAAAAAGGTTGGATCGGTGGGGGAAATACTGGTCGGAATACCACAATCGTTCGCTCTAATTATCTGTGGGACGAAGCCGCTCATCTTTATGAAAAATCACTGAAGCTATGGGAGGGACTCAGTCAGGAACTGAACTACAACGTCATGTTCAGTCAGCGTGGTGTGATGAATCTCGGCCATACACTTCAGGATATGCGGGATATTGTTCGTCGTTCCAGTGCCAATCAGTTAAACGGTATCGACAGCGAAGTGTTAACGCCCACACAGATTAAGGATTTCGAACCCACTATCAACATCTCACAACAGGCGCGTTACCCAATACTTGGGGCATCGTTTCAGCCCCGTGGAGGTGTCGCTCGTCACGACGCGGTGGCCTGGGGCTTTGCCCGTGGCGCAGACCGGTATGGGGTCGATGTCATTCAGAACTGTGAGGTGACTGGAATCCGTCAGCAAAACGGATCGGTGACAGGTGTAGATACGACACGAGGCTTTATCGCGGCACCGAAGGTTGGTGTTGTTGCAGCCGGTCATTCGAGTGTGCTGGCGGACTATGCTGGTCTACGGATGCCTATCGAGAGTCACCCTCTGCAGGCACTGGTTTCAGAGCCGTTAAAGCCTGTGCTCAATACGGTGATCATGTCCAACGCTGTTCACGGCTATATCAGCCAATCCGATAAAGGCGAGCTCGTGGTTGGTGCAGGCATAGATTCTTATATTGGATACGGCCAAAGGGGCAGCTATTCGGTTATCGAAGGAAATATCGCTGCGATTGTTGAGCTCTTTCCGAATTTCAGCAGAGTCAGAATGCTTCGACAGTGGGGGGGGAATTGTTGATGTCTGCCCAGATGCCTGCCCCATTATTTCACTGACGCCCGTAAAAGGTTTGTATTTCAACTGCGGTTGGGGCACCGGTGGATTCAAGGCAACACCGGGTTCGGGCTGGGTCTTTGCTTACACCATCGCACGTAATACACCACATAGTTTAAACGCAGCGTTCAATCTCAACCGGTTTTACACGGTC
>JYMV01031120.1_pt1 | contig 30549 bp, 25 predicted proteins | sample 338911 | NCBI WGS metagenome assembly JYMV01 (sample SAMN03354496, study PRJNA234377) | hydrothermal vent metagenome | biome: Deep sea; feature: Hydrothermal plumes at the Eastern Lau Spreading Center, Western Pacific Ocean; material: Seawater | place: Tonga | collected 2009 | depth 2000 m m
GCCAAGGCGCTTCTTAGGAATCGTTCCATCAATACAATAATAATCTGGAGAAATGCGCCCAACAGCCGGAAATGCGTTCTTGCGACCCGACCAGAATCGTTGACGCTCCGCTTCATCAGTGGCCACTCGAATTTCCGTTGCGCCCTGCAGCTCCAGAATGCGCGTTACCACTCGAATGCCTGCTTCAACTTCTGATTCCGTGCCATCGAGCTCACACAACAGCAATGCAGCCGCATCCCGCGGATAACCTGCATGGACAAAGTCCTCAACAGCGCGAATTGCCGGATTGTCCATCATCTCCAGACCTCCCGGAATAATGCCTGCGCCAATGATCGCCGCAACGGCATTACCGGCCACGGCGAGATCGTCGAATGCGGCAAGAATAACGCGCGCCACAGCGGGTTTAGGCAATAAACGAACGGTGACTTCGGTCACCACGCCCAACATACCTTCCGACCCCGTCATCAAAGCCAGCAGATCGTAACCTGGCATATCAAGCGCATCGGCTCCGATAGTGACGGACTCACCGGACATCAGAACGACTTCAAGCTTGAGGATATTGTGAACGGTCAAACCATATTTCAAACAGTGCACTCCACCTGAATTCTCCGCTACGTTGCCGCCGATACTGCAGGCGATTTGTGATGATGGATCTGGGGCGTAGTAAAGGCCCATACCCTCCACCTCTTCAGAGATCGCAATATTTCGAACTCCAGGCTGTACACGAGCGGTCCGGTTAGCACGATCAACACTTAGAATTCGGTTAAGCCGAGTCATGCTCAACAACACACCGTGTGGATGAGGCAGTGCCCCTCCCGACAGACCTGTCCCAGCCCCCCGCGCAACGACTGGTACACCACAGGCCGTACACAACGCGAGTATTTTCTCGACTTCCTCGCTATTCGAGGGCAGAACCACGATCCAAGGGAGCTGCCGATAGGCAGTGAGCCCATCACACTCGTACGGCCTCAATTGCTCCGTCTCTGTCAGAACAAACTGTCGGGGAAGAATATCTCGGAGCTTAGCAATAAGCGCTTCGCGGACGCGTCTGGACTCAGCCTGCGGCATGACAAAATACCTGCGAGTGTGTCGAAAAATATGGGTAAGTATGCCATGGGTTCACGGCCGCCCGGTGGAGCCCACTTGCCCTGGTGTTCCACCCAGTCGGACCTGTGTAATGACTGCACCAGCCACCACCAGACACGCGCCGATGATCTGATAGCTCGACAACCCACCGCCACTAAAAAAAGCAATCACAATGACATAAAAAGGCACCAGATTAATATGAATCGCCGCAACGGTAACGCCTAAATATTCAGCACTTCTTAACCAAAAAACCAATGACACACCCGCTGCAATGGGGCACAACCAGAGTATCCAAAATAAATTCCATCCCTCAATAGACCAAGCGATTTCGCTTACGCCAACAAAATTGAGCAACGCAGTGACTGGAATCAATACCAGCGCACCGGAGAGCATCGTGATCACGGCTCTTGGGTACGGCGGAATCGTGCTGAGCTTCGCAGTTGACGCTCGGCTGAACCAGGTCCATGTCACCACTGACACCATCACGAATGCCTCACCACCGCGCCATCCAAACTCTTGTTCCGCAGCCGAAAGCACAATCAAAACACCCCCGAGCACTGCAATACCGATGCCCATTGCCAGGCGAGGAATGATCTTCTCCTCCTTCAGAGCGATGCCCATGACGGCCGATACCAACGGAAGCGTCGTAGACAACACGGCTGCATTAACAGGATTTGAGTACTTCACTCCAAGGGTCAACATGACAGTGGAGATGCCCACTCCGATACCGCCAATCAGTACGGCCCTGCGCCAGGGCCACGTCCTCCACAAATAACGCTGCCCAACAAGATACGCCGCCAGTGCAAGCAATAGACCCGCGACGCCAATGCGTGCCGCTGCCAGCGTATAAGGATCCCAAGCCTCTAACAACAGATACGTAACGGGAAACCCCGTGGACCACAAAATGCCATAGGCAAGCCCGTAACTGTTCCCTTGAAGGCGGCGAGTCACTCGAGACTCCGTGACAATATGCTTTGACAAGGTGAAACTATTGTCCTGTTGAATTGCAAGAAATGACACCCCTAAAATCACTAACGATTAACCCGCGTTGTCCACTACCGAACCGGTAACCGACGCCAGCATCAGTCATATGGATCTGCGAAAGACACGCCTTTCCGTTATACTACGGCGACGCGCAAGCGAGTTCTGGTCACCACCTGCCCGAAGAGCCTGACCATTCACTTTCAGTATTTGTCCCCCAGTCTATTCGAGATGCGCCTCTTCACCATTTTTCATATTGTGTAAATTCGATCATGCCACCAAAGAAACCCGAAGACCTCCCACAACCGGATATCAAACGCTTCAAGCACCTCGAATACACCGTGGTGACTCTCGAAAAAGCCGACCTGCCGAGCAGCAGCCCGCGAGGCGTGTATTACCGCTACGTCGTCGCCAACACCGTTTCTGAAGTGACTGGCTATCGACAGGGAACCAAACGCGAAGTGATGTCCTACTGCTCGACGCTGATCGATGACTTAAATATGCGCACGATCCCGAAGAAAAAGGACTAGACTTCCGTCTGAACCCGACAGAAAGCCCGCTAAATCACCGGATCGGGCGACATCTCCAAATGTAAGGCGTCACCCTCATACGGGTGCGCCTGCGCAACACTTTCGTCCAGTTCGACACCCAAGCCAGGCTCCGTTGGTGGAATCACGTACCCTGCTTCCCATTGGATCGGGCGCTGCACCAGTTGGGCCTGGAACCCACTCCAATCCAGAATACCCTCCTGAATCAGGAAGTTGGGACTGCACACTGCCAATTGCACGCTCGCCGCTGCCACCACAGGGCCACAATACATGTGCGGGGCAATCTGACAATAATGCGCCTCCGCCATTGCCGCAATCTTTTTACTCTCAAGCAGACCCCCAACGCGGCCAAGGTTCATCTGCAAAATGCCCACGGCACGCAGACCCAACAAACGATTGAATTCGTACTTAGTGGAGAGTCTTTCCCCACTCGCGATAGGAATGCTGGTCCCCCGAGCCACTTGCGCCATCGCGGCCTCGTTCTCAGGTGGCACGGGTTCTTCGAGCCACAAAGGATCATATGGCTCCAGACGCTTTGCCAGTCGGATCGCTCCGGTTGGAGTCAACTGCCCATGGGTACCCAATAACAAATCTGCCCGACTTCCGACGGCCTCACGAATGCAGCGGGTGAACTCCGTTGCCCGATCTAACGCTGCAAGCGACGGTTCACGAGGGTCAAAAGCACTGTAAGGGCCCACGGGATCAAATTTAACAGCGGTAAAGCCACGCGCCACATAGGCGGCGGCTCGAGCGGCAGCAAGTTCTGGATCTAAGTAAACATCAGTTGAATCGTCCGCCTCTGGATAAAGATAGGTATAAGTCCGCACTCGATCACGTACACGTCCACCCATCAGATCGTAGACCGGCCGATTCAATTCCTTACCAACAATGTCCCAACAGGCCATCTCAATCGCGCTTAATATCGCCATGAGGACAATCCCCGATCGTTGGCTGTATCCAGACGAGTAGATCTGTCGCCATAACCACTCGATACGGAAGGGATCAGATTCGAGCACATAGCGCTGGCAGACATCCTGGATAAGAGCCTCAACAACGCGCGGATGAAACGGCAATGAATAAGCTTCCCCATAGCCGACAACGCCACCATCGGTCACGAGCTTAAGGAAAACCCAGTAGCGACCGCCAAAGCCTGGCGGTGGATTGCCCACCACAAAGGTTTTGAAATCAGTAACTTTCAATAGATCAAACCGGATCTTATCAGGCCGCCCCAAACTACTCTCGGGGATTCGGCCCACAAAAAACTGGGGTTACAGTTTACCCGGTTTTGCTCGAAAATCAGACAAAACCACTTGCCCAAGGGTGTCACTCTCCACAGCGAACTGGCCGCGCTGGACTCCCGTCAATACCGGCAAGATAGTTATGATGGAGAGAAGCAGAGACCCTCAAACAGGAGCCAATTTGACGAAAACACCGCCCAATATATTGAATTGCAACCGGGTCAAGTGTCGTTACAAGATATCGGGGGTGCTTCACGGTTCTGCGGCAAACACCTCAGGCCGAAGACGGACAGGCCTCGCACTACGCTACATGCCCTCGACAGCGTGGTTCCGACGTGACGCTTCAGTAGAAAACTCAAAACTTGACTGGACCCTACTACCCCTACAACTCGTGCGCAGCGTTAATCGAAACGAACTAAACGATCTGCGCGTCGGTCACGGGGACTTCGATCCACTCACTACGTCTGCCACGTTCTGAGTCTCTCGCCCCGGAGCTGCACTACTCGTTTAGCTCAACCGTGGCCACCTAGTAGTTTACTGGCGCGCCCGAAGGGATTCGAACCCCTGACCTCTGCCTTCGGAGGGCAGCGCTCTATCCAGCTGAGCTACGGGCGCCATCAGGTGTCGTCCGTCACGGGCTCGAATTACCTGCGCAAAACATTGATTCCCCAAAGTGCTGAAGATGCCGTACCCGTCTCCAGAGCATTCAGTATAAACCGGTGTGTGCCAAATTATTTGTGCTGACCTCGCCCATCAAACCCCACCCATCCGTTTTATTTCATGTCTTATATACCTTATCCCACCCACACAGCGGAGGAGCATTTTAGAGAGTGTGTTGAAATAGACCAACTAACGCTACGACGGTAAAACTAAACGTCTTCGATAAGGCCAAGAAGTTGACTGTGTTGGTGGAGTGTTTGCAGTAACTAAACCAACTTCCTCGCTGAATCTTTGAGTTACGGTTAGAGCAGATGGTTCAGCACGGAAGTTGGGATGAACAGCTCCGCCCGCGGCATAGTCAGTTGCCCCACTTCCTTACCCCGACAATCAGCTGAAAGCGTTGAATGTAATGATTGTTGAAGTGTCGACTACGTCACCGACTAGATGAATCTTCTCGTTAACAAAATGGCCCACATCTTCTTCAAGATGGCATTTGACGAGTAAATCATAAGGCCCGGACACCGAATAGACTTCGGAAACACCATCCATGTCAGCCAGCGTCTGAGCTACGCTGTAAGCCCTACCGGGCCCGCACTTCACCTGTACAAATATAGTCTCCACAAATATCTCCCATCGATAGTGATTGATAAGATGCATCCCTCACCGAAGAGTTTAACAAAGTCGTCCATGGCAGAGAATTTATCGATGAAGTTGGGATGGTTATTGTTGGTAGTCCACCCAATCGTCTTAAGGAAAATCAAGAGCATAAAGTCTCTAATTCGCTTTTCCAGCAATTTATCGTGCAATGGCTCTACAATCAGTCGACCCAAATAAAAGGGCAACCTATTTCAAACCAACAAGTACTCGGAGGAAAACAATGCTAGGCGACCAAATTGGTTCAATGGAAAGCGCAACTGTCAACAAAACCCTTACGGCCGAAGGCGCACTACCGAAGTTTGAGGTGTCGGCGACCGGAGCAGGACAGTTGTGCGGTGTTGATGTCACTTCGATCGCTACTTATATAGCGCAAATGCGCTCCGATGGTTCTCTTTACGGTGAATGTCCTAACGCGGGTGTCGTTATGGCTGCTGACGGCGTAGCAACATTTAGGGCCAGTGGAGCTGGTTCTTTCACTGAAGACGGCGGCTCGAAATTTCGAGGTGTGGTGTATTTCGAAACTGCGGCACCATCGCTATCGAGCCTTAACGGAATGTGCGTGGTTTACCATTGGGATGTGGATGCGAGTGGCACCGCGACTTGGAAGCTTTGGGAGTGGAAGTAACGCTTTTCGACTTTGCAAATCATCCGTTGTGACAGACTACCTGTAGAGACCGAGCCCCGCTCCGGCGGGGCTTTTTTTCGCCTAATTCGATGGCACGGGTTTGAGTCTCGGACATCGACAAGGATTGTCATAAGACACAACATATGCTGAGACGTTACAGACAACGTAAAACAGAGAATGCAGCCAACAATCCCGTGTCAGCATAAGAGGCAATGACTATTGGTCTGTCTATCAGTAAATTGTGCTCTTTACGACGGCATATCGAGTTTGTTACCGTCATCTTAGGGTCACGGCATACCCTTCCCAACTCGCATCAACTGACCAAGGAGGAGAACCATACCAGCATATCTATATCAAGCATCCTATTCAGGAGAAGCCATCAAGGCACTGGTCAACAATCCGCAGGACCGAAGCGGTGCAGCGCGAGCGGCTATCGAGGCCAATGGTGGCACGATGATCGGCGCATGGATGGCCTTTGGTGAAGATGACCTCATCGTCATTGCAGATTTACCCGATGATGAGTCGATGGCCGGCGTTGCGCTGGCGATTGCATCAACTGGTGCCATAGTGAACGGAAAGACCACTAAGTTGTTGACGCTAGATCAGGCAGTGTCCGGCATGAAAAAGGCCAATGCAGTGCTAAACGCGTACAAGCCGCCTGTTAAATACAGAAGCGATACCTATCCGCGAACAGCACTGCCTAGCCCACCAGGAACACCTGCTCATTCCAGGCAAGCCCAACAATAACTGGACAAACACCCACCCTAACGGGATAGCATAGGGGCTTCAATCCCTATTGGAATTTCCCTGCTATGGCTGAAACAGCTGGCTATAACGCCGATGCCAACGCGTCAGGCCTCTTTAACGATGTGACTGGCAGCGTTGGGGGTTGGTTCGGAGACTGGTTTTGCAGATTGACCTTCGGCTACGGAGGGGAGTGTGAGGCGGATACTAACTGGTTTGATTTCGGCCCTGGCCAATGGGCCTTTACTATCTTCTTGCTCTGGTTTATCTGGACCCAGTTGTTCAAGCGTGGGTAACAAGATGGTGTCGAAAAGCGCTTGAGCTATACGTTATAATCACCTCCGATCTTGGCCCGGGTGCGCCAACCCCCAGCATCCTAATCACTTTGAACTGTTGTGACGCGGAGGAAAACTGCATGTCGAGTGTGATGACCGATCAAGCACTGATTCGAACGGTCAGTTGGGGCGCAATAGGCGGTATTGTGCTAACACTTTTTTTGATACTCCTCGGCACCATCAACGCGAGCGACGTTAACGAACGCCAGCGCATGGATAGGAATACACGCTATGGCGCCAGTTCCGGCGCTACCGAACGAGTTAAGGCAGTCGGGCAGATGAACTTGGCTTCCAACACCGCTGCATCAAGCGCTACAACCCAGGTGGCGGCAACAGCGACTGCGATTATTGATGGAAAGAAAATCTATAACGGGATGTGCGTAGCCTGTCATGGCGCTGGCGTAGCCGGAGCACCTCGTGTCGGCGACAAAGGCGCATGGGCTGAGCGCATTGATAAAGGTGCGACTACTCTCTACGCTAATGCCATTAATGGCGTGCAAGGGAGCAGCGGCGTCATGCCTGCCAAGGGAGGCAATCCTGCTCTGAGCGATGATGAGATTAAAGCGGTTGTTGATTATATGGTCGCCCAGTCAAATTAGTTGACCAGCACAAGTCATTCATCCTCACCCAAAACGCTGCGTATAAGAAGCAAGTTCTTCTAGTTTACTCACAGCATCCCCTGCATCAAGCACCGCTCGGGCTCGGTCTACTCCATCACCGACCGAAATGGCGACGTCTGCTGCATATAACGTCGCACCAGCATTAAGCGCGACCATGTCATAAGCCGGGCCTTTCTCACCAGACAAGGCACCGCGGATCAACGCCAAGCTCTCGCTGGCATTTTCGACTTTGATCGAGGACAACTCCTGTCGCTCTATGCCGTAGTCCTCGGGACTGATTACAAACTCTGTCAGTTCGCCTTTGTAGAATTCACACACCGGAGTGCTGTCAGCGATACTGATCTCGTCGAGGCCATCGAATGAACTGACCACCAAGGTGTGAATACTCCCCAAATTACCAAACACCTCGGCTAGGGGTCGCAACCAACGCTGTTCATATACGCCAACCAGTTGCCAACGAGCAGCGGCAGGGTTTGTCAGCGGCCCCAACAAGTTGAATATCGTTCTGATACCGATTTCACGTCGGGGTCCCACTGCGTGTCTTGTCGCACCATGATGTGTTGGTGCGAACATGAATCCAATGCCCACATGATCAATCGTTTCTCCCACCTGATCAGCTGTCAGACCAATGTCAACGCCAGCCGCCTCCAACACATCAGCGCTGCCCGATTTACCAGTAGCGGCTCGATTACCATGCTTCGCAACCGTGATACCAGCAGCCGCAGCAACCAACGCACAAGCGGTAGAAACATTAAAGAGTCCTGCCGCATCACCGCCAGTGCCAACCGTATCTACAACCTTGTCTGACCTCACTGATACAGCTGCTGCAAACTCTCGCATAACGATCGCCGCGGCAGTTAATTCGTCAACTGTTTCCCCCTTGATATGCAGTGCTGTAAGGAATGCACCGATCTGCGCCGGTGTCGCATCCCCTTGCATCACAATCCGCATGACGCTATTCATCTGTTCCTGATCGAGATCTAGGCCCCGAGCAACTGAGCGAATCGCGCTGTGCATGTCCATGATCAAGCGACTCCGTAATTCTGGTTAGGGAATCAGCACAGTGGCACCCGTCGTCCGACGCGCCTCAAGGTCACGATGAGCGTCTGCAGCTTCAGACAGGGGCCGCTCCTGGTATACCTCTGCACGCACCGTTCCATCCTGCATAACTTCAAACAACTCTGACACGCAGGCAAGAAGACTGTTGCGATCAGGAATATAGTTAAATAAAGACGGCCGTGTCAGGTAAACCGAGCCTTTGCCCTGGAGCAGTGCCGGATCGATGGGGTCCGGCGCACCCGAAGACGCTCCGAACAACACCATGTGGCCTCGCGGTCGAAGGCAGTCAAAACCACCCAGAAATGTATCCTTTCCAACTCCATCATAGACCACATCCACTCCCTTACCATCGGTTAATTCTCGAACACGTTCAACAAAATCTTCCTGAGTGTAGTTAATCAGGTGGGTGCATCCGTGCTGGCGCGCCAGTTCGGCTTTCTCATCCGAGCTCACCGTGCCGATCACCGTTACTCCAAGGCGGCTGGCCCACTGACAGGCCATCAACCCCACACCACCGGCAGCGGCATGGAATAAAATGGTGTCACCCGCGCTGACGGGTACGGTCTGACGAAGTAGGTACTGGGTCGTCATTCCTTTGAGCATGGCAGCAGCAGCAGTCCGATCCTCTATACCCTCAGGCACTTTAACAACGCGTCCAGCAGGCATCAGGCGGGCCTCTGCATAAGCGCCGATCGGTGCAGAGGCATAAGCGACTCGATCACCAACGTTCAGATCGTCAACATCTTCACCTATGGCCTCAACGACACCAGCGGCTTCTAGTCCTGGCGTAAACGGTGACTGGGGCGCCGGATAAGCACCCGTACGAAAGTAAACATCGATAAAATTCAATCCAATCGCCGTGTGACGCAGTCTGACCTCACCAGGTCCGGGGTCACCGACTCGAACCTCTTCAAACTGAAGAGATTCGGGCCCTCCAGGCTCATGCACCAGAAACGCTTTAGTCATTGTCGAACTCTCCTATACGTATTGATCAAACGTTGATTGCTATTCTAACGCGTCATCTGCACCCCCAGCGCAAACCACTGTTCAGATGACACGTACACCATCATTAGATTCGATCACAACAACCGTATCAGAAAAAAATCCGTTGAATGCGGTCTGACAAGCCGCACCGTATGCTCCGATTCTTTGAAACTCAATCCAATCACCTTCACGTATGTCAGAGGGCAGATCAAGTGGTGCGGGATAGACATCGAGCGCGTCGCAGGTAGGACCAAATACTTTGAATGATTGAACCATATCAGAGAATGGTCGGGATTCAACCACACGGACGGGCATCCGCAAGCCCAGTTTTTCCTCTATCATCGCGCCATACATGCCATCGTTAAGATAAATCATGTCGTTTTTTCTTAGGTGCACCTGTAGAACCAATGACTCACCGTGCATACAAAGTGCCCGCCCCGGCTCACATAACAACTCACAATCCGTCGGCATCTGTATCTCGCGATAAGTTTGATCAATGAGCTCGAGAAAAGGCACAATCGTCGGTATCGGAGAATTGACATAATCACCAGGAAATCCGCCGCCTACATCAATACAGGCTGGGGCCACACTTGTCTGTTCAACAACATTGCTCACCACCTCCAACCCAAGCCGATAGGCCTGTGCATCGACACACTGAGAACCAACGTGAAATGCGAGGCCGGTGGCATACCCAAGTTGATCTGCTGCGCGCACCAATTCCACCGCTGCACCGATATCAGCTCCGAACTTACTGGATAATTCGTAAATCGCACCTCCATGCTCTATTGCCAACCGGACGACGACGACGACATTGCGCGACGGAGGAATCACATCGATCAGTTTCGTCAATTCCGCTGAATGATCGACGACAAAATGACGAACACCGTACTCCTGATAAGCGCGATAGATAGCAACCCGGGCCTTGACGGGGTGCATGAAGTAACACTGTGCTGAAGGCAATAAACTTGAAACCAACTCGACCTCAGCTAGGGAAGCCGTATCAAAATGACCAATTCCCGAAGCGTTGAGTGCTGCCAGCATATGCCTACCAGGATTGCACTTCACCGCGTACAGCACCTTACCGGGAAAATGCTGTAGGAAAACTTGCGCCATCTCCCGCACGGCTTGCGGCCGGAAACAAAAAATCGGTTGATCTGGGGCCAACACATCAACCATGACTTCCGGCGAGGAAAACACAGGCAATTCATTTGCTTCGATCACAACGCCTCCACTTGGGCTGCGGTGTGGCGGGCCAGGATACGGTAACCCAATTCACTGTAGTGACCCCCACAACTTTCGATACCAGAGGACTGACCCGTATCAAATAACGCACAAGCCTCGTTAAGGTCAATGTCCTTAAGCAGTTCGTCACCCAAGTTGTGCATGCGCACGTTACGAGTAGCCAAGGCATCAATTAACGACTGGTACGGCCAGACACCCTTCCTCGCGTAATACTGAAAATCAAGAATCGATGGCAATAACTGCACCACTGATCGCTTGCCACGTGCTTGCGCGACCGCAACAAAGCGATCCACTATTTGCACTGAGATAGGCAACGCCCTTGACTCATGATCAGGCATGTAGAGTTGCCCATACCAGGGCAATTGGGCCAGTTTTGCCTGTACCTTCCAATGGAAGAATATTCGCACTAGCGTGAGCGTGAACGGAAAGCGCCAAATCGGTAGCCCCGACATTCCTCCAGCGACAAGATAGTCATGTGGAACGTGTGCCGCCGGGTCACGAACAGCCGCCTCAAACTCAACAAATGTCCTTGTTTCTGCGGGCACATACTGCAGGCGACCATCGGGCAGAGCAATATAGCGCGCCTTCGAAGCAAACACACTCGCACCAAAATCGCTCGGCTGATACACCCAAACATCGAAATTGCGAGTAACGTGGCGAGCAATGTCTTCTGAAAAAAAACTGAGCACGACCGTGCCCGCGGTGTCATGCGCTGTGTCTTCAAATCGCATTAATGCCTGATCGATGCCAAATCCGGGCACGCCGTAATTGGCCACGTCGCAACCCAACATACCGGCAACCCATTCCCCCCAACGAAGATCCGCTGTAAACGAATCCCCGTAAAGGGACACACAAATAGAAGAATACGCAGGCTCAGCCAGAGGCTGGGTATCGCCGGGTCCAGATGATCGCTGAGCCACTGGATCCGACCCAATTCCCCAACTCGCCACCCCATACGCCTGATATTTGGCATAACTGCTCAATGTTTGAATCAGCTTAGGTTTGTATACATAACCTCGCGGTAAGAACACCTGTTTTAAAGCCAGCCACGACAGGCCTTCAAGTGTCAAAACGGCAAAAATTACAATGATCAAATAGAGGCAAAGCGTCTTTTTTTGTGGAACTTTCATCGGCATGGGAATCGTAATCAACGCCTCTTCTCAAGCGAAATGCCAACGCCATGGCAAGACAGCACCTGTCTCGTATTCGACAATAAATTAATTAATACTGTATATTTATACAGTTCCTTATTCACAATAAATAACGCCCATATTGATCAATTACGCTGAACTGCACTGTATATCCAATTTTACTTTCCTGCGTGGTGCTTCGCACCCGGCAGAACTTGTTCGACAAGCCGCTCACCTCGGCTATACGGCACTGGCCCTCACTGATGAATGCAGCGTAGCTGGAGTTGTGCGGGCACATGTGGCCGCAGTCGAACACGGCCTACACCTGATCATTGGTAGCGAGTTCAATCTAATTGATGGTCAACAACTCGTCCTACTTGCCCGTAACCGTAACGGCTATCGTCAGTTGGTACAACTGATCACCCAGAGTCGTCGGGCCGCTCCTAAAGGGCATTACCAATTATCCCTTTCTGATATCGGTGAGGGGAGGCTTTCTGATTGTCTCGCCCTATTACCTTGCGACCCCAACCTAACGGTCGAAGACGACCTCAAGGAGCGATATACCTCACTCACGCAACATGCTGACTCAATCAAAACATTAATGCCGGGCTGCACGTGGCTGGCACTGGAACAATCGACCAGCGGATTTGACCGACAACACTTGACTGCGCTTCGTACGATTGGAAAAAAACTAAGCCTGCCCCTGGTTGCCACCGGCAACGTACACATGCATTCACGCAGCAGACAACCGCTACAGGATATTCTAACAACCATTCGCCTTGGTACGACTGTCGATGCCGCTGGCCACTGCCTGTTCAGTAATGGAGAGCGTCATTTGCGCTCGCCCATACTATTACAACGCCTCTATCCTCCAGCACTTCTACAACAGAGCCTTGCCATTTCTGAACAATGTTCGTTTTCCCTAACAGAACTGCATTATCAATACCCACAGGAGTTTATCCCTCAACAACTTAACGCTGCCGAATACTTACGCAAGCTGACGTACGCAGGCATACAAACTCGATGGCCCGCAGGTGCACCTGAGTCTATTTATCAGCAGGTCGCACATGAGCTTTCACTCATTGAAGAGCTCAGTTACGAAGCCTACTTTCTCACCGTACACGACATTGTCAATTTCGCACGCCATAAAAACATCCTGTGCCAAGGGCGTGGCTCGGCCGCTAATTCCGCCGTGTGTTACTGCTTGGGGATTACAGAAGTAGATCCTGCTCGAATGAATCTTTTGTTTGAGCGATTCATTTCTCGTGAACGTAATGAACCACCCGACATAGATATAGATTTTGAACACGAACGGCGTGAAGAAGTAATGCAATACGTTTACCGGAAATATGGTCGTGATCATGCTGCACTGACAGCTACTGTCATCACTTACCGGCCCCGCAGTGCTCTTCGCGATGTGGGTAACGCACTGGGTCTTAAATTGGCCCAGGTCAACCGATTGGCGGCCGACACTGGCTGGTGGGAAGGCGGGACAATCGACCCCCATCGAGTTCGCAAACTTGGTCTCAACCCAGAAAATCCATCTATTACACGACTGCTCACACTCGTCAAAGAGTTAGTGGGATTTCCTCGCCACCTTTCACAACACTCCGGAGGATTCATTATTTCCCACGAGCCGTTGTGTGACCTGGTGCCTATTGAAAATGCGGCCATGGCCAAACGTACTGTGATCCAATGGGACAAGAACGATATCAACACGCTTGGACTACTCAAAGTCGACTGCCTGGGCCTAGGCATGCTGAGTGCAATTCATCGGTGTTTTGACCTAATTAAAAAACACGGTGGCAACAGCTGGACCATAGCAACGATTCCCACCGAGGACCCCGTCGTCTATAACATGATGGGTAATGCCGATACCGTGGGCGTATTTCAGATCGAATCACGTGCACAGATGGCCATGCTGCCGCGACTCCGCCCGGCATGTTTTTATGATCTAGTCATCGAAGTAGCGATCGTCCGTCCTGGACCAATACAGGGCGATATGGTGCATCCCTACCTTAAGAGACGCCAGGGACACGAAGCGGTGACTTACCCTAACGACGCGATGCGTCAAGTCCTTGGGCGCACTCTGGGAGTCCCTATATTTCAGGAACAAGTTATCAAACTGGCAGTGGTAGCTGCTGGGTTTACACCTGGCGAAGCCGACAGCCTGCGACGTGCAATGGGAGCATGGCGTCGCCATGGCAATCTATCGGATTATGAAGAAATGCTCGTCAATGGCATGCGTGAACGGGGCTATCCTGAAGCCTTTGCAAAACAGATCTACCGACAGATTCTTGGCTTTGGGGAATACGGTTTTCCTGAGGCACATGCCGCCAGTTTTGCTCTGCTGGTCTACGTATCGGCATGGCTAAAATACTATCAGCCTGCCGCTTTTACCTGTGCACTTCTCAACAGTCAACCCATGGGGTTCTATGCACCCGCCCAGCTAATACAAGATGTACGCCGCCATGGCGTACAAGTAAAACCAATCGATGTGACTGTCAGCGACTGGGAATCCACTCTTGAGCAGAGCGGTGAAACCCTTGCATTGCGTCTTGGCCTGCACATGATCAATGGCTTTAGCCAAACCGGTGCTGCTCGTCTGCTGAACGCTCGCGCGGACCGGGCATTCAGAGATCTTCAGGATTTCGCCCAACGTACCCGCCTCAACAAAACCGACCTACAGGCACTCGCTGCAGCCAACGCTTTTATGGCATTGGTCAGGAGCCACCGGAAAATGGCGTATTGGGAAGTTGCCGGCATCTCACCACCGACTCCGATACTGAATAGAACCTATTTCAACGAAGGAACGCCAATGATACCCAAAGCAACCCCTGTTGATGACGTACATGCCGATTACGCGAGTATCGGATTGACCCTCGGACCTCATCCACTCGCCCTAATACGACCCATTCTATACCGGTTGGGTCTGTCTACGCGTGAAGAGCTTTATCGACAATCACATGGGCAAGCCGCAAAAGTTGCCGGCCTAGTGATCGCTCGGCAACGGCCCGCCAGCGCAAACAACGTCACCTTTGTAACGCTGGAGGACGAAACAGGCAGTATCAACCTTGTGGTGTGGAAAAAAATCGCTGAACAATATGCTTCGATATTACTTGGCACATCTGTGATCAGTGCGTCAGGGGAAATTCAACGCGAGGGCGATATCCTTCACCTGGTTACTGACCAACTGATCGATCTCTCATACCTGCTAGATAATCTCACAACTCAGTCACGAGATTTCTGCTGACAAACCACTTCAACTAATAATCAATGTAACTCATCGCCTAAAATAATATCTGCCAATTCCCTGACAACCCCTTCCCCTCCCCGGGCCACTGTAACCAACGTCGCCATCGACCGCACAGTCACGTGCGCATCTGCTGGCGCAACACGATGGCCCACTAACTTCATCGCCTGTACGTCATTGGTATCGTTCCCCACATAAACAATCCGATTAGGATCAAGCCCTCGATCAGCGATTAACTGCGCAACCGTCTCGGCTTTGTCACGGCATCCCTGTAGACAATCAATATTCATTTTTTTCGCACGTTCAGAAACAACAGGATTGGTCTCAGTCGACAGAATAAGCAATTCAATCTGTGCCGCACGCAATAATTGGATACCCCAACCATCACCGCGATGACAGACAACAGCCTCCCGGCCATCTTGAAATACATAGACTCGGTTATCTGTTAGTACCCCATCGAAATCTAGGATGACAAGATCGACACTAAGCAAGAGACGTTCTCTTAATGGAAGCCAATCGAGAATGCGCTGTCGCCAATTCTTCCACCATATGCTACATCGAAAAAGGTAATGAACTGGCGCTGCAGGCCGCCTGAACAGTGTTCCGCAACAAACAAGCAATCGTCATCGGCCCGACACCGCCTGGAACGGGGGTCACGGCACCGGCGACCTTCGATACCGAATCAAAATCCACGTCACCAACGAGACGTGTTTTCCCCTCTTGGGTATCAATACGATTGATGCCCACATCGATCGCCACAGCGCCCGGTTTTATCCAATCTCCGGTAATCATCTGCGGCCGACCGACTGCCGCTATGAGGATATCTGCATTGCGGCAGACCCCTGGCAAATCCTGCGTCCGAGAATGGGCAATGGTAACGGTACAATGCGCCGCTAACAGCAAAGAAGCCATGGGCTTTCCCACGATATTAGAACGACCCACTACCACGGCCTGTTTACCAGACAAATTCTCCATTGTCTGCTGCAGCAGAATCATGCAACCAAGCGGTGTGCACGGGACAAGTCGCGGCGTTCCGGTCGCGAGCAAACCCACGTTACTGAGGTGAAATCCATCGACATCTTTTGCCGGGTCGATCGCATTGATCACGGCATGGGTATCGATCTGGTCAGGCAACGGTAGTTGAACCAAAATTCCGTGTACTGCCGGGTCTGAATTCAATTGATGGACCAATTGCAACAACTCCGCTTCGCTTGCCGTGGGCGCCAACTTGTGCTCAAACGATTGCATTCCACAGGCAACGGTCTGCTTACCTTTGTTTCTGACGTAAACCTGGCTTGCTGGATCCTCCCCGACCAGAACAACAGCAAGCCCTGGCACTAGATCGTGATTATCTCGTAGGTTCGCTACTTCGACTGCGACTTTTTCACGCAGGACAGCAGCGATTGCCTTTCCATCAATAATATCCGTCATGCGGGCCTCGTTATAGATTCAACCGGAAAAATTCAGGCGGCTTCGATCCGCACTGCGCAGTATTTGAACCCCGGTATCTTGCCCACCGGATCAAGCACTGGATTGGTCAAAAGGTTAGCAGCCGCTTCAACATAGCAAAATGGAATAAATACTTGTTTCCGCTGCAATCCTAAGTCTGCCCGCGCATGAGCAACCACCTCTCCTCGACGAGATGCAATTCGAACCAGATCTCCTTCAACCGCACTGATCTGCTCGAGGTCATCCGGATGAATATCGACGATTGGGTGAGGTTCAATCGCATTCAACACCGAGGCGCGACGCGTCATGGCCCCGGTATGCCAGTGTTCAAGTTGGCGCCCGGTAATCAGCACGCAGGGGTATTGTTCATCCGTTTGTTCATCAGCCCATCTCAATTGTGCAGGAACAAACCGTCCTCGCCCACTCTCAGTAGGAAATCCATCCCGAAATACAACCCCCTGACCAGGATCGTCGTCGTTTTCGCATGGATACGTCACGCTGCCTTCGCGATTTAGACGCTCCCAACTTATTCCCTTAATGCTTGGCATGGCACCACGCATCTCCTCGAAAACCGCAGCAACACCAGAATAATCCCAGGAAAGACCTAGCCGTCCTGCCATCTGTTGAAGGATCCACAAATCTTCCTTTGCGTCTCCGGGAAGCGGCAACGCTTGTCGTCCTAACTGCACCCGTCGATCTGTATTAGAGAAAGTACCCGTCTTCTCTGGAAAAGCTGAAGCGGGAAAGAATACATCGGCATACGCCGCTGTCTCAGTGAGAAATAGATCCTGCAGCACCAGGTGCTGCAAAGACGCGAGACCTTTTCTCGCATGATTAAGATCAGGATCAGACATCGCCGGATTCTCACCCATGATGTACATCCCTGTGATCGCCCCAGTGAGCGCAGCATCCATAATCTCTACAACCGTCAGCCCCGGCGTTTTATCAAGCGGTGTCTGCCAATAATTCTCAAACCAGTCGTGTGCTGCACTGTCATCCACCCGCTGGTAATCAGGGAAAACCATTGGAATCAAACCTGCATCGGATGCCCCTTGAACATTATTTTGTCCCCGCAACGGATGAAGACCAGAGCCTGGACGTCCGACATTACCCGTCATCATCGAAAGCGTAATCAAGGCACGAGCGTTATCTGTTCCGTGGACATGTTGTGATATCCCCATGCCCCAGAAAATCATCCCGTGACGAGTGTTCGCGTACAACCGGGTCACCTCGCGAATGCGTTCGGCCTCGATCCCACACAATGGCGCCATAACTTCTGGACTGCAATCCGCAACGTTTTCTTTGATCGCGTCAAAGTCCTCGGTATGCTGATCAATAAACTCCTGGTCAACCAGATTCTCCTCGATCACCGTGGCGATCATCGCGTTCAGCAACGCGATATCGCTATCTGGCTTGAACTGGAGAAAATGGTGTGCATGCCGAGCAAGATCAGTGCGCCGTGGATCGATAACAATCAAAGTCGCGTTGGTGCGAGCGGCATTCTTCATAAACGTTGCCGCAACAGGATGGTTGTTGGTCGGGTTGGCACCAATGACAATAATTACCTCAGCGTTCGCAACGTCCTCCACCTGATTAGACACCGCACCAGAACCGATTCCCTCAAGCAACGCGGCGACAGAAGACGCATGACACAGGCGAGTACAGTGGTCGACATTATTGGTACCGAATCCGGTACGTACCAGCTTCTGGAAAAGATAGGCCTCTTCATTGCTACCTTTTGCCGACCCGAACCCCGCCAGCGCAGACGGTCCCTTCTCCTTAAGCACCCGCTTCAAACCATCAACTGCAAAGTCGAGCGCTTCGTCCCAAGTGGCCTCTCGAAACATGCGCAGTGGCTCGGACGGATCAAAGTCATCGTTCAGGCCCTTGGCCACTCCGTCGCGGCGAATCAAGGGTGTAGTAATCCGCTGCGGGTGATTCACGTAATCGAACCCATAACGGCCTTTAACACAAAGCCGTCCATGGTTAGAGGGGCCGTCGCGTCCAGTAACGTAACGAATGCGATCATCTTTTACGTGGTAGGTGAGCAGGCAACCCACACCACAGTATGGGCATACCGAGTCAATCTTACGATCTATCTGCTCGAGTCCCACTCCCCCCGCTGGCATCAGCGCTCCCGTTGGGCAAGCCTGCACACATTCACCACAACCAACGCAGGAACTCTCACCCATGGGGTCACCCAAATCGAACACGATCTCCGCATGGGCACCTCTATGAGCAAAACCGATCACATCGTTGGCTTGTTCCTCGCGGCACGCCCGCAGACAACGAGTACATTGGATACACGCTTCTAGGTTGACCGCAATTGCTGGATGAGAAACATCCGCCATTGGCTGATTTCGACTCGCAAAACGGCTCGGTCCGACATTGAGTCGATCGCACCATTGATCGAGTTCCGAAGTACCGGTGAATTTCGCTTCGCCCACATCTGCCTTAAGGAGTTCCAGCACGAGTGCCTGAGATTGCCGTGCACGATCGTTGTTACTGTAAACCACCATCCCCTCGGTCGGCTGTCGACAACACGAAGGCGCCAATGCCCGCTCTCCCTCTATCTCTACAACACACGCCCGGCAATTGCCGTCAGCCCGCAAACCATCGCTATAACACAAGTGTGGAATATCATGGCCGGCGCGCTGTGCAGCCTTCAAAATACTCTCACCGGCTTGGGCTGCGATGGATACACCATCCAGATCGAAACCAATGGATTGCGCCTGCTCAATCATTGAATCACTCACCCTAGGCCAACCTCTTTAGGAAAATATCTCATCACACACCGCAACGGATTAGGTGCTGCCTGACCCAGACCGCAGATAGAGGCATCCTCCATCACCTGGGCAAGATCTTCGAGTAAATGCTTATCCCAAGTTGATTGACTCATCAATACCACTGCTTTTTCAGTCCCCACTCGACAAGGCGTGCACTGCCCACAGGACTCATGAACAAAAAAGCGCATTGCATTGACAGCTGCATCGCGAGCGCGGTCTTGATCAGAAAGAACAATCACAGCTGCCGATCCGATAAAGCATCCGTGGGGTTGCAACGTATCAAAATCGAGCGGCTCATCAGCCAATGCCGCGGGTAGGATGCCACCCGAAGCCCCGCCCGGAAAATATGCGTAAAGTTCGTGGCCCTCGAGCATGCCTCCACAGTATTCTTCAATTAATTCTCTTAGACTGATTCCGGCCGGCGCCAGATGCACGCCCGGATTTTTTACTCTGCCGCTAACTGAGAAAGATCGCAGGCCTTTTCGTCCGCGCCGCCCCTGTCCAGCAAACCAATCAGCCCCGCGCTCGACAATGTCCCTCACCCAATAAAGCGTTTCACAATTGTGCTCGAGTGTTGGTCGACCGAACAACCCCACTTCGGCCACATAAGGCGGCCGCAACCTTGGCATACCCCGTTTCCCTTCTATGGACTCGATCATCGCTGATTCTTCGCCACAAATGTAAGCGCCAGCACCACGGCGCAATTCGAAGGCCGGCAATGTGTCACCGAATACGGACTGAATTTCCTCTACAGCCTGTTGCAGAACAGCAAGCACACCGGGATACTCGTCGCGCACATAAAGATAACAGGTATCAATGCCCACCACCTTCGCAGCGATCAACACTCCTTCAAGGAATCGATGTGGGTCTCGCTCGAGATAGACGCGATCCTTAAACGTACCAGGCTCACCCTCATCAATGTTAACCGCCATCAGACGAGGCGATGATTGTTCTTTCAGAATGCGCCATTTACGCCCGGCAGGAAATCCCGCACCGCCAAGACCACGGAGACCCGACGACTCTAGTGCGCTGATAATCACCTCTGGATCACAAGTTCCATCGTGACACTGCTGATAAAGCAGGTAGCCGCCTTGCTTACGGTAATCAGCCAGTCCAATCCAGTCATTAGACAATTCGAAGGCCTGTCGACCGTCGTCGACCAGTGCCTTGACCGTAGCCACCTTCGCACGCGGCACCGGCCGCTGACCGACCACAGCAACAGGTGCCTGATCGCAACGCCCGACACACGGGACTCTTTGTACGCGGACTCGGCCATCCAAAGCATCACTCAACGCTGTGAAGAGTTGGTTTGCGCCGAACAACTCGCAGGTCACTGAATCGCAAACCCGTACGGTCAATGCTGGCAGTGCATCACCTTCCTTGAAAACATCGAAATGATGATAAAACGTCGCCACTTCATAGATTTCCGCCGGCGCCAGTTTTAACTCCTCAGCTAACGCAACCATTCGGTCTGCAGCAATGTGACCTTCTCGATCCTGGAGTCGATGAAGATATTCGATCAACAAATCACGCCGGCGCGGCAAATCAGAAATAGCGTCCCGGACGGCCATCAAGGCGGCTGGACTGACAGCCCGCCCTTTACCGCGACCCGCATGCCGGCGAGACTTTGCTTCATTACTCACAGTTGTCACTGACCGCGTTGCCCATCTTAGATTAAACCCTCTACCTTGGTATCCAGTGGATGCGAATCATAGACCAAAGTGACTGTTACTATCGATTTTGGTGCATATTCTACTGCCTCTGACGATCAATTAAGCTCCGTTACCGTACATGGTAATGTGTAATCCATTGGTATTCTGGGATATCAACTGGCATCACACGGATGCTCGGGTACATTCATGTACAGAACCCTGTACAACGTCAGAGGGGATGGATATCGGCTGCCTACCGACCATCATTAAAGCACTACCGCTGCGCCCGGATTATAGAGGCTCTGCTGCTCATCTCCACATCATTGACCCAATAAACCGCACGTGATGATGTCCACCGACACAATGGCCCTAGCCCCGCGACCAAAATGCTGAACTCCTCGAATCTCCAGGCAAAACTCAGTGGCATTAATCTGTCGCAGGTTCTCGGTGCGCGTGAGCTCTTTTCAAACCTGATGTTCGAACTTCAAACAGGGGAAATTCTACTGGTAAGGGGGGCGAACGGCTGCGGGAAAACCAGCCTTCTTCGAATCATCTGTGGGTTGGCATTACCCGAATCCGGAACAGTTTTCTGGGACAACAAAAACATCCACGAGCAACCTAGTGAATACCGCACCATACTGACTTACGTAGGTCACCGAGCGGGTGTCAAACTCGACCTGACACCAGAGGAAAACCTGCAGCTCGTCGCAGTCAACCAAGCGCAAGAAAGTCACCTTTCGATCGAAACCACTCTCGATCAACTGGGGCTCAGGAAACAAGCCCATTTACAGTGCCGCCACCTCTCCCAAGGACAACTACGACGTGTCGCCTTGGGTCGATTATGGCTAAGCGGAACCCTGCTGTGGGTACTGGACGAACCGTTTACCGCCCTCGATGACAAGGGTATCACTGACATGGAAATCTTGCTCGAGGCACACACCAGGCAAGGCGGCATGGTAGTTATGGCCAGTCACCGTGTTCCGCTTCTTCGCGATGTAACAATCACCGAGTTGGTGTTGTGACTCAGCCTGCGAAACTTAGTGCGGTGTCACGGGCTCTGTTTGCCCGAGATATTCGCCTTATGGTTCGTCGTTGGAGCGATCTCATCCAACCGGTCGTCTTCTATCTTATTATCATCATTCTCTTTTCATTGGGTACCGGCGCTGATCCGGGTCCACTCAAAACAATCGGCGCGGCTGTTCTATGGGTGGCTGCATTACTTTCAACATTACTTGGGTTAGAAAGCCTTTTCCGGAGTGATTTCGATGACGGCTCACTAGAACAACTGGCACTCAGTCCACATCCGCTTGCTTTGCTGCTTTTGACACGAGTAGCAACACACTGGATAGCAACCGGCCTGCCTCTGCTACTAGTGACGCCACTGCTCGCCGAATTACTGTATCTCGATGCAAGCGCAATCAAAACCGTGCTCGTCAGTCTACTGATAGGGACACCCACCTTAAGCTTAATCGGCTCAGTTGGGGTCGCTTTGACGGTCGGCCTTCGTCGCGGGGGCCTTCTGAGCGCTCTGATTGTGTTACCACTCTATATTCCGGTACTGATCTTTGGCACCGGCGCAATCCAAGTCACTATGGCTGGCCTGTCGCCCGCATCCGAACTCTATGCCCTGGGCGCAATGCTTACTCTGGCGATCACCCTGGCGCCTTTGGCAACAGGAGCCGCACTTCGAATCAGCCTCAATTCATAACTTATTCGTCTGTCACGCACCCCTCGCTCGCATTCTTCACCGTCTTAATATATTTGTAGAGCGTGCCGCGATTTGCCTTAAAAGGCGGCGCATTCCAAGCCGCACGACGATCCGTCAACTCTTGGTCAGACAAATCGACCTTGATTTCGTTTGTCACCGCGTCAATAGTAATCCTGTCACCGTCCCTGACCAAGGCGATCGGTCCACCGTCCTGCGCTTCTGGAACAACATGACCAATAATGAATCCGTGAGATCCTCCTGAGAAGCGACCGTCCGTCATCAGGGCAACATCGTTGCCTAAACCCGCGCCCATAATGGCCGATGTCGGCGTCAACATCTCGGGCATACCCGGCCCGCCCTTGGGCCCCTCATAGCGAATGACGATGACATCTCCCTTTCGAATGCGATCCTCCTCAAGCGCGCTCAGCATTTCCTCCTCCGCATCAAACACCCGTGCCGGGCCTATAAATACCACGCCCTCCTTACCGGTTATCTTGGCAACCGCACCACCGGGTGCCAGGTTGCCCTTCAAGATGCGAATATGTCCACTTTCCTTGATTGGCTGGCTGATCGGACGAATGACCGATTGATTTTCCCGAAGCCCTGGCAACGACTCCAAATTCTCTCCAATCGTTTTGCCCGTAACTGTCATGCAATCACCATTCAATAAACCCTCACTTAGGAGGTATTTCATCACGGCAGGAACACCACCAATATCGTGGACATCCGTCATCACGTAGCGCCCGCTGGGCTTTAGATCTGCAATCAAAGGAATTCGATTGCTAACCGCCTGGAAGTCATCAATGGTGAGTTCCACTTCTGCGGCACGCGCAATAGCAATGAGGTGCAGGACGGCATTCGTCGATCCCCCCAGCGCAGAAACCATGACCATGGCGTTCTCAAACGCCGTACGTGTCATGATATCTCGCGGCTTGAGATCAAGTTCAAGCAGGCGACGCACGGCTTTTCCCGCCTCGACACACTCATCAATCTTGACCTGCTCAACAGCCGGATTGGAGGCGCTATATGGCAAGGACATCCCCATTGCCTCAATCGCAGTTGCCATTGTGTTCGCCGTGTACATGCCGCCGCAGCCACCAGCGCCAGGGCAAGCATTCAAGACAATTTCCTGACGCTCCTCATCATTAATTGTTTCTGCAAGATACTGACCATAACTCTGAAATGCGCTTATGATATCAACTGTCTGGCCTTGGGCTTTGCCCGCTTTGATCGTGCCGCCATAAACCATCAAGGACGGCCTGTTGACTCGGGCCATGGCCATCATCACCCCCGGCATGTTCTTGTCACAACCTGGAACGGTCACTAATCCGTCATACCACTGACCTCCCATCACCGTTTCAATGGAGTCGGCAATCAGGTCGCGCGATTGGAGGGAAAAACTCATACCACGCGTTCCCATTGAAATGCCGTCACTAACGCCAATGGTATTAAATCGCATGCCGATCAACCCGCTAGCCTCGACACCCTCCCGAATATGCGCCGCGAGATCATTAAGGTGCATATTGCATGGGTTACCCTCCCACCAGACGCTCGCGATGCCAATCTGGGCTTTATCCAGGTCTGACCTTGTCAAGCCCGTGGCATAAAGCATGGCTTGTGAGGCGCCCTGTGAACGCGGTTGGGTAACGCGCGAACTGATCTTATTTAACTTGTTACTCATTCTTCCTCCCATATAATCGCCCAGCCGTCAGATCGCGAGCTGTTGCGGGCGGTGTCAATAAACCGGCGCAGCATAGCAGATCAGCAAGAACTTACGCTGCCTGCCCTAACGCTGCTTGAACCTTGCGCTCTGCCTCCTCGATCACTTCCAATCCCGCCCGTGGATCGCTAGCGTAACGTCCAATGTGACTGCGCCAGGCCCGTGCACCAGGTTCGCCATGGAAAAATCCAAGCAAGTGTCGAGTCATGTGTTTGAGATATACCCCACGCTCTAATTGATCGGCTATATAGGTTTTATACGCAGCCAGGATAGTCCACCGTGACTGATGGATTCGGTCTTCGTCAAAGATCAACGAATCAACATCAGTCAGTAAATAGGGGTCTCGGTATGCCTCACGTCCAATCATTACACCGTCGACTGACTTCAAGTGCTGTGCCACTTCGGACAACGTCTGAATACCACCATTGATGACAATTCGAAGATCTGGAAAATTCCGCTTTAATCGATAGACAATATCGTGGCGCAACGGTGGTATTTCTCTATTTTGTTTAGGGCTCAAACCCTTCAAATAAGCCTTGCGGGCGTGAACTATCACGGTATAGCAACCCGCCTGTGCAACGACTTCAACAAAGTGGGCCACGAATGCGTAATCATCCTGATCATCAATGCCGATGCGGCATTTGACCGTCACGGGGATCCTAACCGCAGACTGCATTGCCTGGAAACAGTCGCGGACCAACATCGGTTCTGCCATCAGGCATGCCCCAAAACGTCCGGCCTGAACACGGCTACTGGGACAACCCACATTCATATTAATTTCGTCAAAACCCGCCTCCTCGCCCAACTCTGCGCAGCGCGCCATCTTGTCTGGATCAGATCCGCCAATTTGCAAACCTAATGGGTGCTCCGCCTTGTCGTATGCGAGAAAACGCTCGCGATCACCATGCAGCAACGCGTCTGCTACTACCATTTCGGTATACAACAGTGCCCGGCGACTGCATAAGCGCAACAGGAATCGCTCGTGACGATCCGTCCAGTCCATCATCGGTGCAACACAAAAGCGGTGCGACACAGGTAAAGTCACGACTTCACCCCCGCCACTGTCACAACTACATGGCGCTGATGAGCCTGCAATCGATGCTCCCAGAGATAAATACCTTGCCACGTCCCCAGTAATAGTTGCTCGTTAGAAACGGGAATCTGCAGCGACACGTCGGTTAACACAGTGCGGATGTGTGCCGCCATGTCATCGGGTCCCTCATCGTGATGTCGATAGCTTGTATCTCCATCTGGCGCAATCCTCTGCATGAAACTTTCAAGGTCGCCACGAACTTCTACAGCCGCGTTCTCGCAAAGCATTAACGACGCACTGGTGTGCCGAATGAAAATATGGCATAACCCTGTGCGCACCTCGGACCGACCAACCAGCGCCCTGACGTCGCGTGTAATGTCGCAGGTTCCACGCCCTTCCGTCCTGACCTGCAACTCGTCCTGAAACCACACAGTTTCTGGCGTTAACATAGAAAACGAATGATATCTAGCGAGCAAACGTGAATCGAAAACTAGCACGAGTACTGGAAAAGATCGAGCATGCCGGCGCAACGCCCACACTCAGGCAAATTCGACGCGGCGTTGAAAAGGAAAGCCTGCGGGTGGATGCCAATGGCACACTTTCGAAACTTCCCCATCCGCCTGGTCTGGGATCACCCCTGACCCATCCGAGCATCACGACGGACTACTCCGAGGCATTGCTCGAGTTCATTACCCCTGTCGAAGAGTCTGTCGCTGGGGTCTTGAATCAGTTGGAAAAAACCCATCGATTTGCTTATCAACACCTTCACCAGGAACGATTGTGGGTTACTAGCATGCCATGCATTGTTCACGGCGATAACAGTATCCCGATCGCACGATACGGAAGCTCAAATATTGGGCAAATGAAACACTTCTACCGCGTCGGTCTCAGTTCGCGTTATGGCAGGCTGATGCAGGCGATCGCTGGCATTCATTATAACTTCTCGCTCAGCGATGACTTCTGGTCACACTGGCAGGAAATCCAGGGCAACACATTACCTGCCGCAAGTTATCGCTCTGAGTGCTACCTCGCTTTAGTGCGAAATTTCTATCGCTATACTTGGCTGGTGGCCTACCTCTTCGGTGCCTCTCCCGCCGTCTGCGGAAGTTTCGTGGAAGGGAAAAAGCACCAATTGGAACCGTTCGGCCAATCAAGTTATTACTTGCCTTACGCGACCAGTCTGCGCATGAGCGACCTTGGCTACCGGAGCGCAGTGCAGGAGCAGGTCAATTTTAGCCTTGATAACCTCGATGGTTACGTTGAGGCCCTGCGCAAAGCTACAGAGACACCGCACACCCCGTATAAAGACATCGGCGTCAAAGTAGACAATGGTTATCGCCAACTAAATCACAACCTGCTCCAGATAGAAAATGAATACTATGCGCCTGTGCGTCCTAAACGGGTTGCTCGATCTGGCGAGAAACCCTCCCATGCGCTCCGAGATCGGGGCATCGAGTATGTTGAAGTGCGTTGTCTCGACCTGGATCCATTCTCTCCCGTTGGGATTGATCAACACACGATGTGTTTTTTAGACCTACTATTACTTCATTGTCTTTTCGAGGACAGTGCCCCGTTAAGCAAGCATGGAATCCGCGAGATTAATCACAATCTGCAAAGGGTCGTCCTGGAGGGGCGTCGACCAGAGCTAAAAAGACTCGACGGTAGCAGTCAAACACTCACCGAAGAAGGTAGTAGATTACTCGATGACCTTGTCACCCTGGCAACGCTACTCGATGGCACCGAAAGCACTGCCTACAAGGACGCCCTACGTCACCAGCGCAGTAAGTTTTCTAATCCTGAGAACACCCCCTCGGCCAAGACACTACGCATGATGGAAGAACACGATGGATCTTTTTTTGAATTTGCAATGGCGCAATCGATAGAACACGAGAAATTCTTTCGCCGCTATCCGCTAACACCAGCGGACATGGTTGGATTCGATACTATCGCGGCTGAGTCTATCGCCCAACAAAAAGATATCGAAGGGAGTGATGAGATCAGTTTCGACCAGTTTCTTGCTAACTATTTCGCTCAGTAGCCCGGGCTTTTCTCAGATGCCGACGTGATGGCGAAAGTCGACTAAGCTGCCAATAACTTGCGCATTGCCCTCTTTATTTCCTCACATGGCTTCGGTCATGCCGCGCGGGCGACAGCGATAGCCGAGGCTTTATCGAGGAGAATTCCCAATCTCCAATTCGACTTGTTAACAGCCGTGCCTGGCTGGTTTTTCGAGAGCGCGCATATTCGGTTTGACTATCATTATCTCGACTGTGACCCGGGTCTCAGGCAGACCAACCCGTTCGATGTCGACCTGCAAGACAGCGCATACGATCTGGACCGCTTGTTACCGTTCGACCAGGCCCAGATCAAATCGGTAGCGAAACGCTTAAATGAGCAACGCTGTCGTCTGGTCATTTGCGATATCGCGGTATTTGGCATTGCCGTCGCCAAGATTGCGCGTCTGCCTTCTGTGCTAGTAGAAAATTTCACGTGGGACTGGATTTATCGTGCCCTCAGCCCGCGCCTACCGGTGCTGGGCCACTATGCCGACATACTGGCACCGCTAATCTCACAGGCAGACCTGCATATACAGACTCAGCCGGTTTGCAGTCCCGATTCGCGGGCTCTGACAGTACCTCCTGTCAGCCGGAAGCCACGCACAGAACGGCCGGCAACGCGGGAGCGGTTGGGCATCAATGCCGACGAGAATCTGATATTTATCACCCTCGGCGGAGTCGCACACGACCATCCCTACTTACAGCGCCTGGTAGACCAACCCGGTCCATACTATTTTCTCGTCGCAGGCGCCGAATCAACTGGCCGCATCGCTCACAATGTCCACATATTGCCGGCACAGAGCCTGTACTTCCATCCAGACCTCGTGCATAGCGCTGATCTTGTCATAGGCAAAGCCGGATACAGTACCCTTTCAGAGGTATTCCATGCTGGCACTCGGTTTGCCTACTTCCGTCGACAAAACAATCCGGAAATGGACGCTCTGGTGACGTTTCTTAACCACGCCGTGCCTGGCGTAGAACTCGATATGCAAACCTATGCCCACGCTTGCTGGCTGCAACAGTTACCCGATCTATTGTCGTTACCGCAGGCAGATCGCACTGGAGTGCGTAACGGTGCGGAACTAAGTGCTGATGCCATTAGCACACTGCTTCAACACCACTGACCAACAAACTCAAGCCGACAAACGTTCGATCAGGCGTCTGACAAAGATTTCCCCCTCCTGAACCTGCGCTTCGCTTATAAATTCATTCGGTTGATGGGCCTGATCAATAGAACCCGGGCCACAAATCACCGTCGGAAACTGTGCTTCTTGGAACTGTCCTCCTTCAGTCCCATAAGCGACTTGTCGCACCTCGTTTGATCCGGACAGCGATTGAACCAATGTGAGGGCCGGCGACTCGCTCGGTATCAATGCAGGCACCTGGGACAGGTTTTCTGTTTTGATAAAACACTCGGCATGCCGTGAACGCATGTTCGGTAATATCTCATCTCGACAGTAACGCTCAAACTCGCCGATCAACTTAGCCGGATCGTCACCAGGAATATTACGAATGTCCCACACAAATTCACAATGCCGCGACACAATATTCAATGCAGTGCCGCCAGAAATGACTCCCACATGGATCGAGGTGTTATGCGGGTCAAATCCGTTGTCTAACGGGGTTTCCTGTGCAAGGCGACCGGCCATATCATTCAAGTAAGTCACTAAACGAGCCGCCGTCATCACGGCACTCACCCCACGGTTGGTCTGGCTGGAATGGGTTTCGTAACCTCTCACGGTGGTCCGGAGCGCAACTACCCCCTTATTACCGTTAACAGCGTCCATGCTAGTCGGTTCACCAATAATAACCGCCGCGGGTGGTGGTAGGCGCTCCGTCATCTGACGCACCATGCGGGGTGCACCCAAACATCCCACTTCTTCATCATAAGAAAGCGCAAAATGTATTGGCTTTTTCAGTTTCCTCATCTCTGGTACCAGCGCCAAACCGATCGCGATAAAGGCCTTCATGTCGCAGGTTCCACGCCCGTAAAGCCGCCCTTCTTTCGGCGTCACACCAAATGGATCTGTGTCCCATGACTGGCCATCAACTGGCACCACGTCAGTGTGACCTGACAGCACGACACCGCCGGCTTCCTGCGGGCCCACTGTTGCGTAAAGATTCGATTTGTCACCGTTATCATTCGGCACACGAGTTGAGCCAATACCATGGTTGTAGAGGTATTCCTCTACGAATTCAATCAACTCCAGGTTGCTGTCTCGGGAAACAGTATTGAACGCAATTAAACGTTCTAACATTTTAATCGGTGTCATAGTTCCATTCCGGTGATATGGGAGACAGTCTACACCGGCCAACTTGCCTCAGAGGAAGTAGTGTTTGGCGGAGCCGTGTTGATCATGTAGCCTTGCCCTTTAGGGCATCAAACAAGCGGGAGAAACAACGTAATGGCGACTAGAACAATTGGGCTCGTCGGTGCGGGAACGATGGGCAGCGGCATCGCGCAAGCTGGCGCACTGTCCGGATATGACGTGACCATGCAAGACATTTCTGATGAACAAGTCGCCAAGGGTATCAAGGGTATTACTAAAAGTCTTGAGCGTCTGGCCGCTCGCGACAAAATCAGCAGCACCGATCAATCGTCGGCTCTTGCCCGAATCGAGGGCACAACAACCTTGGATGACCTTGCTGAGTGCGACGTAGTCATCGAGGCGGCTACCGAAAACATGGATCTTAAGATCGCAGTATTTGCGCAACTTGATGCGCTGTGTAAATCGGACACAATTCTTGCCTCGAATACGTCTTCATTATCGATTACCCGCTTAGCCGCCGCGACAAGACGTCCCGACCGGGTTATCGGTCTGCACTTTTTCAACCCAGTTCCAATAATGAAACTCGTTGAAATCGTCCGCGCTTTACAAACCTCAGATGAAACATTTACCGAGATGGACACACTGACCCGACAACTCGGAAAAGAACCCGTCAGCGTTCAGGATAGTCCCGGCTTTGTCGTTAACCGCATGC